>Ga0196965_1000706_pt1 | contig 16401 bp, 11 predicted proteins | sample S1_20metaG_FD_148668 | JGI IMG/M metagenome (GOLD analysis project Ga0196965, IMG submission 148668) | Soil microbial communities from Anza Borrego desert, Southern California, United States - S1_20 | ecosystem: Environmental > Terrestrial > Soil > Desert | place: USA: California | collected... | reverse complement strand
ATACCTGACTGCTTATACGCAAGTACTATGCGTTACATAGTACTTAATTGAAGTTTTCCCGGCCTGACATCATAACGCGCTGATAATCAGATACAAAATTTTGTTGCTGGAATTAATGCCTGCCGAATTACTGGCATCGATGCAACGGAATTTGTACAACCGTGTACATGTCTTTGTTCAGAATTGACCAGTTGAAAGCGTCTCTGGAGCGGTTCTTTATTCTTAGTAATCAGAAAAACTTACCTATTGCAGGTGCGCATGTATTAAAGGACGATCCTTAATTGCTCAGGATTCATCCTGAAACAAGTACCTTTGACATTGGATGAAGCGTTTCGTTATTTTTTTCGCCTTTATTCTACTCCCGGCAGGCATAATTGTCGCACAGTCTGCGAATCACTGGATCGCACAAGGACAACCTTATGCGAAAATCCCTGTTGGCAGGGATGGCTTTTACCGTTTGACGGATTCTTTGCTACAGGCGGCAGGCTTTCCAGGGAATGTAAACCCGAAAAACTTCCAGATTTATCACAGAGGTAAAGAAATCGCGATAAAGGTAAGGGGAGAGGCTGACAACAGTTTCGATTCACAAGATTATATCGAATTCTATGGCCGTAAGAATGATGGTTTATCAGATGTAGAACTTTATCGTTCGGCAGCTTCGCAGCCTCACCAGCATTACAATTTATTCTCCGATACCACGGCATATTTTCTTACTGTCGGCGCTTCCTCCGGGAAGAGAATCGCGCTTTTCACCGATGCATCAACCGGCATAACTCCCGAAACACACCACCAGGCTGAAGTGCTGTTGCTGCTTACAAATAATTATTCCGTAGGTAGGGATTATGGTGATATCGTCAGTTCGTCCTTCGACGACGGCGAAGGTTTTATGGGAACTCGGCTGCTACAGAATGAGTCGGAAATTTATACAGTTGAAGGCATTTCGCGTTCTGTTCAGACTGCCGGAAAGCCTCAGCTCGAGATTATGGTCACCGGCCGAGGACCAATGCAACACATGGCAGAGATTTCGGTTGGTACATCGCTTCGTTTACTGACATCTGTTTCGGTTAATGGCTATTCTTCGCAAAAAATCAATCATGAGATCGAGTGGTCTGATATCGCTTCTGATGGAACATTGCAGGTTCGGGTGGCAGTAAAAATTGCAGACGAAACATCCGCACGTTTGAGTGCGAACTATATCCAGGTTCGGTATCCACAAGCGCTTGACATGGATGCGAAAGACCATTATTGGTTTAATATCGATGAACGTGCGGATAGCCGTGCAGTTGTAAATATCGAAAATGCGTCTACCGGCACGCGGTTGTTTGATATCACGGACCCGGAAACAGTGGTTGAAATTCAGACGACAATGTCATCAACACTGGATGCAGTAATTCCTACCGATGGCACAACGCGTAAGCTACTGGCAATCGGCAAACCCATCATTCCTTCGATGCAGGTTGTGACATTCCGGAATATTTCACCTTCGAATCACGACTATGTTATCGTCACGCACCCAACGCTGCGTCGACCAGCTTTGACTTATACAGATCCTGTTGAAGCGTATGCATCTTATCGCGCATCGGAGGCAGGAGGAGCTTACGACACGTTGATTGTTAACATCGGAGAGTTATACGATCAGTTTAACTACGGAGAAAAGTCGCCACTGGCAATTTTTCATTTTATAAAGTTTCTCGCAGCCACGAAGCTGCCGTCTTACTTATTCATTATCGGAAAGGGCCTGGATGCTAACTATAACGCGTATCGTGACCAGGCACAATGGGCCGGATATCATTTTGTACCCTCTGGCGGAATGCCTGGCTCTGATTTCATTTTCAGCGCTGGACTTGCAGGCGAACCGAATGTTCACGCCATTCCTACCGGGCGGTTGACAGCAACCTCTTCCAATGATGTTGCAGCTTATCTGAATAAGGTTGTCGAAAAAGAGGCACTCCCATTTGATAATCTCCGCCGAAAAAACATCCTGCACTTGAGCGGCGGCGTTTATCAGAACGAGCCACAGGCATTCCGTTCTTATCTCGAAGATTTTGGGAGAACAGCGAAAGCAGGATACTTTGGAGGAAGGGTGCAGGCTGTAGCCAAGCAATCGACAGACATTAAACTGATCAACATAGCGAAGGAAGTAAACGAAGGCCTTGGGTTCATTACTTTTTTCGGTCATTCATCTGCCACGACACTCGATTTTGATGTTGGCTTCGTTTCCGATCCCGTGATGGGTTATAACAACAATGCCGGTAAATATCCTATACTGCTGATGAATGGATGTGACGTGGGCAAATTTTTCCTGAACACAAAAATATTTGGAGAGGACTGGGTTAATTCTGCCAATAGAGGCGCCGTTGGATTTATCGGACATTCCAGTTTCGGATTCATATCGGCGTTGTGGAGATTTTCAGGACATTTTTACGAGACGGCTTTCGCCGACAGTGTACTCCTGGCAAAAGGAATAGGGGATATACAGTTGGAGACATCTCGCCGTTATATGGCAGATCCTGACGTGGATCCGCTTCATCCTCGTAACATCACGCAGGTACAGCAAATGGTTCTACTCGGCGATCCCGCGGTACCGTTGTTCGGCGCGCAACGACCTGACTATGCGATTTTGGATGAAAATGTTTCGTTGCATGCGCTCGACGACAAGCCTGTCACCATTTTCTCTGATTCGTTCGCTATTGATTTTATCGTCCGTAACTATGGGCAAGCGCGACCCAAACCCTTCAACGTCCGCATCGTGCGGCAATTCAATGGCAATACTGTTAGCTACGACTCCACGTATCAACCGGTATATTACAGTGATACCATTCGATTTATCATTCGTGGAAATGATCCACACTTTGCAGGTGTCAATACATTTGAAGTTCGGATTGATGCAGACAACAGTATCGAAGAGTTGTCGGAAGGCAACAACACTGCTTACCTCGATCACTTCATCGCTACTAACAGCACGAAAAATTTATACCCCACGGATTTCTCAATCGTTTCGTCGGTCGAACCGGATTTATCATTTCAACACACGGACATCCTTTCGGGCGAGAAAATATTTGACGTAGAGATCGATACCATTCCGACTTTCGACAGTCAATGGAAAAAAACGTACTCTGTTACCACAACGGTGCTCGGAAAGCAAAAAGTCACGTTACTAGGCAACGATAGCACGACCTATTATTGGAGAACAAGGATTGCAAATCCCTCCGCCAATGAAAGCGCTGAATGGACGAAGGTCTCATTTACCTATATCGATGACGGGCCGGATGGATGGATGCAAAAACATTTTCCACAATTCGGGACAAATACTTTCGATGCGCTTCTCGCCGATAACACGGCCAGAACATTTGCATTCGATGAAACAAAGACGGAGGTTCTTATTCACACCTTCGGGGGTGATGCGTCTGCCAGGCTGAACGACGTAAGCGTTAAACTGAATGACGCCGAATATCACTTACGGCAACAGGGCTTCGGGTGCAGAAACAACACACTTAACCTGATTGCGTTTGACAAAACCTCCACCGTGCCATATCTCGGCATCGTTTTGAATTGGCAAAACAGGGCAGGCCGCACATGTGGACGGGAGCCTTGGGTGATCAATAGCTTTCGGCCAGCCGAAATGGTAACTGGAAACAATGATGATCTTATTAAATATATCGACAACATCGCGTCAGGTGACTCGGTCGTTCTCTTTACCATTGGAAATGCTGCGTTCAGCACCTGGCCTTCTGAAGCAAAGCAAAAGCTCAGTGAGATTGGACTTGCAGCCTCACAAATTGAATCGCTGGTTGACGGAGAGCCGATTGTAATCCTTGCAAGAAAAGGCGCTTCGGCCGGTAGCGCGCAAGTTGTTCGGCACACGGATGAAGAGGCACATACCGAACCTTTACACGTAGACGGTTCAGTGACCGGAAGTGTTGGATACGGCGAAATGACTTCAAATATTATCGGCCCAGCTGAGCGATGGAATAACATCAGTTTTAAAGTTGAAAAAGAAACCGCGGATGAAGTACTCATTGATGTTTATGGAATCAGTGTTGATAAACAAGCGTTCCTTTTGCTTAGTGACTTAACTGCAGCTACTGACCTTTCTTCAATCGATGCATCAGAACACCCGAATCTGAAACTCGTCTTCAAAACAAAGGATGAATCGAACCTTTCTCCAGCCCACTTAAAAATGTGGACAGTGAACTATACGCCGGTTCCGGAAGGTCTGATCTTCTACAAAGGTGATCGTTTTATGCAAACGCTCCAGGAAGGAGAAACCTGGTTCGGCGAGTTTAGTTTTATCAACGTAAGCAATACTGATTTTCCGGATTCTGTTTCTGTTGAATACGATGTTTTTAATCACGAATCGCTTCAGTCGAAAACGCACGTTGTAAAAATCTCGCCACCGTCTGCCGGCGATACAACTTTGTTTTCTATTCCAGTTGAAACTGTCGGCATTACCGGCATCAATGACATCCGGGTTTTTGTTAATCCGTATTTGCAGCGGGAAGCATACTACGACAACAACCTCTTCTCTTTACCCGGTCATATTTCGGTAGCAGGAGAGCGTTTTAATCCCGTGATAGATGTCACAATCGACGGCCGATACATTTCAAATGGTGATTATGTTTCAATATCACCTGAAATAAATTTCACGATGTGGGATGAAAATCCGTTTCTTTTAAAAGGTGATACTACAGGCGTTGAGTTATTGCTCGCGTATCCATGCATCGATGAGACATGCCCTTTCACACGTGTGAACTTTTCAAGTGAGAAAGTGACATGGACAAAAGCTACATCATCCAATCCATTTAACGTTGTTTATCAGCCGGAAGAATTGCCTGACGGTTCTTATGTGTTGCGAATTGAAACGTCGGATAAAGCCGGCAACACAAGCCCCAACCCATTCGAGGTTTCTTTTAAGGTATTACGAGAGAAAAATACGTTGGTGGCAACGCCCCATCCAAATCCGACAAATGGCGTATTGAAATTCAATTTCGATGTCACCGGAGACACCCCTCCCACACAGGCAATACTCCAGATCATCAGTGCGCGTGGAGAGCTACTAGGCACATTTGCCTTTGATTCTTTCCATGTCGGTGCCAATCAAAGATCCCTCAATCTTGAAGGGCTCGGGCTCGTCAATGGATTGTACCTGTACAAAATGACAATCTTTCACGACTCGAAGCAATATCAATCAGAAGGCAGGTTTGTACTTACCCGGTAAAAAAAGAGATGGTCTGTTTAACCATCTCTTTCAATAAATATTTTTCCTTCTGAAATTAGTCTCTGTACATCACTGCTTTCACCGCTTTCACGGTTCTGGCAACGTTCGGCAAAATCTCCTGGATCAGCGTTGGCGCGTAGGGCAGGGGAGCGTCGAGGCTGTTTATACGATGAATCGGAGCGTCGAGATAATCGAACGCGTGTTTCTGAATATGGTATGTTATCTCAGAAGAAATCGCAGCCAATGGCCATGCTTCTTCGACGATCACCAGGCGGTTGGTCTTCTTTACTGATTCAACGACAGTAGCGTAATCGATTGGTCTGACGGATCTGAGATCAATCACTTCGGCTGAAATTCCTTCCTTTTCAAGTTCCGCAGCCGCAGCCAGGGCTACTTTCATAATTTTTCCAAAGCTGACGATCGTAACATCGGTTCCTTCACGTTTAACGTCGGCAACACCTATCGGAAGAAGATACTCCTCGGTTGGAACTTCACCTTTATCGCCATACATCAACTCAGATTCCATAAAGATCACAGGATCATTGTCGCGGATGGAAGACTTCAATAAACCTTTTGCATCATAAGGATTTGACGGTACGACAACTTTTAAACCTGGGCAGTTCGCAAACCAGTTTTCAAAGTTTTGAGAATGCTGTGAGCTCAACATGCCAGCGTTACCGGTTGGGCCGCGGAACACCATCGGTATCTGGAATTGCCCTCCCGACATTGACATCATTTTCGCAGCGCTGTTGATCACCTGGTCAATGGCCACAAGAGAGAAGTTAAACGTCATGAACTCAATGATTGGTCTCAGTCCGTTCATGGCTGCACCAACACCAATACCGGCAAACCCGAGTTCTGCAATTGGCGTATCCAGCACCCGCTCCGGACCAAATTCATCCAGCATCCCCTGGCTTACCTTATAAGCGCCGTTATATTCAGCGACTTCTTCTCCCATCAGGAAAATGCTTGCGTCACGTCTCATTTCTTCAACCATGGCTTCGCGAAGTGCTTCTCGGAACTGAATTTCTCTCATAATGATCGTTAAGGAGCGTAAAAATAGTACCTGAGGGGCGGATTGGCAAAGCTCAAAACCGAAAGCCAACAAATAAAAAACCCCTCCCGGTTAAGGGAAGGGTTCCTTAAATCCAATGTTTTAAAAACCTACTTCAATGCGTTTCTGAAAGCATCTGTAGCAGCGTACTTAGCAAATTCAAGATCGCTGAGGGCAGCTTCCTTCATATTAGGATCAGCTTTTACAGCATTTGTAAGGTTGGTTACAACGTTTTCAGCATTACCGAGACGGGCCGCAGCAATTGCAGCACCATAGAATGCAGGTGCATAATTGCTGTTCTTGTCGGTTGCTTCTTTGAATGAAGTCATTGCATTTTGGTAATCCTTTGTGAGGATCTGTGCAAGACCTTTGTTAAAGAGGTTCTCAGCGTTATCAGTTGCTGCAGACTCAGAACGAACAGCGTCAGCGTATTTTGCAAGGTAGATTTCAGAAGCACCTTTTACACCGTTCAAACCAGATGCGTTGTCGCCAGTCAGACCATTTGCTTTTGATGCAGATGCGTAGGCAGCATAAGGATTGCCTTTCAGCATGTGAGCGGAAGCAAGGTTTGCGTGAACTTCAGGTGACTCCTGGATCTTTGCAGCCAGTTGTAACTGAGCCAACGCTTTATCAGCCAAAGCTGCAGCGTTTGCATCGTTTTCAATAGCCTGTGCGATGTAAGCAGCGCCAAGGTTGTTGTGCGCATTCCAGTTCTGACCTTTCTTAGTTGCAGCTTCGTAGATGGCAACTTTCTCCTCAAGAGATGGTGTCAATGTCGCTGCGTACATCAATTCTTCGAAAGAAAGTGTGTCCGCGTTAGCGCCTTGTGTGATTTGTTTTGCCAATACTGCGATCTCAGCATCTGTCTTCTTTTCCTTTACAACAAGGATCTCAGTTTTAGCTGTTCTCAGTTTCGGATATACGTCTTTAAATACTTTTCTGTATGTGCCAAGCTTTTGCATTGCTTTTTCCTGGCTTTCGAAAGTACCACCGCCATTGATGATGTTCAGGTATTCGGTTTTTTGCTCAGAAGTGATGCCATCATAAGAAGCAAGAACGTTTTTAAATTCGTTCCAGTCCTGGATAACAGGCTTAAGGATGAACTTGATTGAATCAGCCTTTCCTTTGTAATCGTACTTCTTCATTTCCGCGCGATAGAATTTTTCAATCGCTGCAGCGCGGTCTGGAGAAAGTTTTGAGTTTATTCTCTCAGCACCTTCAGGTGAGTGAGTACCTGTGATGGTTACAGTTCTTGTAGCGTTTTTAGAAGCGATGAATGCATCGAGCTGTTTTCCTTTCGGGCTTCTGATTTCAGACGTTCTCAATACAGAACGGCCTTGCTCGAAGATGAAATCAGGAATAACAATAGGCGTAAGCTCTTCCTGGTTGTTATAGCCATGATCTGCGTAAGCTGCAAATGCTACAGGTTGTACAAGCTTCGATGTTGTGATAACACCAGTTGCAACCTGCATGCGCGGCGTAGCTTTGGATTTTGCTCCTTTTGATGCAACGCCTTCAACTTCCAACACGCCAGACTTCATTTCTGAAGAATAAGGGAATGAGAATGTCTTAGTAGTTTTTGGCTGTTCTGTGGCGCTATTCGGATAATCTTCGGCCTTGAATGCAATAGGATCGAGCGCTTGCTCTTTCTCTCCATACTTGTAATAGGTATTCAGCGTATAGGCTGTACCTTTTTTCAACATTTTAACAGGAAGGTTAGCCGCCATGTCAAACGTTACGGTGTCCTTGTGAACTTCAAGAGGGTTAGGAGTAACCGTAAGGTTCTGATCTTTCGACATTTTCACCATCTTGGGCAGTGTACAGCCCGCAAGGCTCAATGCACCGACAAACAAAAATGAGTAAACTACTTTTCTCATTGGATTTAGAATTATGTTGGTTTTTAAGGGTTCAAAGCTAAACTTATGTAGATTTTTTTGCAATTATAGTCAAAAAAATAAGAAAGCAGCCATTTAGGCACATCAGTTGTGGTATCTTATATTTGTAAAGCTGATTTTAGTCGTTAAATCAACTTTTTTGGGGTTGAACTACATTAGAAAGGAATATGCGGGAACTAACTAACAAGATCCAGAACTTCTTTGAGGGTTACGCTTTTGGCGTTTGTACTCGTCTCGGAGAAAAGCTTGGGATGGCTACAAGTAGCATTCGTCTGTTTTTTATATATGCCTCTTTCATCACTTTCGGCTCACCGGTGTTGGTATACCTTGCGCTCGCCTTTGTCATGAACATCAGAAAGCACTTGCGTAAACGCAGTCCCATCTGGGATTATTGATCAGACTTGATCACTTTTTTTCTTCGAAGAAAATAGTCAAAGACAATCATTCCCCTGTAGATCTGGGATCTCGGATATCCCGGATGCATCCGTTGCAGTGCCTTTCTTTTTTTACTGTTGATCTTCAAATCGCACACAAAAGCAACGTGTGCGTTGAATACTGCCTTAAAGTTGGCCCAGCTACCCTTCATCAGGAATGTGAGGGCAGCAAGCCAGTCGAGCATGATCCTTAACGGGAGCTTGTAGAGCATTTCGCTGCCATCCCAGTGCTTGTAGACAAGTGTCAATCCGTTTCTGAAATTCAGAAAGGTTTTGCGCGGACTTGCATATCCCAGTGTTCCCGCGCCGAGGTGGTAAACCGTACTTTCGCCGCAATACATCACTTTGTGCTTTGCGCGATTGATCTTCCAGCATAAGTCAATCTCTTCCATGTGCGCAAAAAGATCTTCGTCCAATCCACCCATTTGATGATAAACCGACGACCTGATAAATAAACATGCGCCGCTCGCCCAAAAGACTTGTCGCGTATCGTTGTACTGGCCATGATCGGCTTCAACAAAGTCAAATAGTCGTCCGCGACAAAATGGATATCCAAGCGAGTCAACCAAGCCGCCACCGGCACCTGCGTATTCGAACAAGTGGTTATTATGGTATGAAAGTATTTTCGGTTGAACAGCCGCAACAGCATCGTCTTCCATAAGTCTTATGATCGGTTGAAGCCATCCCTCGGTAACCTCAACATCGGAATTGAGCAACACGTATAAAGGAACGTCGATCTGTTTCAGTGATCGGTTATAACCACCGCAGAAGCCGAAATTTTTTTCGAGTGCGATAAGTTTAACCTGTGGAAATTCGGAACTGACGATCTGAATTGAATTGTCGGATGAGCCATTGTCAGCTACGTACACCGTTGCCTCGGGCGAGTATCGAACAACGGATGGCAGGAATTGCTTCAACAATTTCTCACCATTGTAATTCAAAATGACAACCGCAAGCTGCGTCATCCCATCATGCTGCTAAGATCAAGACCCGGTATATTCGGGATCAGACCTTCTGTGCTTTTTTTCATTTCTTCTTTGGCAAGAACATCGGCTTCTTCTGTTGCTTTGTTAACCGCTGCAACAATCAGATCCTGAACAACCATTTTATCGTCAGCTTTTAAAAGTGTTGGATCGATGTCAAGTGAAATTAGCTGACGCTTACCGTTCACGGTTGCCTTCACCATGCCACCGCCCGATTCACCGGATGCGCGTAAGTTTGCGAGATTATCCTGGGCTTCCTTGATGCGCGCCTGAACTTCCTTCATTTTGCCCATCATTTTCATCATGTCAAACATATCTGATGCTCTTTAGAATGATACAATTATCGTTTGCAAGGTAAGGAAGAGATCCTGCTTTAAACAACTAGGACTTTTTCCGTAATAAAAGAATTGAGCCGGATTTTTTGAACTGCCGGCCCGCCAGGTCGGTGATGTTGGCTACAAAAGTATACGTGCCTTCCGGCATCGCGATGTTCTTGAAAGTGCCATCCCATCCCTCGTCAAGATTGTTGGTCGTGAAGAGCAATTCTCCCCAACGATTGTAAATATCCATCTCGAAGGCAGAAATGTACTGTCCATAGACATTGAAAATGTCATTCAGATCATCACCGTTCGGTGTAAAAGCTCCAGGGTAGAAGAGCTTCGGATCCTTTACCACGGCGTATACATTCGAAAGGCTGAGCGGAATCAGATTATCGATGGGGTACGCAATGATTCGATATCGGCTAACCTGTTCGTTTGGATCATTGTTCTCGTCATAATAAGAAGTGGACTGGCCGACACTAATCGTTTCAATCACCGCCCCGGCTTCGTTATACTTCTCAATGTTCTGGGTGAGCACACCATCTTCCCATCCATTGTAAAGTGCCCACGATAGGTTGACACCGTTTTCATTATCGATACTTCCTTCAAGTTGGATGGGACATGCTTCACTACTGAGATCGCTTTCGTTACCACATACATCGACAAATGAAATACGGTAGCAGTAACCTTCAGCCGTTGTGTACGCATTATCTGTATATGTCGGGGCTGTCACTTTCGACAAGATTGATGCGCTTTCCGCGGATGACTTGAAAACCGAATACTCGGACGGCGTAAACCCCATCGGCGTCATCCATTCAAGCGTGGCACCCGGATTCATCACAACCGAGGAAATGTTAGTCAGGGCATCCGGTTTGTCTGTGGAGATCGCGATAGCACACTTGATCAGCGAATGGCTTTCAGAAGGCGTACCGGTTCCATTTGCATAAAATGCTGTCAATTGATAGCAGTATTCCGTCCCGCATACAATGTTGAAATCAGCATATGGTGATGAGACGTTATTATAGCCTACCGCCCCGGAGGTTGTTGTTGCGGTAAGGAAGAATGTCGGTGTACCAAGCGCGCTCGTGTTCCATGTCACGTTGTTTTGATTATTGAGCGCTGTTACATCGACCTTCGCCGTGCAGACCGGTGTGGAAGGGAGTGGTTGATTGTTACAAGCATCAAAAGCAACAACCCTGAAACAATAATAGTTTTCATCTGGGTTCAGATTTGTAACCGTGTCGACAGTTTCGTTGATGATCGTTCTTATCTGTTGAAACGCGCTTCCGTTGGTACTGATCTCCAACCTGTATTGGATACCAGGTTGCCCGTTGAATTCAATACGCGCGGCATCGTCAAGTGCGTCAACACGTGTGATGATCGGCGCTTCTATTGTTGGAACACTGTTAATGTTCACAGTTGTTTCGTTACAGTTATCCGCAGCATCATCGTTTACGCCACGAACAGTTACCGTTCTTGCACCCGGAGATCCATAATTATGGATGCGTGTATTGCCTGAAAATACAATTTCTTCACCACCGCCATCATTAAAGTCAAGACGATAGCTATCAAAATTGTTATCGGTTATTCGCACAAATACCTGGTTGTTTTCACAGGCGGATACAATGATCTCGGGTTGGATATTTTCAACAACGGTGATCTCAATCTCGTCAATATCCGAACCCTTTACAATTTGTACTGTGTAGCTTCCCGGCTCATCGTACGTATGAACATCGCTCGTGCCGACAATATAAGCAGTGCACTCCTCAGTATTGGGTGTGTAACAAATTGAGCAGGCATCAGCGCCTGTACACGGTGACATTACCTGGATGGTAAGGGGAGCACAACCTTTGATCTGATCAACTGTAAATGTTCCATCATTGCTTGGATACGGCCCCTGGCCGAATGCAAAAACGGTAATTGTCAGTAGAAAAATGGTTGCAAATAATTTCATTTAAATCGGCATCGCTTTCAGAAACCGTTCGGCTTCCTTCATGTCGTCATGCAATAAACGATCTTCTTCTATAAACGGAACATGCTTCCGGAAATTATGCACAAGTTCTTCAAGCACCGGCGATGTTTTTAGTGGTCTTCGGAATTGGAGGCCTTGCGCCGCCGTGAGTAATTCTATCGCGAAAATCGAATATAAGTTATTCACAACACGATACGCTTTTGTCGCGGCATTTGCACCCATGCTCACGTGGTCTTCCTGGCCATTGGAGCTCACAATGCTATCGACAGAAGCAGGAGTACAAAGCTGCTTATTCTGACTCACCAGTGATGCGGCGGTATATTGTGGAATCATCATACCGGAATTAATACCCGGATTGGCAACAAGGTAATTCGGCAGCTCGCGCGAACCGGAAATGAGCTGATACGTACGACGCTCCGAAATATTGCCAAGTTCAGCAAGGGCGATACTCAGAAAATCCAGTCCAAGCGCCAGCGGCTGGCCGTGGAAATTTCCAGCAGAGATAATTTCATCCTGCTCCGGGAAAACATTCGGGTTATCCGTTACACTATTGATCTCTGTCATGAAAATTCCTGTGACATATTCAATCGTATCATGGCTTGCGCCATGAACCTGCGGAATGCAACGGAATGAGTACGGGTCCTGCACGTGCTTCTTCGGCTGGACAATCAGTTCACTTCCTTTTAATATTGATAAAAAGTCCTTCGATACAGAGAGCTGGCCAGCATGCGGACGGATCCGATGAACAAGTTGCGAGAAGGCCTCAATTCTTCCGTCGAATACATCCAGTGAAAGCGCGCCGATCATGTTGGCGATCTTGATCAATCGATGAGCGTGATGCAGGCACCATGTACCGTAAGCGCTCATAAACTGAGTTCCATTTAGTAACGCCAGTCCTTCTTTAGCCTGAAGGTGAATCGGCGCCCATTTGAATTTATTATTGAGCGCGTCTGACGAATGTAGTTTTCCTTCGTGATAAACTTCTCCGAGGCCTAGTAACGGCAGGCACAAGTGCGCGAGCGGAGCAAGATCACCAGAGGCGCCGAGCGAACCCATTTCAAAAACACGCGGATAAACCTCGTTATTATAAAGCTCGACGAGACGCTGGACCGTTTCCACCTGGACGCCCGAATATCCGTATGCGAGCGATTGAACTTTCAGGAACAACATCAGGCGGATAATTTCAACAGGAACATCGGGACCTGTGCCGCACGCATGTGACTTCACAAGATTTTCCTGGAGTTTCTCCAGTTGATCGGCGCTGATATTCCGGTTGTACAACGAGCCAAAGCCCGTGTTGATTCCGTAAATCGGCGATGTGGATGTCTTTAGTTTTTCATCGAGATAGCTCCGGCACTTTTGGATCTTCGCTTCGGCTTCTTTGGATAGTTTGATCGGCGTTTTCGCGTCAAGCACCGACGCGATATCCCGAAGTTGTATTTTCTGGTCTGAAATGAAATGCATGTTGTTTCTCGCCGTTATCGAATGGTTTGAATAATCTCGTTAATGGTCGCTTTCTGCTGATCACCTGTTACCATGTTCTTGATAGCAAGTTTTCCGCTTTGCATTTCCTCCGATCCAATCACAATTGTAAACGGTATCATCTTCTTGTTCGCGTAGTCCAGTTGTTTTTTTATTTTGGATGTCTCGGGATAGATCTCGGTAGCAATGCCGGCTTTGCGCAACGCGGCAACCACACGCAGTCCATAACGAAACGATTCTGAGTCCAGGTGACAAACAAGTGCCTTTGACGATAGTCCCGCATCAGATGGAAAGAGTTTCAGTTCTTCCATGGCGTCGTAAATGCGGTCGACACCGAACGAAAATCCTACGCCGGAAAGATTCTCTTTATCACCGAATGCCTGGGTCAGGTTATCGTATCTGCCACCGCCACTCACGCTGCCGATGGCTACGTTATTGATCTTCACCTCGAAGATACAGCCTGTATAATAACTCAGGCCGCGCGCCAGGTTCACATCAAAATCAATGTGATCTTCATTGTGACCGTAGCTTTCGAGCAGATCGAAAACTTCGCGAAGATCCATCAGCCCTTTTCTTCCCGGCGCCGACGTTTCAAATTTCGTCGCCAGAAAACCGAGCTTGTTTGTGATCGAACCTTTTACATTCAGAATGTGAAACAACTGGTCGAGACTATCCTTGCTAAAGCCCTTCGTCGCAAGCTCTTCCCTTACCTTTTCTTCTCCGATCTTATCGAGTTTATCGATGGCGACAAACAACGAAATTTCATTACCGCGCGCGTTGATCACTTCCGCGATTCCGGTGAGCACGCCCCGGTGGTTAATTTTAATTGAGTAGTCGGTAATGCCGAGGCGTTTAAAAACTTCCTTGATCATCAGGATGATCTCGGCTTCGCACACAAGCGAATTCGTGCCGACAACATCCGCATCACACTGGTAAAACTCACGATACCTTCCTTTTTGTGGGCGATCAGCCCGCCATACAGGCTGGATCTGGTAACGCTTGAAGGGAAACGTAACTTCATTTCTATTCATGACCACGTAACGTGCAAACGGTACGGTGAGATCATAGCGAAGTCCTTTTTCGGAGATATCAAATGTAACTCCCTTTGAATTTTTTGCATTTAGCTTCTCAGCATCAGCGTCTTTCAAAAAATCACCTGAGTTCAGGATCTTAAATAAAAGTTGGTCGCCTTCCTCGCCATATTTCCCGGTAAGGGTAGAAAGATTTTCCATTGCCGGGGTTTCCAGCGGCTGGAAACCAAAATTCTGAAACACGCTGCGAATCTGAGTGAAGATGAATTGTCGCTTCGCCATCGTGGCAGGGCCAAAATCACGCGTTCCTTTTGGTAATGATGGTTTCTCCATGTTCTCGCGGTCAACGGTCGTAAAATGCGGAATTTCAGATTTAAATGATGCTTTCAGAAATTCGCATCAAAATTATAGGAATCTTTTGCAAAACCCGAATTAGCACTTATTTTTGCACTCCTTTTAACAGAAAGCGCCATGTCAGTAACAAGACTTAAGAGAAAGAGCCGTAAAGACAAAGCTAAAGCAGCGGTTAGACGTCAAACACTGAAAATTCAGAATTTTCAGCCAGTGATGAAGAACGTCGATGTAGACGCAATTAAGGAAGAATTCAAAAAAGGCGGAAAGAAAGCCTGATTTGAACCAAGACTTCGTTGATTACTGCAGGGCCCTTTGGGCCTTTTTTGTTTTATAGATCTCAACCAGTTACCTATTGGGGATTTTCCGTATTTTTCTGAAAACCTCCACTATGAACGCATTCACAGAATGGTGGGAAACACTCGGCTTTCCCCTCATCATCTACTGGGCAATCGCCATTCCTTTTACTGTACTTTTTGCACTTCAGATGATCTGGTCTTTCTTCACGGGAGACGATGTCCCCGATGACACACCCGATGCTGAAGTTCAGGGCGATACCGGGATTCCATTTCAGTTTTTCAGCATTCGAAATTTCATTGGTTTCTTCACCATATTCGGTTGGGTCGGCATTGCAGCCACCGACTCCGGTTTCTCGGTTTTGACTTCCCTGATCCTTTCACTGTCAGCAGGATTTGCAATGATGCTCATCATGGCATCAATCGCGTACTTCCTCAGCAAAGCAACTGCTGATGGCTCTATGAAAATTGAGCGCGCCGTCGGACATGTCGGACAGGTCTACCTCACCGTTCCCAAAAGCAGAACAAATCTTGGAAAAGTGCAGGTCGTAGTTCAGGGTTCACTTCGAACGCTGGAGGCTCTCACCGATGATCAGGATGATATCCCTAACGGAAAGGTCATTAAAGTGAAGCAGGTGGTGAACGACAATATTCTTTTAGTAACAGCTGAGTAATTTTATACAACCCTAATTTTTTAACCCCATGAGTGCTTACTGGTTGCCGATTGCCTCCTTTGTGGTGGCGTTTCTTTTTATCATGATCGCGTCGTTTCTGAGGCGATACAAACGTTGTCCTTCCGACAGAATCCTTGTTGTTTATGGAAAAGTAGGAGGAGGTTCCGCCAAATGTATTCATGGTGGCGCTGCATTTATCTGGCCTGTGTTTCAGGACTACGCGTTTCTCGATCTGACGCCCACTTCTATCGAAGTCAATTTGACAAATGCGTTAAGTAAACAAAATATCCGTGTCGATGTGCCATCAAAGTTCACAGTGGGTGTTTCAACTGAACATGGTGTGATGGAGAACGCAGCAGAACGTTTGCTCGGACTGCAACGCAACGATGTGCATGCACTTGCACACGATATCATCGTCGGACAGATGCGTCTTGTGGTGGCGATGATGGATATAGAAGAGATCAACAGCAACCGCGACAAGTTCTTAAGCAACGTTTCACACAACGTTGAAACGGAATTGAAGAAGATCGGTCTGAAGCTGATCAACGTGAACATCACCGATATCAAGGATGAAAGCGGTTACATTGCTGCCCTCGGAAAAGAGGCTGCGGCGAAAGCCATCAATGAAGCGAAGATCCGTGTGGCTGAACAGGAGCGTCTTGGTGACGTAGGAAAGACGGAAGAAGAGAAA
>Ga0196965_1000705_pt1 | contig 16418 bp, 17 predicted proteins | sample S1_20metaG_FD_148668 | JGI IMG/M metagenome (GOLD analysis project Ga0196965, IMG submission 148668) | Soil microbial communities from Anza Borrego desert, Southern California, United States - S1_20 | ecosystem: Environmental > Terrestrial > Soil > Desert | place: USA: California | collected... | reverse complement strand
GTCGATCGCCCAGCGCCGCAAGCCGGAGGCAAGTTCGATCCGGCCCCCCGAAGCGACCGTCTCCGCGAACGCGGCATGTGCGGCCACAGCTTCGGGCCGGCGCCCCGGAGGGCCCTCATCGACCTGCATCCGCCAAACGATCGTGGCAGGGCGGGCGGGACCGGTCGCCTCGACCAGGCAGGAAAAGGCCCCCATGTGGCCGAAGCCGCCGCGCGTTCGCGAACGGTGGATGCGGCCGCGGAAGGAAAGGTCGGCGCTGTCGCGGCGCGGGCCGCCATCGACCCATTCCGGCGCTCCGGCGGGCGTGGGCACGCTGATATTGCCCTCCAGCCAGCAGGTTTCGGTCACGGTCCCCTCGGTGCAGCCGGCCTCGCTGCCGCAAAGCGACACCGAGTTCCTCTCGAATCCCTGGACGACCCTGCCGGTCAGCTCGACCTCGGGAGAGCGATAGGCGGCGAGGCGCTCCAGCGTGTCGTGCCCGGCATATTCGGCCATCGCCGCGTCGAGGTCCGAAAAGCTGCGGTGGCCGATCGTGCCGTTGCACACCATGATGGCGATCCAGCCGGCATCCTGCCCCACCTCCTCGTCGCGCCAGTCCGGTGTCGCGACCGGCCGGCCGCGCAGGAAATAAGCGCGCCTGCTCGCGGCCGGCCGTCCGTCGGCCATCTCCGGCGTGCAGCGCCCCGAGACCGCGACGTCGATCCGGTCGTAGCCGAAATCGCGGTTGGAATCGTTTTCGCCGAGCCGGTGACGGGCCCGGAAGGCGATCCGCCCGTCGGCACGGCGCCGGACGCTGTCGGCGTCGACGAACACGATGTCGTGATGGCTCGTCCACATCGCGCGCCAGTCCTCGGCGCGCGCCTCGTCCGCGCCGGCCAGCATCGCGACGCCGGCCAGCGCCGCTCCGATCATTCGCATCGCCGCCCTCGCTTCGCCTGGCGCCGGCTCAGTTGGCGTTGCCCGAGCGGTTGCGGTCGACGTTCACGTCGATGTCGATGTCGCCGACCTCGTTGCGAATCGCCTGCCCGGTCGAAGCGGCGACGTTGCCGATGCTGGAGGCGGCGTCCTCGGTGGCGTTGGCGACGTCGGAAACGCCCTCCTCGATCCGCTCCTGATTGTAGGTCAGGGTCATCTGGTCGTTGGCCGCGTCGTTCTCGACGTTGCACGCCGCCAGCGCAAGCAGCGGAAGCCCGATCAGGATACGCATCATGTTTCTCCTCCCCATGCCGCCCGGGGAGGGCTGCACGCCTGCCCTCCCATAATGGAGGGGAAGGACCGCGCCAAGCGCCTCGCGCCGCCTCGCTAGCCCGGCCTCGACCCGCTAGGATCGCCCCATGGAGCGTTTCCTGATCGTCCTGTTCGCGCTGCTCGCCTGGGCGTTTCCCGCGCACGCGCAGGCCCAGGCCCCGTCCCACGTCATTCCGTTCGAGCTCTACGACAACCGCATCTATCTGGACGTTGCCGGCCCCGGCTTCGCCCACCGGCGGTTCCTGCTCGATACGGGCGCGCAGCTCACCCATTACACCGCCGAGCTGGTCGCCGAGGCGGGCCTTCGCACCTCCGGCCGCGTCGGCATCACCGGCACCGGCAGCGGCCGTATCCGCGGTCGCTACGTCGCCCCCGCGACGCTCCGCATCGGGACTCTGGCGCTGCCGGTGGGCCGCGGCATCTCGGCGCCCGCGGAGCTTCTGTTCGGCCCAGTCTTCAGCGGCACCGGGCGACGCTTCGAGGGCGTGATCGGCTACGATTTGTTCGACGCCTTCGCGGTCGAGATCGATTATGGCGCGCGCCTGCTCCGCCTCTATCCGCGCGGCCGGGCGCCCCCCGCCGGAGATTCGATCGCCGTCCGCCTGATCGACCGCAAGCCCTATCTGCAGGCCAGCCTGGCCGTCGGCGGCGCCGCGATCCCGGCCTTGCTCCATCTCGACACGGGCTTTGGCGGCGCGCTCAGCCTCAACGGCAGGTTCGTCGCGGAGCACAATCTGGTCGCGCGCGCGGGCCCGACCCTCGCCGCCGTGACCCGCGGCGTCGGCGGCGCGACCGAGGCGCGGCTGGCGCGGATCGACGCCCTGCGCTTCGGCCCGATCGGCGTCGCGCGGCCGATCGTATCGCTCGCTCTGGCGCAGGGCGCCGGCGTCCGCGCCGAATCCGCAGGCAGGATCGGGGGCGAGCTGCTGCGCCGCTATCGGGTCACGATCGACTATGCGGGGCGAGTCATCCGCCTCGCGCCCGGCGAGGGCGCGGGGGCATCGTTCGAGGCGGACATGAGCGGGATCGCCTTGCTCCTGGCACCGGACGGCGGCTTCATGGCGGCGAGCGTCGCCCCGGGCAGCGCGGCGGCGGAAGCGGGCGTCCGCGAGGGCGACCGCCTGCTCGCCGTCGACGGCAGGCCCGCTGCCGGGACGACGCTCGAGGCGGTGCGCGCGGCGCTTCGCGAAGACGGCGCGAGCCGCCGGCTGCTGCTCCTGCGGCAAGGCCGCGAGGTGGAAGCCGTCCTGAGGCTGCGCCGGCGCCTCTAGACCGCTGGGTGATCATGCGGGATCGAGGCGCTGGACGAGGATGCGCTCGGCCGCCGCAGCGGCGGCCGGCAGAGCGGCTGCGTCGGCGCGCGCGGCGGCGAGGATGACCAGCAGCGCTTGCGCCTGCTCCGCGGGGCTGCCGCCGTGAGGCGCATAAGCCGCCGGGCGCAGCACGCGTTCGGCGGCGTCGATCTCCCCGGCCTTGAGCAAGGCGGCACCGACGACAAGGCGGAGGTCGCCGACCTGCGGCGCCAGCTGGACCGCGAGCAGCAGCCCGTCAAGAGCCATTTCCGGCGCCGCGGGCTGACCGGCCGCGCGAAACGAGCGGTAATAAGCGAGCAGCGGGAGAGGGTCGCGCGGATCGGCGCGGTTCGCGCGCACGATCAGGGGCCGCGCCGCGATACGGCCGGCGGCGCCCGTGCGCGCTTCGAGATTCCTGGCCTTGCGCAGCAGCGCCCGGGCATGATTCGGGACGAGCGCGAGCAAAGCGTCGGCGGCCTCGTCCGAAGCGTCCGGGCGGCCGGCGATTCCTTCCGCCTCGGCAAGCACGAACAGCGCGTTCGGATCGGCCGGGAAGCCGGCGGCGACGGCGCGAACCTGGGCGGCGAAGGCGGCCTTGCGCTCGTCCGCGACGCCGCGCATCAGCTCGATGCGAAGTGGGATCAAGGCCGCTTCGGCGGACGACAATTGCGCGACGGTGACGGCGGGGACGGGGAGGGATGAGGCTGCGACCGTCGCGGTCGCAATCGGGCTGTCGATATAGCGCCGCAGCTCCGCGTTGAAGGCGCGGAGGTCGCCGAACGCGCTCTGCGCCGCCGCCTCCAGCGGCTGGCCCTGCTCGATCGCGGCGATATAGCGCGCGCGCTGACCCGCGCGGCTCGAGCTGAAGCTCAGATAATGGACGAGCAGCCAGCTGCGCGCGTAAAAATTCTCGAGCGTGCGGCTGCGCGGGTCGATCGCGCCGGTGGTGAGAAGGTCCTCCGCGCTGATGCCTTCGCTGGCCCTGAGGTTCGGTACGCGAAAGAGCGGGATGCCGCCGATAGTGACGCTGCCGTCGCGATTGAAAACGCTCGTCGCGTAGAATTCGGCGAAGCCCTCGACGAACCAGGGCGGGTAGGCGGCGGCGAAGTTCTGGAGCAGGAAATGGTGGGCATATTCGTGGAGCAGCACCGTCTCCGAAGTCATCGCACCCTCCTGATTCCAGGACGTGCGGCCGGGCGCGACGATCAGCGAGCCGGCGGTGCGGGGCGAATAGAAGCCGGCGGCATTGCGAAACGCGGGGCCCAGCATCCGTCGGATCGTCTCGACGTCGCGGACGAAGAAGACGGTGATCGGCCGGGTCTCCTGGTCGGGATTGATCCCGCTGACCAGGCGCAGGACGGCATCGAACCGTTCCAACCGCTCGGCTCGCGCGCGAACCTCCGCCGCATCGTCGTCGGCATAGATCTCGAAATGGGCGGTGGCGGCGCGATGCCATTCTGCCGCGCCGGCTGGCACTGCGAAGGCGAAAAGCACGAGGGCGATCAGGCGGTGGATCTGGGTCATCCCCGCTCATACAATAATTAGACAGGTTTGTCAGTAACTTACTGCTCAATGCCGGATACGCCCTGAGCCTCGCTCGCGGCGCCTGCATTTCCAAATTATCGAACCAGATGGCCTTGAACGGTGGCGATGCCAAACCATATAGGGCGCAGCCGGGTGCCTTCGGGGCCCGGCACGGCCGCAAGGGCGTGCGCTTCCTCGGCGTGCGCCCCCGGCTTCCAATGTTGCTCGATGGAGGACAATATGAGGACCAATTTCGATTTTACCCCCTACCGCCGTTCGACGGTCGGCTTCGACCGGCTGTTCGACATGCTCGAGAGCGGCAGCGCCGCCGCGCCCGGCGACAATTATCCGCCCTTCGATCTCGAGCAGGTCAGCGACGACGAATATCGCATCACCCTCGCCGTCGCCGGCTTCGGCTCCGACGAGATCGACATCACCGCGCAGCAGAATTTGCTGATCGTCTCGGGCCGCAAGCGCGAGGACAATGACCGTCATTTCATCCACCGCGGGATCGCCACCCGCGCCTTCGAGCGCCGGTTCGGCCTCGCCGACTATGTCCAGGTGAAGAACGCCGACCTCCGCGACGGCATCCTCGCGATCGACCTCGTCCGCGAGATCCCCGAGGAGATGAAGCCGCGCAAGGTCTCGATCAACGGCGGCTCGCAGGAGCAGCAGCAGATCGATGGCCATGCCGAGCGTTCGAGCGGCAACGACAATGGCGGCGAGCAGGCCCGCAGCGCGGCCTGATCGCGTCCACTTCGTCCAGTTCGTCAACTTCCGGCCCCGGCGTCGATGCGCCGGGGCCGGCTTCGCTAGAGGGTTAGGACGTTCGGTCCGGCTACCGGCGTGTCGCCGTGGATGCGGTCGAGATAGGCCGAGGCCAATTCGTAATGCGCCTTCACCGCGCGTGCATGACCCGCTTGTTGGGCGAGTGCGATTTCGGCTTCGGCCCGGCTTTCGAAATAGGCGAGTTCGTCGGCGGACATTTGAGTTGCGTAACTCCAAGATTGTACAAGCCGATCAGCGACTTGGAAGCCGCCGATCAGTCTGAGGAACAACGTCGGCCATGCTCGCGCCGTTCCTCGAAAAGTCGCTAACCTGGGTTACGTGCCCGAAACGGGAGTCGGCGCCGCATTCCCTTCGCTTCCCGCCCGGCGGCGCGCGCGCAGCCATGCCAGCGCGCCCGCGTCCATCCGCTTGAACTTGGGCGCCGCGGCAAGAGGTGCGACGAGAAGGACGGTGCCGCCGGGGAGCGCCCACTTGATCCGGTGGTAGAGCGGCGACAGCGCATCCTCGCTCTCGACGAGCATCAGGCCGGGACGCAGCTCGAAGCGGTCGAGCGCGAGCAGGAGCTCCGGCTCGATCGCCCGCTCCGGGTCGTGCCAGACCAGGAACAGGCCCATCGCCCGGCCCGGCCGCTAGCGGATGCGCGGGCCGCCGAAGGGCAAAGGCGGCGGCGGGCGGCGGTCGCGGCGCGGGAGCTGCGCCTGATAGGCGACTCCGCAATGCTCGACGCAATAGGGGAAGCCCGGATTGCTGGGCTTGCCGCAAAAATGGAAGTCGGGCTCGCCGGGATGGCCGATCGGCCATTTGCAGATGCGCTCGTTGAGGTCGAGCAGGCTGGTCTTGTCGGCGATCTCGGGGCTCGGCTTGGCCGGGACCAGCCGACGCGGCGGGGCGGGTGGGATCGGCGGCTGCTGGTCCCCCGGCCCCTGGCGCAGGAAGCCGCCGGGGCCGATCGAGCGGACCTGGGGCTGGGACGGTTCGGCGGGGGCGGGTGTCGCGCGCGGCTCGGCGGTGGCTTCTGCGGTCTCGTCCGCGGGAGCTTCGTCCCAAGGGGCGGGCTCGGCCGCGGCCGCGCTTGCGGCTTCGGGGGCCGGGCCCGCCTTGGGCTCCGGCGTCCCCGCAGCCTGAATCTCCTCGTCCTCATGCTCGTTCGGCTTCACCGGCGAGGGCCGCGCCTGGAGGCCGAGCCGATGCGCCTTGCCGATCACCGCGTTGCGGCTCACGCCGCCGAGCTCGTCGGCGATCTGGCTCGCGGTCATCCCCCGCGTCCAGAGGTCCTTGAGGCGGTCGATCCGTTCGTCGGTCCAGGACATCGTCATTTCACCTGCTCGTCTCGCGCCTTGCAGCTCACGACGTACGCGACTAGCGACGGCGCCATGAACGACCGGCCTTCGAATTGGGTTCGGACCGGTCCCGGGGTCCCGGTGATCCGGAACGTGAACTGGGGCGGCCTCAACACCCTCTATGTGAAGGAGGTGCGGCGCTTCTTCAAGGTCCAGCTGCAGACGATCTGGGCGCCGGCCGTCACCACGATGCTGTTCCTTGTCATCTTCACGGTCGCTTTGGGCCGCGAGGGCCGCACCGTGCTCGGGGCGCCGTTCGCCGATTTCATCGCTCCCGGCCTGATCGTGATGGGCATGCTGCAGAACAGCTTCGCCAATTCGAGCTTCTCCCTGCTGGTCGGCAAGATCCAGGGCACCATCGTCGATTATCTGATGCCCCCGCTCTCGACCGGCGAGCTGATGGCGGGTCTGATCGGCGCCGCCGTCACGCGCGCCTTCCTGGTCGGCTTCGCGGTCTGGGCGGCGATGCTGCTCTGGCCGGGAGTGGACGTCGCGCCGCGGCATCTCTGGGCGGTCTTCTGGTTCGCCCTGATGGGGAGCATGATGCTCGGCTTCCTCGGCCTCGCCACCTCGGTCTGGGCGGAGAAGTTCGATCATGCGGCGGCGGTGACGAATTTCGTCGTCGCGCCTTTGTCGCTGCTGTCCGGGACCTTCTACTCGATCGAGAGCCTGTCCCCGGTCTTCCGCGCGGTCAGCCACGCCAACCCCTTCTTCTACGTCATTTCCGGCTTCCGCTACGGCTTCCTCGGCCGCGCCGATTCGCCGGTTCTGTTCGGCGCGCTGCTGCTGCTCGCGATCAACGTCGCGCTCGGCGCCTTGCTCTACGCGCTGCTGCGCAGCGGCTGGAAGCTCAAGAGCTGACGTTCGGCCGCCGTTCAGCTTCGCGAGCGATGATCGGCCTCGCCGATCCAGCCGGGAGCCTCGCATGCGCAGCCTGATCCTCGCCGCCCTCGTCCCTATCGCCCTCGTGCTCGCCGGGACGCCCGCTCCCGCGCAGATCGTCGGCTCGCACGATTACGGGCCGGTCAGCAGGGGCAACCCGTTCATCGGCGACAGCAGCTTCGGCCGCGCCGGTTTCGGCCGCGAGATGCGCGACATACGCGGCCGCATCCGCGACGGACGGGAAAGCGGCCAGCTTTCGCGCGAAGAGGCGCGGGCGTTGCGGCGCGATGCCCGGCGGCTGCAGCTGGTGGGCCGCGCCTATCGCCAGGACGGCATCTCGACGTCGGAAGCGCAGGCGCTCCACGGCTGGGCGCTCGCCCTCCAGTCGCGGGTCAGCGCCGCACGCCTGATCGCCGACCGGCCGCGCACCCGGACCAGCCGCCGCTAGGCCCGTTCAGGAAAGTCGCTCTTCAGCTGAACGAACGCTGTCGAGTCCGTTCAGCGCCGAAACATTTAGCGAGTCGTAGAAAGGCCGCATGGTTCGAGAAGGAGAAACCGCCATGCGTAAGTTCCTGATTTCCGCCGCCGTCGCCACCGTCGCCACAATGACGCTGGCGGTTCCGGCCTCTGCGCAGTACGGCCGCCCCAACATCCAGCGTCCCTACAATCACCACAACGTCAACCGCCAGGCGATCAACGAGCTGCTCCGCGATCTCGCCCGTGCCGAGAACCAGATCGACCGCGGCATCCAGCGCCGGACGATCTCCTACCGCGAGGCGCAGGGCCTGCGGCGCGAGGCGGCCAATATCCGCCAGCGGCTCCAGCGCGCCAGCCACAACGGCATCAACCAGCGCGAGTTCGTCCAGCTGCGCCAGCGGGTGAACCACCTCGAGCAGCGCGTCCGCATCGAGCGGCGCGACCGCGACAACCGTCGCTGGTAACGGCCGCGGCCCGCCGCGATTGACGCGGCGAGGCTGCACTTACTAAGGGAAAGGCGGCTCTTTACGGGCCGCCTTTCTCGCATCAGGAGCCCTTCATGGCCATCACGCCGCTCATGCCCGTTTATCCGCGCTCGCCGGTCCGGCCGGTGCGCGGGGAAGGGGTCTATCTCTACGGCGAGGACGGCGCGCGCTATCTCGATTTCGCAAGCGGCATCGCGGTCAATTTGCTGGGCCACGGCCATCCCCACCTCACCCAGGCGATCCAGCGGCAGGCGGCCACCCTGATCCACGTCTCCAACCTCTACGGCTCGCCGCAGGGCGAGAAGCTGGCGCAGCGCCTGGTCGACCTCACCTTCGCGGACACCGTCTTCTTCACCAATTCGGGCGCGGAGGCGGTCGAGTGCGCGATCAAGACCGCGCGGCGATACCATTATGCCAGGGGCCATGCGCACCGGAACGTGCTGCTGACCTTCCGCAACGCCTTTCACGGCCGCACCATCGGCACGATCAGCGCCACCGACCAGGCCAAGCTGCGCGAAGGGTTCGAGCCTCTGCTCCCCGGCTTCGAGGTGCTGGAGTTCGACAACCTGGAGGCTGCGAAGGGCGCGATCGCCGACAATGTCGCCGGCTTTCTCGTCGAGCCGGTGCAGGGCGAGGGCGGCGTACGCCCGGCCGGCGCCGAATTCATGAAGGGCCTGCGCGCGCTCTGCGACGAGCACGATCTGATGCTGGTGCTCGACGAGGTCCAGTGCGGCGTCGCCCGCACCGGCCGGCTCTACGCCTACGAGCATTACGGCATCGAGCCCGACATCCTCGCCACCGCCAAGGGCATAGGCGGCGGTTTCCCGATGGGTGCCTGCCTCGCCACCGAAAAGGCCGCGGCGGGCATGGTCGTCGGCACCCACGGCTCGACTTATGGCGGCAACCCGCTTGCGATGGCCGCCGGCCAGGCGGTGCTGGACGTCGTCGCCAACGACGACTTCCTCGCCCACGTTTCGCGCATGGGCGAGCGGTTGCGCGGGGCGCTCGAGCAGATGATCCCGAACCACGACCATCTGTTCGACAGCGTGCGCGGCCTCGGGCTCATGCTCGGCGTCAAGATGAAGACCGACAGCCGCGCCTTCGTCACCCATTTGCGCGAGCACGGCCTGCTGACCGTCGCCGCCGGCGACAACGTGATGCGCGTCCTGCCGCCTCTCGTCATCGAGGACGCGCACGTGACCGAGTTCGTCGAGCGCCTCTCCGCCGCCGCCCGCGCCTACGAGGTGCCGCAGGCGGCCTGAGCTCCTCCCCACGAGCTTCGCTCGCAGCGAGGAACCGTCGCTCAGCGGCCGCGCAGGCTCGCGTTGCCGAGATCGAGCTCGCCGAACGGGATCACCTCCACGTTCGGAAACTGCGCCCGCAGCGCCTCGAGGAACTCGCTCGCGCGGCCGACGACGACGATGCTGGCCTGCGCGGGGTCGATCTCGCTCGCCACGGAGGCCGCGACCTGCTGCGGCGTCACCGCCTCGATGCTCGGCAGATAGCGGGCATATTCGCTCATCGGCAGGCCCTGGACGGCGAGGTTGGCGAGGAAGCCGCCGAGTCCGGACGTGGTTTCGACCTGCCGCCCGAAGCTGCCGGCGAGCAGGGTGCGCCGCTTGAGGAGGACGTCGTCCGCGAGCGGCTCCTGCCTCAGCCTTCGGATCTCGCTTAGCATGACCTGCGCGACCTCTGCCGCGGCATTGTTCCGGGTCTGCGCGGTCGCGACCAGCATGCCCTCGTCGCGATAGGCGGCGAGGCTGCTGTTGGCGCCGTAGCTCAGCGCGCGGCGCACCCGCACCTCCTGGAACAGCCGCGCCGTCGAGGAGCCGCCGAGCGCCGAATTCGCGAGGACGAGAGGGTAGTAATCGGGGTCGGAGCGGGAGATGCCGCGCATCACCACCGACACCGCCGCCTGGTCGGAATCGGGATTGTCGACCACGATCACCCGCGGCGCCGGCGCTTCGCCGGCCCGGTTGGCGGGGAGCGCCGGCAAAGCGGCCTGCGGCGCCGCCCAGCCGCCGAACAGGCGCTCGGCCAGCGCGAAGCCGGCCTCGGCGTCCAGCGCGCCGGTGATGACCAAGGTCGCATTGTCCGGGCGCCACCAGTCGCGGTGATAGGCGACGAGGTCGTCGCGGGCGATCGCGGCCAGCGAGGCGGGCGTGCCTCCGGCCGGGGCCCCGTAAGGCGCGTCCCCGTAGACCGCGCGGGCGGCGACGCGCTGGCTGACGAAGGACGGGTCGCGCATGTTGACCCGCAGCCGGTCGAGCGCGCGGCGGCGCTCGCGCTCGAGCTCCTCGGGGGCGAAGGCCGGGTCGCGGACGATCTGCGCAAGCAGCGCGCCGGCCTCGCCGATCGTCGCGGTCGGCGCCGCCACGAAGGCGATGCTGCTGTCGTTGGACGCCGAGCCGCCGATCTGCGCGCCGAGCGATTCGATCCGCGCGGCGATCTGCGGCGCGGTCATCCCTGCGCCGCCCTGGTCGACCAGGGCCGTCATCATGCTGGCGACGCCCGGCCGTCCGGCGGGATCGGCCGCCGAGCCCCCACCGAACACCATGTTTAGGGAGGCGATCGGCAGGTTGGTCGAGCGGGCGACGACGACGCGCATGCCGTTGGCGAGCCGCCGCTCGGCGAGGGCGGGGGCGGTGAACGGCTGGCGCGGCCCCGCGGCGGGGACGGGAATCCGCTCGCCTTCGGGCGCGAGCTGGTTCGGCGTGCCGGTCGCGGGGGGAAAGGTCCGTCCGAGCGCGACGTCGGTTCGCTGCGCCGACGGATCGGGCGCCGCCTCCCCGCTGCGCTGCGCCTGGTCGAGATAGCGGATCGAGACCCGGCGGTCGTCGGCGAGATAGCGGCGGGCGACGCGCTGGACGTCGGCCGGCGTGACGCGCTGCACGGCGGCGAGCAGCCGGTCGCCCCAGCCCGGGTCGTTGGCGCCGGTGATCGAGCTGCCGATCTCGTTGGCGCGGCCGGTCGGCGTCTCGCGGCTGAACAGCATGTAGGAGACGATCTCGTTGCGCGCCTCCTCGATCTCCGCCGCGGTCACCGGCTGGTCCCGGATCCTGGCGATCTCGGCGGCGAGCGCCTGCTCGGCTTCGCCGACGTCGCGGCCGCCCGCGACGATCGCCTGGACGGCGAAGATGCCGGCATCCTCCAGCGCGAAATCGAAAGCGCCGGCGCTCTGGGCGATCTGGCGCTCGTAGACGAGCGACCGGTAGAGCCGCGACGACTGGCCGCCCGAAAGGATCATCTCGAGTACCGACAGAGCCGCCGAATCCGGATGGTTGAGCCGCGGGCGCTGCCAGGAGAAGACCAGAGCCGGCAGCGGCACGTTGGGGCCGTAGACTGTCAGCGATCGGGCCTCGCGGCGCGGCGGCTCGGCGACGCGGTGACGGAGGATCGGCCGGTCCGGCCGCGGAATCGGCGCCAGATGGCGTTCGATGAAGCGGTCGAGCGCGGCCGGATCGAAATTGCCGGAGACGATCAGGGTCGCATTGTCCGGCCGGTAGAAGTTCGCATGGAAGGCGCGCGCCTCCTCGAGGGTCGCCGCGTCGAGGTCCGCCATCGTTCCGATCCCCGACCGGCGATAGGGATGGGCGGTGAACCCCGTATCGAACAGATAGTAACGCTGAAGGCGCCCGTAGGGCTGGGAGAGGACGCGCTGGCGCATCTCCTCCTTGACGATGTTCCGCTCGGCCTCGAACACGGCCTGGTCGAGCACCGATCGTCCCATCCGCTCGGCGTGGGACCAGATCATCGCCTCGAGCTGGTTGGCCGGCACCGTCTCGTAATAATTGGTGGTGTCCGGGCCGGTCGAGGCGTTGCGCGTGCCTCCGGCCTGCTCTTCGACGATCCGGCTCAATTCGCCCGCCGGGATGTTGCGGGTGACGCGGCTCAGGATATGCTCGAAGAGGTGGGCGAAACCGGAGCGGCCGGCGGGATCGTCCTTCGATCCGACATCGTACCACATCTGGACCGAGACGTTCGCCGTGTTGGTGTCGCGCAGTGCGTAGATTGTGAGGCCGTTGGGCAGGGTGCGAGTGGTGTAGGCGATCGGCGGAACCGCCACAGCCCTCGCGACTGCGCGCGGTCGGGGCTGGGCGTCCGCCACGGCGGCGCCTGCGGCGGCAGCGGACATCAGCACGGCGAAGATAGTCGAACGGATGCGCCCCAAGTCACTGCTCCTCTTCAAAACGCATTTCGGCGTCGTGATTTATCTCGTGTGTTAGGACTGTAAAGCGCTCAGCGACGGTTTCGCAAGGCCGATCCGCCGGGCCGTTGACCCGGCCGATTCCCGTCGCCACATCGCGGCCATGGCCACACCTTCAACCCTGCCCGCCGCCAATCTCGACGAGGCGGTCAGCTTCACCATTCCGGCCCGCCACGTGCGCGGCCGCGTGGTGCGGCTCGGGCCGCTGCTCGGCGAGATCCTCTCCGCGCACGATTATCCCGCGCCGATCGCCCGCACCCTTTCGGAGGCGCTGGTGCTGACCGCCCTGTTCGGCGCCATGCTGAAGGAGGCGGGCGGCCAGCTCACCGTCCAGGCGCAGACCGAGAGCGGCATCGTCGATCTTCTCGTCTGCGACTATCGCGGCGGGGAGCTGCGCGGTTATGTCCGCTTCGACCGGGAGCGGCTCGCCGATCTGCCCAGCCACCGCGATCTCGCCGCCCTGTTCGGCAAGGGCTATCTGGCGATCACCTTCGACCTGCCGGCAGCGAACGAGCGCTATCAGGGAATCGTCCCGCTCGAAGGCGCGTCGCTGGCCGAGGCGGCCGAGCATTATTTCACCCAGTCGGAGCAGGTGCCGAGCCTGGTGCGCCTCGCCGTCGACGACACCGGCCGTGTCGCCGGCGGCATCCTTGTCCAGCACCTCCCCGAAGGCGAGGAGGGACGCGAGCGGATCCATACCCGGCTCGACCATCCGGAATGGGAGCATGTCCGCATCCTCGCCGAGACGACGAGAGCGAACGAATTGTTCGAGCGCTCGCTGCCGCTCGAGGGACTGCTCTGGCGCTTGTTCCACGAGGAGGAGGTGCGGGTCGTCCCCGGCCTCCCGCTCGTCAAGGGCTGCCGCTGCAGCTTCGATCACATCCGCAGCGTCATCGCCCGCTTCCCCGGTGCGGAGCGCGAGCAGATGGTCGACGAGGACGGGGTGATCAGCGTCGATTGCGAATTCTGCTCGCGCCTGTTCCCGATCCGCCTCGGCGATCTCGACGCTTGAAGGGCGGTTCTCGCGGCGCGCTTTTTCTGCTAGCCGCGGCGGCGGGAAGGGGTGGGAGCGATGCACATTCGCGACGGTATCCGGCGCGCTCTGGGCCTCGCCGTGCTGGCGGCGGCTTCGGTGACCGGCACGGCGGCAGCGGTCGAGGGCGAGCTGCCGGTGCTCGGTCGGCTCCAGGCCGGCCTCTGGCAGCTTCGCAGCCTGGACAACGGCCGACCCCTTGCCGCCATCTGCCTGGGGGACCGCGCCCAGCTCGTCCAGCCGCGCCACCGGGGCGTCGCCTGCACCCGCAGCGTCGTCAGCCGTGCGCAGGACGCGGTCGAGATCCGCTACAATTGCCCGGCCGCTTTCGGCCAGACCGCGATCCGCGTCGAGACTCCGCGCCTCGCGCGGATCGAAAGCCAGGGCGTCGACAACGGCGTCCCGTTCGGCTTCCGCGCCGAGGCCCGGCGGGTCGGATCCTGCCGCTGAGCGTGGATGAACGCAGGCGGAGCGGGCCGTTAACAGCCCGTTTACCATGATCCTGCTAGAAGGGCGCCGTGCCGAGAGTATGGCACGCTTTCCTCCCTAGCAGGCTTGCACAGAGCCTCACTGGGCCGCTCTTCACCGGGCGGCCCGTTTTTTTGCGGTGTGCGTCCTAGCGTGCCTGGCAGCGGCGCAGCTGGCGGCCGCGCAGGCCCGCACAGGGATCGGTCAGGTTCGGCCGGACGAAGGCGGGCATGCCGGAGGGGTTGATGCTGCGCGGACGGTCCACGACCGGGATGAGGCTGTTGCGCAGCTCGCGCATCCGCTCGCGTGCGATCACGTGAAGCTCGCCCTTCGGCCGGGCGAGCGCTTCCTTCAGGATGTTGGTCGCGGTCTGGCAGAAGCCGATCTGTGCCTGGAAGGTCGAGAAATTATTGTAGGTCTGGGTCGAATAATCGTCGAACCGGCGCGGTCCCTGCGAGGCGCCGTGGACGCGGCGGAAATAGCCGCCGAGCGCCGTATAGGCGGTGGCGAGCTCGGCCGAATGGTGGGCGAGCAGGGCGTTGTAATTGGGGACCGCGCGCAGATAGGGTGAAAACTGGCACTGGAGCGCGGCGACGTTGAGGCCCGAGCGCAGGTTCCAGAGCAGGCTGGCGCGGTGCTCCGCGGCGGTGGCTCCCGGGATCGGGACGCCGACCAGGGGGTCGCTGGGCTCGATCGGGCCGCGCCGGTAATCGGGATCGTTGAGGAAGAGCTGGGCGGAGGCGGGCGCGGCAAAGCCGCAGGCCAGAAGGCAGGCGGCGGCGCCGCTGCGCAGCCTCTTCATCCGGTTCACGCTCATTCCCACCCTCTCGCCTGTAAGCACCACCATTAGCCGACGCGCGCCGTCGATCCAGATTGCGATTTGGGAGTCCGTCGCGGCAGCGGCACGGTTCACCGGCTAAGCTGCTGGCTTACAAGAAAAAGGCCGCCCGTCAAACGGGCGGCCTTCGTCTTTTGCAATGTCCGGAGCCCGGAAGGCCCCGAGGGTTACATGCCGTTGATCGAACCGCCGGCGGTGTTGCCGCCGGTATCGCCGCCGGCGTCGGTGCCGCCGGTGTCCGCGCCGGTGCCGGCGTCGGTGTTGCCGGTCGCGCCGGTGGCGGCTCCGGTGTCAGCGCCGGTGGTGGCGCCCGCGCCGGTGTTGCCGGTCGCGTCGGTGCCGTTGCCGAGAGTCTCGACCGCGCTCGGATCGCCGAGATTGCCGAGATCGGTGTTGCCGAGATTGGCGTCGGCGGTGTTGTTGGCTTCGCTGCCGCCGCCGCAGGCCGCGACGAGGAGGGCCGCGCCGGCGATCATCGAGCCGGCGGCGAGCTTGCCGATAAGGTTGCGCATATTTTCTCTCCTGGGCTGATGACCGGGCCGGCCGCGGCCGGTTCGGTCGGTTCTACGCCTCTACAAAGGCGGTGCGGTGCTCCGCGCGCCAGCCGCCCCAACCAAAGAGAAGGGCTGCCGGGTCGCCCTGGCAGCCCTCCTGTTCACGTACCGCAATGAAGCGGCAGCCCGCTTACTGGGCGTTGCCGGCGCTGTTGCCGGTGGCGTTGCCCATGCCGGCGTCGGTGCCGGCAGTGCCGCCAACGTTGCCGCCGAGGTCGCCGCCGACATTGCCGCCGACATTGCCGCCGAGGTCGCCGCCGAGGTTGGCGTCGGCCGGCATTTCGGCGTTGTAGACGTCGGTGCCGAGACCGTTGTCGGCCGCGGTGTTGTTGGCTTCGCTGCCGCCGCCGCCGCAAGCGGCGACGAGGAGGGCCGCGCCGGCGATCGCCGAGCCGGTCACAACTTTCGAAAGGATGTCACGCATTTCCTGAAAACTCCCTAGATTGACGATTTGGATGGGTTGCCCCCTTTTAGCCCAAATCGGATTGCACAGTATACGGAAAGGATACGGCTCTCAAGCCTCCCTTGTCCCCCCCTCGAGAGAGGACAGAAAACCGCCGAGCCGGCGCTTCAGTGCCACATCGAAACGTTCCTGCCCTTCGGACACTCCCATTTCGTCGAGGCTGGTCACTGGAAGGTCGCCAATACCGCAAGGCACGATCCCTGAAAAGTGCGAAAGTTCCGCACTCAGGTTAACCGAGAATCCGTGCATCGTGACCCAGCGGCTGACGCGCACGCCGATCGCCCCGACCTTCGCCTCGCCGCCGCGGAAGCGGGTCCAGATGCCGATCCTGCCCTCCAGCCGGTGCGCCTCGACCCCGCAATCGGCGAGGGCCGCGATCACCCAGCCTTCGAGGGCGTGGACGTAGCGGCGCACGTCGCGGCCGCGAACCGCGAGGTCCAGCATCACGTAGCCGACGCGCTGGCCGGGCCCGTGATAGGTGTAGCGGCCGCCGCGCCCGGCTTCGTAGACCGGAAATCCCTCGGGGTTGAACAATTCGGCCGGATCGGCGCTCGTGCCCGCGGTGTAGAGCGGCGGATGCTCGAGCAGCCAGACCAGCTCCCCCGCTTCGCCGGCGCGGATCGCCGCCGCGCGCTCCGCCATCGCCGCGAGCGCCTCGGGGAAGGGGACGAGTTCCTTCGAAACCCGCCACTCGATGCCCTGCTCCGCGTCCATCCGGGCCGCTTGGCGGGTCGGCCCGCAGGGCGCAAGCGCCGCGTTGCGCCGCCGCAGCCCATCGCGCATAGAAGCGGCCGAGCAAGCGGAGGCGAAATTGGCGG
>Ga0196965_1000704_pt1 | contig 16448 bp, 12 predicted proteins | sample S1_20metaG_FD_148668 | JGI IMG/M metagenome (GOLD analysis project Ga0196965, IMG submission 148668) | Soil microbial communities from Anza Borrego desert, Southern California, United States - S1_20 | ecosystem: Environmental > Terrestrial > Soil > Desert | place: USA: California | collected... | reverse complement strand
CGGCCAGGACATCACCAATGCCAACCAGCTGTTCTGGCAGGACAACCGGGTCTGCGACACCTACGACGTCGAGCTCGACGTCCAGGACACCGGCTACGTCCCGCAGACCGGCGTGCAGCTCTACAGCGCGATGGAGCCGAACGTCCTGGCGATGCAGCAGACCATCGGGTCGCCGATCAACACCGCGCTGGCACCGGAGTACGAGGCCGACCAGATCGTCAACTTCCCGTCGGCCTGGGCGCGCACCCTGACCGAGATCCCCGGCACCGGGGTCCCGGGCGCCACCTACGACGTCGAGCTGGCCAACGGCTACGCCTACCTGTTCGACCAGGGCCTGCTGCAGGACGGCGCCACCGTCGGGCACATCTACTTCGAGGGCGAGTACGGCGAGAACGGCCTGGCCGGCAGCGAGGCGGTGGCCGAGGAGCGCGGGCTGACCATCATCCCGGCGCAGATCAAGGCGACCGACCAGGACATGACCGCGCAGATCACCCAGTTCGCCGCGGCCGGGGTCGACGCCATCGCCCTGACCGTCGCGCCCACCCAGACCGCGTCCGCGGCCGGTGTGGCGGCGGCCCAGGGGCTGAACGTGCCGATCATCGGCAGCAACCCGGTCTTCGCGCCGGGCCTGCTGCAGGGGCCGGCCGCCGAGGCGCTCAAGAACAACCTGTACGTGTCCAGCCCGGTGTCGGCGTTCGACGCCCAGCCCGAGCTGCTCGCGCAGTACCAGGAGGCCTACCCGAACGTGCAGCCGAGCCTCGGCGTGCTCGTCGGCTACGGCATGAGCGCGATCATGAAGCAGGTGCTCGACGCGGCCTGCGAGAACGGTGACCTGACCCGCGCGGGCGTGGTCGCTGCGTTCAGCGAGCTCGAGAACGTCGACACCGGCGGCCTCGTCGTGCCGATCCAGGGCTTCGAGACCGGCCGTTCGCCCAGCACGCAGAGCTTCATCCTGCGGCCGGCCGACGTCCCCGGTGGCGCCACCGTGGTCCAGGACGCGTTCGAGGGTGAGTTCGCGGAGGGTCTCCGCTGACCCTCGGGTGACCCCAGACGGCGCCCCCTCCCGGTCGGGAGGGGGCGCCGTCGCGTTCGGGGGGCCGGGAGAGCGGGGCCCGCAGGGTCCCCGACGAGCGGTCGGGGTGGAGGGCTCCGCGCGACCTGGGGGACGGCACCTGGTCGCGGTGTCGGCTGGGAGGAGCGGGGCCCGCAGGGTCCCCGACGAGCGGTCGGGGTGGAGGGCTCCGCGCGACCTGGGGGACGGCACCTGGTCGCGGTGTCGTCCGGCAGGACGACCGTGTCACAGCCGACCGCGGCGGGCGACCGGGACCAGCCGGAGGGCGAGGAGTGCCGTCAGCACCGCGGCGACCTGCAGCGGCACCCAGGCCGGTGCCGACCGGGCCGCGGTCGCCATGAGGAACGGCACGGCGAAGCCGAGGTAGGCGCAGGCCAGGAACACCGACGTCAGCTCGCCCCGGCGCGTGGGCGCGGCCAGCCGGCCGGTGATGGTGAGCCCGGCCGCGAGGCACAGCCCGCCGCCGGACCCCAGCAGGGGTGCTGCGGCCAGCAGCCACGGCCAGGCGCCGGTGGCCACGAAGGCCGCCGCCGCGCCGAACCCGGCCGCGCCGAGGGCGGCACCGGTGACGGCGGTCCACGACCCCAGCCGGCGCTGCAGGCCGGCCACGAGCGTCCCCGCGCCGAGCGTCACCCCGGCGAGGACGCCGGTGACCGCGACCCCGCCGGCCGGCAGCTCGCCCAGCAGCGGCACGGCCGAGATGACCGACGAGGGGAAGGCGTAGACGCAGACCGCGACGGGGGCCAGCACGGTCGCGGTGAGCAGGGCGCTGCCCGGCGGCAGCAGCGGGACGGCAGGGCTGCCGGTGGAGCGCCGTCCGCCGGGGGACAGGACGACGGTCTCGGGCAGCCGCAGCGCCAGCGCCAGCCCCACGCCGACCAGCACCGTGTGCAGCAGGTAGGGCAGGACCGTGGGCGCCGGCGCGAACTGGCCCAGCAGCCCGCTGGTGAGCGGCCCGAGGGAGAACCCCGCCGTCATGGCGACCGCGGCCCGCCGTCCGCCCGCGCCCTCCCCGGAGGCGATGGACAGCTCGGCGACCCACGCGCTGGCGACGCTGAACACGACGCCGCTGACCACGCCCTGCAGGAAGCGGGCGCCGAACAGCAGGGTCAGCGACCCGCCGGCCGCGGCGAAGGCCAGCGACGCCAGCCCGGCGAGGACCACGCCGGGGATCGCGACGCGGCGACGACCCAGCCGGTCCGACAGCGGGCCGGCCAGGAACAGCGCGGGCACCAGGCCGGCGGCATAGCAGCCGAAGAGCGCGGTCAGCACCTCGGGGGAGAGGTCGAGCTGCTCCTGGTAGACCAGCAGCAGCGGTGTGGGGACGTTCGTGCCGGCCGCGACCGCGAACAACGTGAACACCGCTCGCCTCCAGGCCACCGCGGCACCCTACGGAGGCGGCGCCGACTCCGCGCGCGACGTGCGGAGAGGGCACTGCGACACAACCGGTCGCACGGGGGCAGACTCACGGGTGCCCGACTGTGACGAACGAGGAGGACCCCGTGCGCGATGCGGTCATCTGCGAGCCCCTGCGGACCCCGGTGGGGGGTTTCGGCGGCTCCCTGCGTGACGTGCCGGTGCAGGACCTGGCCTCGACGGTCATCCGGGCGGTGGTGGAGCGCACCGGGTTGCCGCCGGAGTCGGTGGACGACGTGCTGCTGGGGCACTGCTATCCGACGATGGAGGCCCCGGCGCTGGGCCGGGTGGCCGCGTTGGACGCCGGGCTGCCGGTGACCGCGGCGGGTATCCAGCTCGACCGGCGCTGCGGCTCGGGGCTGCAGGCGGTGCTGTACGCGGCGATGGCGGTGCAGTCCGGCAGCTCGGAGGTGGTGCTGGCCGGTGGTGCGGAGTCGATGAGCAACGCGCCGTTCTACTCCACCGCCATGCGCTGGGGGGTCAAGGCCGGGCCGGGTGTGCTGCTGCAGGACGGCCTGGCCCGCGGCCGGGTGACCGCCGGCGGCCACAACTTCCCGGTGCCCGGCGGGATGCTGGAGACCGCGGAGAACCTGCGCCGGGAGTACCGGATCAGCCGGGCCGAGCAGGACGAGTACGCCGTGCGCAGCCACCAGCGGGCCGCCGCGGCGGCCGAGGCCGGGCGGTTCGCCGAGGAGATCGTGCCGGTGACGGTCAGGCAGCGGAAGAGCGAGGTCGTCGTCGACCGCGACGAGCACATCCGCCCGAACTCCACCGTGGAGACGCTGGCCAAGCTGCGCCCGATCATGGGCCGGGACGATCCGGAGGCCACGGTGACCGCGGGCAACGCCAGCGGGCAGAACGACGGTGCTGCGGTGTGCGTGGTCACCAGCCCGGAGAAGGCCGCCGAGCTGGGCCTGCGCCCGCTGGCCCGGCTGGTGTCCTGGGCGGTGGCCGGTGTGCCGCCGAAGACGATGGGCATCGGCCCGGTGCCGGCGACGGCCAAGGCGCTGGCGCTGGCCGACGTCAAGCTCGCCGAGGTCGACCTGATCGAGCTCAACGAGGCCTTCGCCAGCCAGGTGCTGGCGGTGACCCGGGAGTGGGGCTTCACCGACGCGGACTTCGAGCGGACCAACGTCAACGGCTCCGGTATCTCCCTGGGCCACCCGGTGGGAGCCACCGGCGGGCGCATCCTGGCCACGCTCACCCGCGAGATGGCCCGCCGCGACGCCCGCTACGGGCTGGAGACGATGTGCATCGGCGGCGGCCAGGGCCTCGCCGCACTGTTCGAGCGGGTCTGAAACAGGACCACTCTCCCCCCACGCCCGGCTCGCTCGGCGCGGGCCCCTGGAGGGTGGCCGTTCCTTCTCTCACCTACAGGAGTTGCCGCATGTCCAACCCCAGCGACCAGCAGCGCGTCGCGATCGTCACCGGCGCGGCCCGCGGCATCGGTGCCGCCACCGCGCAGCGGCTGGCCGAGGACGGCTTCGCGGTGGCGGTGGTCGACCTCGACGAGTCCTCGACCGCCGCCACGGTCCAGGCGATCGAGGCCGCCGGCGGCCGCGCCCTCGGGGTGGGCGCCGACGTCGGGGACGCCGACCAGGTGCAGGGCGCCGTCGAGCGGGTCGCCACGGAGCTCGGCCCGCCGCTGGTGCTGGTGAACAACGCCGGCGTCACGCGCGACAACCTGCTGTTCAAGATGACCGACGCCGACTGGGACATGGTCATGCACGTGCACCTGCGCGGCTCGTTCCTCATGACCCGCGCGGTTCAGCAGCACATGGTCCGGGCCGGCTGGGGCCGGGTGGTCAACCTGTCGAGCACCTCGGCGCTGGGCAACCGCGGGCAGGCCAACTACGCCACCGCCAAGGCCGGGCTGCAGGGCTTCACCAAGACGCTCGCCCTCGAGCTCGGCAAGTTCGGCGTCACCGCCAACGCGATCGCCCCCGGCTTCATCCAGACCGAGATGACCAAGGCGACCGCCGAGCGCATCGGCCGCGACTGGGAGGAGTACGTCGCCGAGCGGGCCGCGGCGATCCCGGTGCAGCGGGGAGGCGTGCCTGCGGACATCGCGCACACCGTCTCGTTCCTCGTCAGCGAGGGCGCCGGGTTCGTCTCCGGGCAGGTCGTCTACGTCGCCGGGGGCCCCCGGGGCTGAGCGTCAACGCGCCGGTCGCAGCCACTGCCCGGCCAGAGCCGCGTCGACCGCCCGGGCGCACCGCTGCACGTCTTCGGCGGTGCGCCCCGGCGGCGGGCTGGCGCAGCTCTGCTCGACCAGGGCGTCCCGTTCGTGCCGGACGGCCTCACGCTGCAGCGGCGTGCGGGCCCGCCACGCCACCTCGGCCAGCAGCGCGAACAACCGGTCGACGACGGTGAGGTCCTCCCGGCCGTAGTGGCGGACCTGGGTGACCCCGAGGTCCAGCAGCTCGGAGAAGGTCCAGGACCGGAGGACCAGCCGCTCGGCGCCGTCCTCGTCGGTCAACCGGCGGTGCCAGGTGTCCCGCACGGCCGCAGCACCGAGCAGTGCCGAGACGTGCGACAGCGCGTGCCCGGCGGTCGTCGGGTCGTTGATGCCGGGGGAGAGGGCCCGGGCGGCGATGTCCACCAGCTTGCGCAGCCCGTAGCTGGGATCGGCGACGTCGGCCCGCTCGTGGCCCAGGTCGACCGAGCGTTGCAGCGCCCGCTCCAGCTCCTCCACCGGGACGGCGTCGCCGGCGCCCTGCGGCCAGGCCCAGGCCATCGGGGTGCCGGCGACGACCGGGTCGCCGGGGCGCCGGTCGAGCAGCAGCACGACGCCGGCGCCGGTGACCGCCCCGAGCAGCGGACCCTCGAAGACCTGCACGAGGAAGCCGCTCGACCGCGCGCACAGCGGGCGGGCGGTGTCGGGGACCTCCGGGAGCGGACCGTCGGGCTGGTCCTCCTGGCGCTCCTGCAGTCGCACCCGCGTACGGGAGGACTCGTCGTGGACGTCGCCCATCATCGTCTCGACGCGGAGCTGACGGGTCTGGTGGCTCAGGAAGGTCACCAGCGCCGCCACGGACGCCAGCGCCAGGAAGAACGCGACGGTGACCGAGATCCGCGGGACGAACGAGCTGCCCTGGGCCTCGTCGGCCGAGCGGACGGTGCGCAGCACCACCAGCGCGTAGACGAAGGTGCCCAGCAGCACGCCCAGACAGGTCTGCACCACCCGGTCGCGGACGAAGGTCTGCAGGAGCCGGGGGGAGTACTGGCTGCTGGCCAGCTGCAGGGTGACGATCGTCAGCGAGAAGAGCAGCGTCGTCGCCGAGATCAGCGACGAGGCGATCGCCGAGAGGAGGGTGCGGGCAGCCGACGGTCCACCGGTGAACACGAAGCGGATCGGGTCGTCGCCGAAGGCCAGCTCCTGGTCCAGCTCGGTGAGCCCGATGCCGAGCCCCACGGCGGCGAGGATCGCGGCCGCGGGCAGCGGCCACAACGCCCCGCTGACTGCTCCCCGCAGCGCCTGTACGCGTCCCCCGCGCGGCCTCGACGTCACAGGTTCCGACCTCAGGTCGACGGGTCGCGGTCGGGATAGCGGGCGCGGGCCAGCGCGTACACGCCGAAGGCGGCGAAGCCGGCGGCGACCGCGCCCAGCAGCCAGGGCCCGGCGTCGACCGAGGCGATCGCGGTCATCGCGCCGTCCAGGCCGGTGGCGGTGGAGACGTCGGCGGTGGCGGCCGCCTGCCACAGCAGCACGCCCACCAGGCCGAACGCGACGCCCTTGGCGACGTAGCCCACTCGCCCGACCGCCTCGATCACCGGCTCCCAGCGGTCGGGGGCGGTGGGCAGGTCGATGTCCTTCATGAAGCCGCCGGTCAGCCCCCGCACCAGCGTGTAGAGCCCGACGGCCACCACGCCGGCCGCGACGAGGAGGACCAGCACAGCCCCACCCGGTACCTCCAGGGTCTCCCCGGTGAGCTCGCGCAGCCGCTCGTCGGCCTCGTACTCCCACCCGAGGGCGAACAGCAGCCCGGTCCCCCCGAGGACGCCGTAGACGGCGGCCTTGGCCAGGCACTTCGCGCAGACGAACGCCGTCCGCAGGACGTGCCGCCGGTCGAGCAGCCCACGCCACCACAGCAGCACCTCACCGGCCTGCCACAGCGCCAGCCCGAGCATGCCCAGGCCGATCAGCCAGAGCAGCACCGTGCCGCCCGGCGTGCCGGCGACCGCCTGCAGCGCGCCGGTCTGGTCTGCGTCGGTGCGGGTACTGCCGCGGGCCAGCTGCACCGCCAGCCAGCCGATGAGCAGGTGCAGGACGCCGTAGGCGATCAGACCGACCCGGGCGACTGCCTCGAGCACCGGGTGGTCGGTGACCTCACGGGCGGACTCGACCAGCCGGTGGATCCGGCCCCCCTGCCGGAGGAGGACGCCGTAGGCGATCAGACCGACCCGGGCGACTGCCTCGAGCACCGGGTGGTCGGTGACCTCACGGGCGGACTCGACCAGCCGGTGGATCCGGCCCCCCTGCAGCAGAAGGACCCCGTCCTCCTCGCCCTTCGCAGACTCACGGCGAGCCTCTGGACGGGGCCGGGAGGGGCGGGGGGCAAGGGGGTCCTCCATCAGGTGCGCTCGGGGTAGCGGGCCCGGACGAAGCAGTAGGCACCGAACGCGGCGATGCCGACGGCCACCAGCGTCAGCAGCACCTGGCCGAACGGGGCGCCGAGGATGGTGCGCAGCGCGCCGTCCAGCCCGCCGGCCCGGGCCGGGTCGAAGGTGACGGCGGCGTAGACCAGGAGCCCGCCCACCACACCGAGCGCCACGCCCTTGGCGGGGAAGCCGGCCTGTCCCAGCCGGGTGACCAGCCGGGTGGTCTGCGGAGAGGCCGAGCCCAGGTCGACCTCCTCGAGGAACCGCTTCGACACGCCCTTGTGCACCAGGTAGACGCCCACGCCGATGACCACGAGGCCGACGAGCGCCACGAGCCAGCGTCCGGCCGGCCAGCCGAACACGCCGGCCGCCGACTGCTGGCCCCCGCCGCCGCCACCGCCGCCGGTGGCGGCGCGGACCGCCAGGACGGCGAGCACCGCGTAGAGGACGGCCTTGGCGACCGACTTGACGACCTTCTCCAGGGCCTTCTTCCGGGCGTCCCCGGTCGACGACAGCCGGCTCCGCCAGCGCAGCACCTCCGCCGCCTGCCAGGCCGCGAGCGCGACCAGCCCGACGGCGAGCAGCCACAGCAGCGGCCGGCCCAGCGGCTGCTCGGCCAGCGTGGCCAGTGCGCCGGCCTGGTCGGCGGACTGGCCACTGCCCCCACCCCAGGCCAGCTGGAGTGCCAGCCAGGCGAGCAGCAGGTGGACCACGCCGTAGGCGATCAGCCCGATGCGGGCCAGGTGCTCGAGGGCGTCGCTGTCACCCGCCCGGCCCGCGGCTCCCGCGGCGCGTCCCGTCGTCCCGCTCATGGCCGGCTCCTCCCAGAACGCTGCACCGTCCCCCGCAAGATGATCAGGGTGGCACAGCGGCGCCCCGGCCGCTCCCCGCTCCCCGTTCCCCGCGAGATCGGCGATCTCGCCGGGATGGAGGCCGCTACCCGTGCGAGATCGGCGATCTCGCCGGGATCTGGTCCGCTCTCAGCCGACCGGGTGCCGCGCGCGGGCCAGGCAGTACACCGCGAAGGCGGCCAGTCCGACCGCGACCACGGTCAGCACCCAGCCGCCGTGCGGCTCGGCGGCCACCGTGCGCAGGGCCCCGTCCAGACCCGTGGCCCGCGCCGGGTCGAACGTCGCCGCTGCCCAGGCGACCACCGCGCCGACCAGCACCAGGGCCACGCCCTTGAGCACGAACCCGGCCTGGCTGGCCCGGTGCGCCACGGCGCGCAGCGCGGGGGAGACGGTGGAGAGGTCGATCTCGCCGAGGAAGTCCGACCGCAGGCCCTTGCGCACGTGGTGGACACCGATGGCGACCACCACGACGCCGACCGCGACGACCAGCGCCTGGCCGCCCGGCCACGCGAGGACGCCGCGCACCGCCCGGGTGTCCTCGCCCGGCCGGCCGGCGTGGCCGGTGGCGACCCGGGCCGCGGAGACGGCGAGGAACCCGTAGACCAGCGCCGTCCCCAGGGTCTTGCCCAGCTGCACCACCGCGCGCCGCCGGTCGGGACCGGGCGCGGGCAGCGTGCGGTGGTGGCGCAGCACCTCGACGGCCTGCCAGACGCACAGCCCGGCCAGGCCGGCGGTCAGCGACCACAGCAGCAGCGGACCCACGGGGGAGTCCGCGAGCAGCGCCATCGCCCCGCTCTGGTCCACCGCCGTGCGGCCGTCGACCGGCCGGGTGCGGCCGGCCTGCCAGGCCAGCTGCAGCGCCAGCCAGGCGACCACCAGGTGCAGCAGCGCGTACCCGACGAGGCCGACGCTCGCCATCGAGCGCAGCGTCGTGCTGTGCGCGGCCCGGCGCGCCAGCGACGACGGGTCCCCCGTCTGCCCTGCCTCGGTCGCCACGCCGCACCCCGCTCCGCCGGCCGCGCTGCTGCGGCACCCACGCGAGGGTGACACGACTCGCCCCGCGACGACGGAACCGGCCTGCGGCAGGCCGCGGCCGCCGTCGGCCGGTGAGGGACACTCTGTGTCGTGGCGAGCGGTGCAGCGGTGGCGGCGGGGGAGCGGACGAGTCCGGAGCAGGCCCGGCGGGCGTGGCCCCGGTGGCTGGTCGGCGGGGTCGCGCTGCTGGTGGTCGCCGCGGTCGCGCTCTTCTGGGCCGATGGCGGCGCGCGGCTGGTACTGGGGGTGGGCGGCGCGCTGCTGGCCGGGCGCGGCGGGCAGCTGGCGGCCGGGGCCGCCGGCCGGGGACGGGCGGTGGGCTGGGCGGTGGCCGCGTCCGGCGTGCTGGCCCTGACGCTCGCGTTCGGCTCCGCGGGCGTCGCGGGCTGGGTGCTCCTGGTGGCCGTTCCGGCCGGGCTGCTCGTCGGGGCGCTGACGCTGCTCGGCCGTGGCGGTGCGGTGCGCCGCAGCGGCCAGGCCGCACTCGTCTGGTGGGCGCTGGTCACCGGCCTGCTGGTCGTCACCGGGCTGCTGGCCGACTGGGAGCGCGCGGCCGACGGCGCCACCCTCGTCGGGGCGCTGGGGCTGGGCCTGCTGGGCGTCGTCCTGCTCGTCGGCGCCTCGAGCCTGCGGGCCATCGCCGCACGGCCGGCGCCGGCCCGCCCCGCGGCCTGCGCCGGGTGTGCGTGCGGCGCCGGCGGCTGCGGCATCCCGCGCTGAGCGCCCGGCCCGGCCGGGCAACACCGGTTGCGCGCCGGTTCACCCCCCGCGCGGCGGGGCACCCCTCCGACCGTGACCGGACACGTCTTCGTCGTCGGCGCCGACCTGCGCCGGCTGGTGTGCGACGACGTCCTGGTGCCCACCGACCGGTCCCTGCGGGTCACCCCCTCGTGGCGCGGCCTGCTGCCCGACGACGTCGTGACCAGCGAGGACCGCGGCGGCGTCTGCCTCGACCTCCGCTGGCGCGGGGACGAGCGGGTGCTGGAGCTGCCCGGCGGGCGGGCCGGGCACGCGGGGCGGGCGCTGTGGCTGGTCGACACCGTCCACGAGGTGGAGCGCGACCCCGACGACGCGCTGCGCTGGCTGGTCGACGGCGCGCGGGAGGCCCTGGCCGCCGTCGCCCGGCGGGAGGTGCCCGACCCGGTGCAGGGGCGGGCCCGCCGGCTGGTCGCGCTGCCGGCCCTCGGCACCGGCTGGGGCGGGGCGGCCGGACAGCGCGGCACCCTGCTGCAGCGGCTGCTGCCCGTGCTGCGCGAGGGCGCGGCCGACCACGGCTTCGACGTCGCGCTGGTGCTGCGCGGGCCCAGCGACCTGGCCGCGGCGCAGCGGGTCCGCCGGGCCGAGGCGGGCAGCTGGGACCTGCCCGGGCACCTGCGGGAGCTGGCCGAGGACCTCGGCGAGCGGGCCCGCCGCGGGCAGCTGGCCGCCTTCGTCGGCGCGGGGGTCAGCGCCGCCGCCGGGCTGCCCACCTGGGAGCAGCTGCTCGACGAGCTGGCCGAACGGTCCGGGCTGGACGACGCACTGCGCGGCGGGCTGTCCGGGCTGCCGGCCCAGGACGCCGCCGCGCTGCTGGCCCGTGAGCTCGGCCGCGAGCAGCTGGAGGACTTCGTCAAGGAGCGGTTCGGGCCCGGGCACTACGCGCTCGCGCACGCGCTGCTCGCCGACCTGCCGGTGCAGGAGTTCGTCACCACCAACTACGACCCGCTGGTCGAGCTCGCCGCCGCCGACATCGGCCGCCACCTGTCGGTGCTGCCCTTCGACGACGCCGTCCCCGGCCGGCCGTGGCTGCTCAAGCTGCACGGGGACGCCGCGCACCCCGAGAGCGTCGTGCTCACCCGCGAGGAGTACCTGCAGTTCGGCGACACCCGCGCGGCCCTGGCCGGGGTGCTGCACTCCCTGCTGCTCACCCGGCACGTGCTCTTCGTCGGCACCTCGATGCAGGACGACGACCTGATCCGCATCGCCCACCAGGTGCGCAGCGCCACCCGGGCCCCCGGCGCGGCACCGCGGCAGCGCAGCGGCACGGTGCTGGCGCTGCTGGACGACCCGGCCCGCGCGCGGCTCTGGGAGCAGGACGTGCAGACGGTGGCGATCGCGCCGGCCGACACCCCGCCGGCCGAGGCCGCCCGCCTGCTGGAGGTGCTGCTGGACTGCATCGGCTGCCTGTCCACCCCGCCGACCGGCTACCTGCTCGACCCGGCCTACCGGGGGATGCTCTCCGCCGAGGAACGGGCCCTCGCCGAGGCGCTGCAGCAGGTGGAGCGCACGGTGCCCGAGGGGGCGTCGTCCTCGGCCGTCGGCGAGGTCACCGCACTGCTGCGGCGGCTGGGCTCCCAGCTGTGCACGCCCGACGGACCGCCGCCGGACGAGGCCAGCGCCCCGCACGACGACCGCCTGCAGGAGCAGCGCCCCGGCTGAGAGAGGACCTCCCTGCCCCCCACGGTGGAAGGACCCCGTCCTCCCCACCCCTCGCGAGCTCGGGGCGGTGCCCGGGACGGGGCGAGCGGCGAGCCTCTGGACGGGGCCGACCCGGCACGCAGCCGGCGCCGGCCCCGTGCAGCGGGGGCCGCCGTCTCGATGAGCCGGCTGTGTACCGAGCCGGTGGCCGGGGCACCGGGACGCCCGTGCGCCGACCCCGACTCGAGAACAGCCCCCTCTTGCTCGCCAAGGGCTACGGCTGGCTGCCCGACGCCCGGCGGGCGCGCGGCCGCCGGACCGTCGCCGTCCGGCTCGGTGGCCTGCCGGCGCTGGGGATCGAGGGCCCGGACGCCGCCCGCTTCCTGTACGACGAGGACCACGTGCACCGGTCGTACGCCATCCCCGAGCCGGTGCAGGGCACGCTGTTCGGCAAGGGCGCGGTGCACACCCTCGACGGGCAGCAGCACCGCACCCGCAAGGCGATGTTCGTGTCGCTGCTCATGGACGGCGACCGGATAGCCCCGCTCGTCGACTCCGCCACCGCCGCCTGGGACACCGCCGTCCCCGGCTGGGTGGGCCGCGGGGAGGTCGTGCTCTTCGACGAGGCAGCCGCGGTGCTCACCCGGGCGGTCTGCGACTGGGCCGGCGTCCCCCTGACCGACGACGAGGTCCCCTCCGTCGCCCGGGACCTCACCGCGATGGTCGACGGCTTCGCCACCGGAGGACCCCGGCACTGGCGCGCCCGCCGGGCCCGAGGCCGCCGCGAGGCGGAGCTGTCCCGGCTGGTGGAGGACGTGCGCAGCGGCGCGGTCACGGTCCCGGGCGGCTCGGTCGTGGACGTCGTCGCCCGGCACCGCGACGCCGACGGCGAGCTGCTCGACCCGCACACCGCGACGGTCGAGCTGCTCAACGTGATCCGGCCGACCGTGGCCATCAGCTGGTTCCTCGCCTTCTCCGGGCACGCCCTGGCCCGCTGGCCGCAGTACCGCGAGCGGCTGGCCTCGGGCGAGCCCGCGTTCGCGGAGGCATGGGCGCACGAGGTGCGGCGCTTCTACCCGTTCGCGCCCTTCATCGGCGGCCGCGCGCCGCGCGCGGCGGAGTGGGACGGCGAGCGGGTGCCGCAGCACTCGATGGTGCTGCTCGACCTCTACGGCCAGAACCACGACCCCGAGCTGTGGGGCGACCCGTACGCGTTCCGGCCGGAGCGCTTCCTCGACCGCGAGATCGGCGCCTTCGAGCTGGTGCCCCAGGGAGCCGGGGACCCGCGCACCAACCACCGCTGCCCGGGCGAGCAGGTCACCGTCGCCGTCCTGGCCGCGCTGGCCGTCCGGCTCGCCCGGCTGCAGGCCGACGTCCCGGCGCAGGACCTGTCGATCTCGCTGCGCCGGATCCCGGCCAAGCCCACCAGCGGCGTGGTGCTGCGGGTCCGCGGCACCGGCTGAACCGGCCCCGTCGCGCTCCGTCGCGAACGCGCCGGGGCCGGCACCGGGTGTCGGTGCCGCGTGGTGTCATCGCGGGGCCGTACGGACGAGGAGGACGGGACATGGGCAGGTGGCTCGCGCCGCTGGTGGGCGTGGTCGGTCTGCTGGCGCTCGTCGTCGGCGTCGTCTGGGCCGAGCTCGACATGAGCACCATGGGCGGCGTGCCGCTGGCCGGCGCCGGCGCCGTCCTGGTGCTGGCCGCCACCGTGCTGGCCGCCTCCGTCGAGGTCTCCACCCGCCGCCGGGACGCGGTGCCCCGCTGAGCCGCCGCGAGCGGCCCCCTGCAGGGTCCCGCCGCGAGCGTGCGAGTGGCGGGGGGCAGGGGGTCCTTTCTCAGGCCAGGCGGGCGAGCTCAGCCGGCAGGTCGCCGGGGGAGAGCACGCCGAGCCGCTGGGTGGCCCGGGTGAGCGCCACGTAGAGGTCGTTGTGCCCGCGCACCCCCTCGTCGAGCAGCCGCTGCGGGTCGAGGACGAGCACCGCGTCGAACTCCAGGCCCTTGGCCTCGGTCGGCGTGAGCACCACCGGTCCCCGTGACGAGTCGGCGTCCGGGCCGGACGAGACGCCGTCCACCCGGGCCGCGACCGCCGCGGTGAGCTCGGCGACCCGGCCGGCCGGGGCGACGACGGCGGTGGTGCCCTCCTGCGCCGCCCACTCCTCGACCACCTCGGCGGCGCGGGCGGCGAGCCCGTCCTCCCCGGTGACCTCCGCCCACGGCTCGGCGGTGCCCGGCCGGACCGAGCGCGGTGCGCTCGCCCCGGTGCCGCCCGCGGCGAGGACGTCGGCGGCGACGGCCATGATCTCCGCCGGCGTCCGGTAGTTGACCGTGAGCTCCTCCAGCCGCCAGGCGTCGCCGACGTGCGGCCGCAGCGTCTCGTCCCAGGCGGCCGCGCCGGCCAGCGTGCCGGTCTGGGCGAGGTCGCCGACGGCGGTCATCGACCGGGTGGGGCAGCGGCGCACCAGCAGCCGCCAGGCCATGGCGGAGAGCTCCTGGGCCTCGTCGACGACGACGTGCCCGAAGGTCCAGGTCCGGTCGGCGGCGGCCCGCTCGGCGGTGGTGCGGGTGTCGAGCGCCCGCTGCCGCTCGGCCAGCTCCTCGGCGCTGATCAGGTCGCCGGCGCTGAGCACCTCGGCCTCCAGGTGCTCGTCCTCGAGGTCGATGGAACGCGAGCCGTGCAGCACGTCGAGGGTCTCCTGCGCCTCGGCCAGCCGGCGGCGGCGGTCCCGCTCGGCGCGGGCCCGCTGCGCGCTGTCGTCGAAGCCGAGCAGCTCCTCGGCCTCCTCCAGCAGCGGGACGTCGGCCGGCGTCCAGCCCGATCCCCGCGGCCGGTGCAGCAGCGCGCGCGTCCCGTCGTCCCACCCCGGGGTGGCGGCGGCGACGCGGGCGGGGTCGGCGAACAGGTCGGTCAGCAGCCGCTCGGGGGTGAGCACCGGCCACAGGTCGTCGATGAGCAGCCGGACGGCCGGCTCCTCGGCCACCTCGCGGCGCAGCGCAGCGGTGTCCTCGCGGTCGAGCAGGTCCGAGCCGCCGTCGATGCCCAGGCCGATCCGCTCGGCGTAGCGGCGGGTGAGCAGGTCGACGACGCGGCGGGCGAACACCGGCCGCGCCAGGTTGTGCAGCCGGTCGGCCCGGCGCGCGGCGTTCTGCGCGCGCTTCACGTCGATCGGCCGCAGCCGCAGCGCGAACCCGTCGATGGTCACCTCGCGCGGGGCGTCGGGCACCACCTGCCGGTCGGCGACGGCGCGTTCGAGCACCCCGACCATCTCCAGCCGGCCCTTGACCGCGGCGGTCTCCGGCGCCTCGGTGCCGCGGGCGTCCAGGCCGGGGCGCAGCTGTCCGAGGCCGGCCAGCAGCACGCCGGTCTCGCCGAGGGAGGGCAGCACGTCGGCGATGTAGCGCAGGAACGTGGGGGTCGGGCCGACGACGAGCAGGCCGCGGCGGGCCAGCCGCTCGCGGTGGGTGTAGAGCAGGTAGGCCGCGCGGTGCAGCGCGACGGCGGTCTTGCCGGTGCCCGGCCCGCCCTGCACGACGAGGACGCCGCGGTCGTCGGCGCGGATGATCCGGTCCTGCTCGGCCTGGATGGTGCGGACGATGTCGGTCATCCGGCCGGTGCGGGCGGTGTCGAGGGCCGCCATGAGCGCGGCCTCGCCGGTCAGCCCCGATCCCGCGACGCCGTCGGTCAGCACCTCGTCGTCCAGCCGGACGACGGTGCGCCCGCGGGTGCGGATGTGCCGGCGGCGCGCCACGCCCAGCGGGTGCACCGGGGTGGCGGTGTAGAACGGCCGCGCGGCCGGCGCCCGCCAGTCGACCAGCGCGGGGTCGCCGCCGGCGTCGTCGGCGGCCAGACCGATGCGGCCGATGTAGAGCGGGCCGTCGTCGGTGCGGTCGATCCGGCCGACGCACAGGCCGGCCTCGGCGGCGTCGAGGGCGGTGACCCGCTCGGTCTGGAAGCGGACGGTGGCGTCGCGCTCCTGCAGCGCCTGCGGGTCGACCGCGGGCCAGGAGATGGCCTGCTTCAGCCGTCGCTCGGCCAGGTCGCGGGCGGCGTCGAGGCGGGTGTAGAGCTCCTTGACGTACTGCTGTTCGGCGTCGATCTCGGGGTGGGACACGACCTCGGGCTGCGTCGTCGGCACTGCACGTCTCTCTGTCGGTACTCGTCTGCGGCAACAGACGAACGTCCATGGTGCCCACGCATTCCCCGGGCGGGGGCCAGGCGCCGCCGTGCGGTCGGCCACGGACCCGGCGTCACCGGTCTGCGACGGACAGTGCGGACAGGAAGCCCACGAGCCGGTCGGCGAGCTCGGCCGGCCGGCTCAGCGCGACCAGGTGGCCGCCGGGCAGCTCCTCGACCGGCAGGCCCAGCCGCTCGCCGGCCACCCGCCGCTGGAAGGCCACGGGGAAGAAGCGGTCGTCCCGGCCGGCGAGCACGCGTGTCGGCGTGTCCGGCCAGGCGCGCAGTGGCCACGGTTCGGCGAACGGCGTCCCCGACTGGGCGAACGGCACGGGCGCGGTGGCCACCACCTCGGGTGGCACGTCGTGGAGGAACGCGTCGTCGTCGTCCAGCGGCCAGCCGTGCGCCCGCGCCGCCTCCGCCCGCGCCTGCTCGTGCCCCGTCGCGGTCCACCACGCGCCGCCGGTCTCGCCCGGCCGCGGCACCATCGCGTTCAGCAGGACGAGCAGGTCGACCTGCACCCGGGAGCAGACCAGCGGCGCGGTGAGCCCGCCCATCGACTGGCCGACGACCACCAGCGGTCCGCCGGAGCGGCCTGCGGCTGCGTCCAGCACCGTCTGCGTGTACTGCTCCAGGCCGGCGTCGTCGTCCCCGGCGGGCAGGTCGACGGCGACCGCCGCGGAGCCGCGTGCCTCCAGTTCGGGGACCAGCCGGTGCCAGTACCAGGCCCGGCCGCCCGCTCCCGGGACGAGGACGAACGTCGCGCGCACGTCGTGCTGACCGGTGGCCGGGGCGGAACTCATCGCCGGGCGCGGCGAGTGGCGGCGGTGCGGCGCGCCGGTGGTGGCCGCCTGCCCGCTGCCGCGCGTCGAGTGGCGGGCAGCCGTCGTCTCCGGCCCGTCGG
>Ga0196965_1000703_pt1 | contig 16453 bp, 18 predicted proteins | sample S1_20metaG_FD_148668 | JGI IMG/M metagenome (GOLD analysis project Ga0196965, IMG submission 148668) | Soil microbial communities from Anza Borrego desert, Southern California, United States - S1_20 | ecosystem: Environmental > Terrestrial > Soil > Desert | place: USA: California | collected... | reverse complement strand
GCAGCGCGTTTCGAAAAAGGTAAACGCATTAAGCCGGCCATGTTAACGATGTATTTCAACGGTGTTAAAGTGTATACAAATCAAACCATCAATCAGGTATGGGGTGGACCAAATTCTGGAATAGACGGAGGAAATGATGGAGGCAAAGGAATTACTGATACGCCAGGCGGGTTAAAGCTTCAGGCAGAAGGTCATGATATTCTTTTTAGAAATATATGGATCGAAGAATTGAATCTTACAACCCCAGCTACAGATTTTTAGATTCGATACGTTTCAATAGTCAGCGATATGCCCACCTAAAACAATGTCGCGGTTGCCGGTCCAGAGGCCGTTACTCCGCGTTAATTTAATTAATCCTGAACCACCGCGCTTTCGCTGATTCGTTTTTATCTCTTCCGTTACAAATGGATCGTCCGTAAACAGGTAATCGTCGATCCAGTAAGGCGCAATGCCTGGTTCTTTAATGGTGGCGTGAATATGCTGTGGTGTACTGCCATTTGGATACGCTCCAGGCCTAATGGTTGTAAATTGATACTTACCGTTTGCATTGGTTTTAACCCACCCGCGAAGATGGCCATGTCTTTTTCCAAATGCCTGATCTGTGGATGGTGTATATTTGCCCGTAGCATCTGTGTGATAAAGATACAGGATCACACCTGGCGCCGGCGTTTTTCCATCGTGCTTGAAAATTGTGCCTGTGATCATTAATGGTTCTCCTTTTTCACCGGCTGGAGAAATTTTCGTCGCTGCATAAACTTTGTCAGGGATACCTTCAAATAGCAATTCACAGCCCTCGCACCGTCCACCAACGTGTCGGTCATTCTTTGATTGCGCATAGACCATACCATAAGTCATGGACATCAAGAGCAGGGTAATTCGAATATGATTTGTAGTCATGGAAGGGAATAGTTGTAAAGAAACTAACGATAGTGTACGATTTTTAAAGCAATATGTTTTGGATAGCAACGAAGCGCATAAAGCAGCGTTTAAAAATGAGTAATACGAATTAAATGACATTTTCATGTGGTTTGTAAGTAAGCATTCAATAGTACGTGAGATCTGGGGGAAGGCGGATACTATTCTCTTCATTTTTGCTGGAGCAGCGGCGGAGTTTGCCTTAAACAAAGCGGTTGATTGGTTGTTCTTCACGGGAAAACTTCCTGCCGACCCACTGGGACGGTTATTCTCAACTGTAAATTATGCACGGAAAATTGTTTTTTCCGAGACAGAAAAAGCCCACGAAGTTATCGACAGGATGGCTGACATACACAAGGAAGTCGAAAATAAAAGGGGCAGTACAATTCCAGCGTGGGCCTACCGCGATGTACTGTATATGTTAATTGACTACTCGATACGTTCGTATGAATTACTGGAGCGCAGGCTTTCAACAACAGAAAAAGAAGAAGTGTATCATGTATTCAGAAGGGTCGGGGTCCGCATGAAAATCGAAACGATACCGTTCACTTTTAACGAATGGTTGGAGGATCGGAAAAGGCATTCGGAACACGATCTTGAAAAGAGCCAGTATACAGAAATACTGTTTAAGCAATACCGAAAGCGTCTGGGGTTTGTTCGTTATTACATTTTACGTTTAGCACAGGGTGAAATTGTTCCCGCGCATGTAAAAGGACTTCTTCATCTAAAGGGTAGTTTTATCATGAAAATGATAATCCGGGTTTATAAATACACCGTTTACCTGAGGATCGATTGGATGCTTAAAAAATCCATACTTCCGACGGAATATTTTGATGAGATCAAAAGGCTTGATATCTATAAATAAGCAGGCAGACGTCTTTAAATCGGGCATCAAATTGTATTGTTTTTTATTAAAAACACATCAACATGGATAACGACAAACCCAAAGAAAAAGAATTGCCCGCTGAAGACCTGCACGACCTTGAGAACGAAGAGCTTTCTGGTTCTTCGTCAGCTGATGATGCAGCCATCACAGAGACCGACGAGGATGAAGATGAAGGGTTAGGTGATGGCAATATGAATCGAAGCGACTCAGATCCGCTAAAGGAATGACCCGTCCTTGATGATGCAACGCTTGTTACTTGAATAAGCCAATGTGTTATGAGGCTGTTAATTATTTAGCTTTTTGTGGCCTTGCGAAAACAGGGTAGAGGCGATGGATATAAGATTTAATATCTTAACTTAGGTTCGATTAACATCCATGCATTCGGATGCCTTATCTTCATCAAACTAATACCTATGAAAAAAAAGTTATTGATCGGACTCGCGATACTTATTGTATTGCTAGGTGCAGCATTTTTGTACCTGAATAATCGTAACAGAACATTAAGTCCTCCGGGAAGTACTTCACTTGAAGCTGATGGACTCTCCGTTGCTGTAACCTATAGCAGGCCTTCTGTTCGTGGCAGGCTGATTTTTGGAACGAAAGAGCAAGATGCTTTACAGCCTTATGGAGAATACTGGCGGCTGGGTGCAAATGAATCCACAGAAGTAACATTCAACAAAGATGTATTGTTTAATGATACTGAATTGGAAGCGGGTACATACAGACTTTACGCAATACCTGGCGAAACGCATTTCGATATTATCGTCAATACTGAACTCGGTGAATGGGGTGCATTTGAACCGGATCATGGGAAAGATCTTTTTAAAACGAGCGTACCGGTTGAAAAAATCCCGCCTGTTGAGCAATATACTATTACATTAAAGCCAGGCCAGGGAGGCATTGATATGGTTTTTGAATGGTCTGATGTACGATTTATTATTCCCGTGAAGGCACAATAGATTATATTTCCTTGGTGCATGTCGTTGGATGTGCACTAAGGCTGTTTAAATCCCAATGAAAAAACAAGTATTCAAAATATTAGCACGGATAAACAAGGCCATATTGCCACGTTACAGCAAACGCGACATTAATAAACTTTCTGCATTGGATAAAGCCATCGTTGCTTTTCGTTATTGGGTAACAATCAATTCTCTGGAAAAAGATTAACTAACTCTGCCTTTTAAGGCGAAGAAGAAAACGTATCAACGATAACGGACTTTATCCAAGAAAAACATGTTGTGTGTAAAGTGATGGTTCATGCCTGTTGATCACCAAAAACCGAGAGCGACAACTAACTCCGTTTTTTAAGGCGGAGAAAAAAGCATAACAACGACAACCGGGCATTAGCCTTGGACCTTAATTCATTTGTAAAGTAATGATTCATGGAGTATCGGCAGCAAAAACTGAAAGTCGTTCCTCACCCAGAAATCAGAAGAACAACTAATTCCGGGCTTTTAAGGCGGAGAAAAATGTAACAACCAAAACCGGACTTAGCCCTGAAAGTACCTCATTGGAGGCTAACCAATTCTATGACCGCTGCAAACAAGCTGGCATTTGCTTTTAGCTGTTAGCTGATATGGAAGAAATTTTTGAATGGAATCGCGTACTCTTCAATGATCTGCCGTTAAAATTCCTTTTCGAGGTGGTGTTTCGCACAACTGTAATGTTTATCGTGCTGCTCGTTGCTTTAAAATTTACTGGCAAGCGTGGTGTCAAACAACTTTCAATTTTTGAAACTGTACTGATCATTGCATTGGGTTCTGCGGCTGGTGATCCTATGTTCTACGAGGATGTCGGGCTTATTCCGGCCATTGTGGTGTTTGTCTTTGTTATTGTGTTTTATCGGTTGGTCACGTGGCTCACGGGTAAAAGCAAATGGTTTGAAACCCTGCTTGAAGGCAAGACAGTTTGCCTCATTAAAGAAGGACGCTTTTCCATTGTAAAATTTGAAAAAGAAACACTTGCGCAGGATGAATTTTTTACTGAGCTACGTCAACATTCTATTGAGCATTTAGGACAGGTTCGACATGCATATCTGGAGCCTTCAGGAGAGCTTAGCGTTTTCTTTTACAAAGATGATGAAGTGCGATATGGTCTTCCGCTGTTGCCCGAAGTATTTTGTAAAAAGAGTAAACAAATTTTATCTCCAGGCGTTTATTCATGCGCATTTTGTGGCTATACGCACGAGGTTGGCCCGGGAAAGGCGACGTGCCCCGTTTGTGAAAGAGAAGAGTGGGTAGAATCCATCCGAACCATTCGAACGGTCTAGGTTGGTGCATCTTTTCTTTCAGTAAATTAGCGTTTTGCCTGAGGAACAATGCCCGAAAATTAGGATGACATTATGTATAGTCAAAGAAAAATAGATGCTGCCCTGTTGGGAAGAGAACTTGTATTCAGTACTTCACGGAGTAGCGGACCTGGCGGACAAAATGTGAATAAGGTGAATACAAGGGTCACAGTGCGTTGGGATATTGCCACTTCAACTGTACTTACACCGGAAGAAAAGGAAATTTTATTAAATAAGCTTTCTACTAAACTCAGTACTGATCAGGTACTGATTGTTTCTGCACAAGAGACACGATCACAACTGCATAATAAAACAGAAGTGATTCTCAAGTTGGAGAGCATTATCAGCAAGGCATTCGAAAAAAGGAAAAAACGGAAAGCTACGAAACCTACAAAGCAAGCTGTTAAAAAACGGATCGAAAGCAAAAAACAACACGCTGAAAAGAAACAGTGGCGTAAAAAACTGTAAGTCGATCTTTTATTTAGAATTTGTGCCTAAATGTCGTTTAGTTAACCTTTAATTTAAATGGTTTCAATTGTTATGGAACGTGTATGAAAAGAATATTGATGGATAGTTTTCATTTTCCTTTGCTTGCGCGGATCATTTCCCCATAACCTTGCTTTAAAGCAAGCGCAATAACCGCCATGGTGATCCGTTTTGTTTTCGTTGCACTGGTTTTTGCGCTGTCTATCCACTTGCTGAAATAATTCTGGTGTCCTTTGGGAAGGGATTTGAAAAATCCAAAGGCGATAGGATCATCTTTCAAACACCGGACGAAATCTTTTGATAATGTGAGTTCACGCGTATCAAGGGTAATTTCAACCTTGATTAAGTCACCCATTTTTTTTCCTGTTCCCTTTCTGATTGCTGAATTAAATGGCAGGATAAAATCACCATCACCCATGGGTAACAAGGCTGTTTTTCCGATCTCGTGGTGGTCTAGTTTCCCTTTTATACGGAAGGAGGTTTTACATCCCGGGTTTATTTGATCTGCATAGCGCTTACTTATTTCGATATATGTCCAGCCGGTTTTTTCACCTTTTTTATCGAATTTTTTAACGCGGGTTGAGAATGCAATCATATCACATACTTTATGTATGTAAATATATTGTTTATCTAAAATTTATTCAGTTGAATCGTGGTTTGAAAAGCAATTTTTGTAAAAGCCGAAAAAATAAAAAGGCTGCACTCATGATGAGGGCAGCCTTTTGAATAAAAGCTGGATGTTTAATTTTTGGTTTCTCTTTCTACCTGGAAAAACCCATGTTTTTTGGTGAGTCGAATTGTGTCGCCATTACAATTAATTCCTAATCCGGCTTCTATGACTTCATAGCCGAGGCACTTTTTAAGTGTTGGATTTGCATCCGGAGATGCGTTGGCGTTGTGAAAATCGAATCCCATAAATACAACAAGAACACACACCACCACTGTAAGCATATAAAATATGCGTTTCATTTTAGGTTGTTTTAGTTATACATAATGCGCTGAAAGGCAACGACTAAATCGCTGCGCGCAACAATGGCACGAGAAGGTAAGTGCCGCAATAAAGCATGATCAACGCTTCATTGTAAGCCTGTTCATAAGGCTATACAAATGTACCATTTTATTCCTTTTGTTACGTGTTTTAATTGGTGAGTTTTTTAAAAACTTTTCAGAAATGCTGTTTTTGATTACATTAAAACGGTTGCGAAGATTTTTTATGAATTATTTTTTTTGCGTCGTTATACCCGGGATTTTATAATGATTCATGACGAAACGTGGCTGCAGCGCTCTAAACCTTGATTTTAGATTCGTGCAAACAATGTCGCTGTTTATTATGTTGAAAAATATATTTAAAAATAATCAACGCCTCAATAAAATTTCGCGATGTGCTATTTACCAACTTCTGATTAAAATTAAACGTAATATTTAACCTCGCTATGCACGTTTTAGGTTTGTGAATTTGTCTGGTTCAGTTTATTTTCAGGCATCGTTAATTGTATTAAATGCCTATCAATAATTTATTATGATATTGTTTGTCGTGATGTCTCCCAAGATTCCGACAGGCATTTAAATATCTATATGAAATGAATGATAGCAGTGATTTATATATCAAGATGGAAAATCAAGTTGAATCGTTAGATCGCATCTCCGCTGGTGATGATTGTGAAAATTGTAATACACCTGTTACATCCGGAAATAAATATTGTTCGCATTGCAGTTTCCCGGCAGGTGGCGACGAGCATGAAAAGCGTAGTTTCAGACTTATCGTTAGTAGCAGAAAACGACTCTTGGATGATGCACAGAAAAAGATTAAGAGTGCTAAGATTACGATTTATATTTTAGCGGGGATATTTTTCGTGGCCGGAATTTTCTTCTGGGTATTCCAGGAAGATGTTGGTACGTTGGTTGTCTACCTGTTGATGAGCCTTATCTACTTGATTCTCGCTGCATGGTGTGAGAAAAATCCTTTTGGGGCGATTTTAACTGCGTTTGTTATATACATCACCCTACAGGTGATTGCTGCTTTTGTTGATCCGGTAAGTATCGTCAGCGGAATTATCATCAAGGTTTTTATTATTGCGGCACTCGTTAAAGGAATTCGTTCAGCAAGAGAAGCACAGAATTATAGAAACGAACTTCTGAAGTTAAAAATCCAGCCTGTTGGAATCGCCTGAAGTTAATCCACTACCGGAAGCAGAAATTTCTTTGCAATGTGATGCATGCAATGCAGTGACACGGGCTGATGATCATTTTTGCGGGCAATGTGGTAAAGATTTGAGAAGCTATGCAGTTGCCCCTGCTGAAGATGTTTTTACAACGCTTAGGCCGACCTTAGTTTATTATTTTCTGACGCTTCTTTTATTATCATTTTATAAACTTACGCCTGTTTTAAGTGAAGGCATAAATGGTCTTGTATTGATTTCTGCCATTGACGTCTTTATTGTAACTGTGTTCTGGGTGGTTACATTCAGAAATATCAAAACTTTGTTGTCATTCTCTTCCATTCAATTGAAGACAATGTTGCTGACTATTGTTGGCTGCATATTGGGTGCCATAGTTGTAAATTATATTGCCGGCTTAATTAATGTTTCTATTTATGATGACGTGTATTATAGTCCTTATTTGTTTGCTGATACAAGTCACCCGTTTTATGGGCGGTGGTAATGAGTTGTATCCTTCCTGCAGTCTTTGAAGAAGTGGCTTTTCGTGGATTCATGTTTACAAACCTGCAGGCGGTAACAAACACAAAAAGCGTTATCTATATCACTGCCTTTCTCTTTGGTGTCATCCATTTGTCATTTATAAGCCTATTGTGGCTGATTCCCATCGGAATCGTTTTTGCCGTATTACGGGCACGTTATAACACGTTATGGTATGGCGTCGTTGGGCATTTTACCTATAACTTTACGATCACACTTATTGAATTTTGGTACGCGTAATGCAATGAAAAGGATAATTCTTTCGTCATGGTGATCAGTATTTTAGGGTGTGGCTGGCTGGGGAGTGCACTGGGTAAACACCTGGCCAACCGTGGCGATATGGTTTTTGGCTCAACAACAAGTCATGCAAAATGCAATACACTTCAGTCAGTTGGGATTCATCCTGTGTTATTACGCTTTGCTCCTGAACTAGAAGGTGATGACGGAAGTGCTTTTTTTGATACTGATATTATTGTTATCAGTATACCGCCCCAAAGAAAATCCGGTCGATCCGGTTTTTTCCTTCAACAAATGAATGCTGTCGTACAGCGGATCAATAGAGGCACCGTTCGGAAAATTCTCTTTATCAGTTCCACTTCGGTCTATTCAGCTGACAATAAAATTGTGACAGAGCAGGATGCTAACCCTGACGCTTATCTTTTTATGGCGGAAAATTTATTTCGGGAAAACTTTAATCATACAACAGTGTTGCGTTTCGGTGGATTGATTGGTCCGGAAAGGCACCCTGGTAAATTTTTTGCAGGTAAGGTGGATGTTGCCGGCGGAGATTGCCCAGTAAATCTGATTCACCAGGAAGACTGTATACGCATTATTGATTCGATAATGCAGCAGGAAGTTTGGGGAGAATTATTTAATGCATGCGCGGGATTCCATCCAACAAAGAAAGTTTTTTACACTGCTATGTCAGGCCTGTTGAATCTGCCATTGCCTGTGTTCAGAAATGATGATCCTGCGGCTTTTAAATTGGTGTCATCCGCGAAACTGAAACAGCATTTAAATTTTGCTTTTAAGCACGATGATCCGCTGGCGATGCGTGATTTTTAAGGGTTTCAAACATAACAAAGTGTACAGAATCGATCATCGTGCTGTTCAGAATTGTATATATTGAATACGCCGGATTGCCATATTCTATGATGGAATGTCTTTCAGATTTTGGCTATTTTTTTGCAAGACGCGAATCGCTTAATCTTAAATACCGCTTATGAAAACCATCATTGCCATTCTCCTCTTCTGTATTTTATTTGTTTTATGCTGGCCATTGGCCCTGATCATGCTGTTCCTGTTTCCGCTGGTGTGGTTGTTGTTACTGCCGTTTAAGATCGTGGGACTTAGTATTGAAATTATCTTTAAAGTTATAAGCGCGATTTTATTATTTCCTTTTCGGATGATCAAGGCGATTTAACGCGGTTCACATCAGTCACTCACATCCCAATGCCTGGGTTTTTAAATACTCATTCACATGGTATATTTGCGTCGAAAATTAAAGAAGTATACCCATGAGGCTGGGACAATTAGCAAGAAAATTATCCGTTCACACATCCGATATTGTAGCTTATCTGGCAAAGGAAAATATCCAAATCGAAGATGGGACCAATACGCGGATTACACCTGAACAGGAATCGTTGGTGATCGGACATTTCGCGCCTGATATGGTATTGCAATCGAAAGCAGAAGCGGAAAAAATTGCCGAGGAGGACATCCCGTCTGAAGCGCCAGTGCACCAAATCGATGAGCTGATTGAACCGGCACGGGAGGTCATGACGGAAGAAAAGAAAACTCCCTTGGAGGCAGAATTTGAGGAGGAGGGACCATCATCACAAGGCGGGGAGGATACAACCAAAGAAATTGAAGTTATTAAAGCTCCCAAGGTTGAACTAAAAGGACTAAAGGTAATTGGCAAAATTGAGCTGCCAGCCCCAAAAAAGAAAGACACTCCGGTTGATCTGCCTTTGGAAACTGCAGCAATACCTGAGGAAAAGAAAGAATACCCAGTAGAAAAACGGAAGAGAAATCCTCAGCGTACAAAGAATACTAATGGGCCCAGGAAAAACCCGGTAGCCCTGAAACGTGAAAAGGAGGCACAGGAAGCTGAAGAAAAGCGAAGGGCAGAGGCACAACGCAAGAAAGAAGCCAGGACAGAGTATTATTACAAGCGCGTTAAGCCCGCTGCCCCCACGAAAGCAGCCAGAATCATTAACGAACCTACGGTTGAGGAGTCGGATTACATGGAGGAAAAACCGAAAACATGGTTCGGTAAATTAATGCGATGGTTAACCACCTGATACGGATCGAATCCTTTGCCGCTAATTGGCATTAAATTTACATTTGCGTGTATTAAACGTAAATAGATGAGTCAGGCTTTTGTAAGAGAACGTGATGATGAGTGGCTTGAGGATGTTGATCCTACAATCAATGCCCTGATTAATTTTTTAACACGTGAGAATAACGGTATCCGGGTTTACGAACAAAAAATATCCACTGATACTGATATATCCGGTCGAAAAATACATTGGATGAGCAATGGTCTTCAATACGCTCACGATTCCAAGGGAAGGTGGGAAGTCGTGAAATAATTAGCACCTGTTAAGCAAATTAAAAAGTGCAAAAAAAAGAATGTCCATCATGTGCGATGAATATTGACGCACGCAGCAAAGTTTGTCCGATATGCAGCTATGAATTTCCACGGAATGCAAGCGTGCTGAAATGGGTCGCTATTCTCCTGGTGATACTCTGGATTGTCTATATGGTCATTTGAATGAATGCAGCTTGCATTCCAATCCAATCCAGCGCTTTTAAAGAACGGGTCTGTAAAGAACAGACCCGTGACATCAATCCGGTTTAATTAACTTTGATCAGTTCGACTTCAAAGATTAATGTAGCAAAAGGTGGTATTTGCCCACCGCCGGCGCCTTGTTCACCGTATGCGAGATTTTGCGGAATGAATATAAGCCATTTGTCGCCTTCTTTCATCAATTGTAAAGCCTCAGTCCATCCGGGTATAACCTGGCTAACGCCGAAAGTTGCAGGTTCACCGCGTTCAACAGAACTGTCGAATACTGTACCGTCAGTTAATTTGCCTGTATAATGTACCGTTACATTATCTGTGGCTTTCGGTGATTTTCCATTACCGGAAGTGATTACCTGATACTGCAAGCCACTTGGTGTTGTTTGAATTCCTTCTTTCTTTTTGTTTTCTTCCAGAAAGGCCTGGCTTTCTTGCTGTAATGCGGCGGTTTTGCGCTCCATTACTTTTTGCATGTACTCCTGAACAATCATCATCGATTCCTCCTGATCGATCTTCAGGCTATCACCATTAAAAACATCTTTGATGCCTTGTGTGAGGGCCTCAAGATCCAGCGAATCACCGCCTTGTTTTATGATGTTTGATGCCAGGTATGTTCCCAATCCATAACTTGCTTGTTGGTGAACATTATCAAGGGGTGCTATTTTTGGTTTTTTTAATTCCTGTATTTCGGCTTTTAATGAATTTACCTGAGCCTGTAATTCCTTTTTGGATTGGCTGAGTACCGGCGCTGTTACGAAAAGGCAACAATAAAGGATGAAAAATCGCATGATCATTGTGTTTTTTAAATTTGAAAGCCAAAGAAAAGGAAAAAGTTGCGAACAATAGCAAAGGCTTCATACGGATGTTTTTTCAATTCTAAAATAAGCGGCAGTAACCGCTGTTAGCGTTACGCCATGGGCAGGTCATTTTTTGTTTGATTAAAGAGGCTTAAGAATTTTCGGTCAAGTTTGTATCCATGCCTTCACCCTGCTTTGGAAAGGAAGGTTTAAGGAACTCAAGTAAAACTAAATTGTATTCTAAATCAGAAACAATCCCTGGCACGATAAAAGTTTTACAGAAGAATGAAATACCTTTGATGTAATTTCATGCGCCGCTTTATGGTCGTTGTAGCAGTTTGGATTCGAGTTCTGTAATTCGTTTTTGATACTCAAGCTCGCGTCTCCTGAACTCTTCTGAAGTGGCTTCAAGCTCTTCCATGTTTTGTCGCATTTCTTCTTCCTGTGCCCGCATTTCTTCGGTTTGCTCTTTTGATTGTTGAAGCAACAACATGGTTTTGTGAGAAAGTGTTGCGGCTACAATATTAAGCGCCACTACACCGGATACTTTTTCCAAAAACTGAATTACCGTTGGGGATATGTCATTTAAAAAGGCAAGTTCCATTACACCCACAATATCGCCATCTTCTGTTTTTAGAGGAAGCAGAATCACACTGGCCGCACTCGCTTCGCCCAGGCCCGATGCAATTTTCAGATAATCTTTGGGTATTTGTTTTAATATCTTTGTTTCCTTGTCTTTGTAGGTCTCGCCAAGTAGCCCATCTGATACTTCAATACGGTTTGATGTGTGATGGTTTTTGCTTACCCCGTAGCTCGACAATACTTCGAGGTATTCTTCTTCGCCCTCTTCTTTCACCCCAATGACAATAACACCTTGTTGTGCTGCTACGTATTTTACTACGCACTTGAGTGTTTCGCTGCCCAGCGCATGCAGGTCGTTGTTATTCTTGCTGATGGCCTCGCTTACCTGGGCTACACCCTGCGTTATCCAATTTACTACCTTTTCCGATTCGGCTTTACGCACAATTTCTTCATGCTGGAGTTTTACCTCACGTGTTTGTTCTTCAATGATGTCGCTTAGCTCTTTTTGCTTTTGCTTTGCTTTTCTTTTCAGGTAACGGTTATACCCGACAATACTGGAAATGATAAGAAGTCCTCCGATGGTATTGAACCACCAGGTTTTCCAGAATGGCGGCACTATGGTGATTTGAATTGAAGCGCCCTCTTCATTCCATATGCCATCGTTGTTTGAAGCGATCACCCGAAAAGTGTATTCGCCCGGACTTAGGTTGGTATATGAAATTTTTCTTTCCGTGCCTGATTCAATCCATTCGTCCTGGAAGCCCTCCATGATATAGCGGTATTGATTTTTTTCAGGTTGCCGATAATTCAATGCAGTAAACTCGAAGGAAAAAATGTTTTGATTATAACCCAGTGTTATCGCTTCCGTCAGTACAATATTTTTTTTCAAAATTTCTTTTTCGCCAATCATTACAGCTTTATTAAACAATTTGAAATCCGTGATATAGACTGGCGGTTTGTAGGTGTTGTCTTTAATCGTTTCAGGATTAAATTTATTAAAGCCGTTAGTACCTCCGAAAAGAAGTTCACCGGTAGATAGTTTTAGAAAAGCCCAGCGGTTAAACTGATTGCTTTGTAATCCATCACTTTCATTATAGTTTTTAAATGTCTGTTCATCCGGATTAAAACGACATAAACCTTTGTTTGTGCTAATCCAGATATTCTGCTGATCATCTTCTAGAATTCCCATGATGGCATCGTTGGGAAGACCATCTTTTTCCCGAAAGGTTGTAAACTTTCTGGTGTCACGGTCGAACATGTTTAAGCCTGCACCATTGGTTCCTACCCAAATCCTTCCTTGTGCATCTTCATGCAGGGCGAAGACACTTTTTCCACTCAGTTGACCAGGTTCATTACCTCCTTTGTAATGGGTGAAATTTTCGGTTTGCGGATCAAACATTTCCACACCCTCCTGTTCTGTTCCGATCCAGATTTTTCCTTTTGAGTCTTCCATCATCAATACAATAGGGGAACCGGCAAAAGAATTCGGATTATTTTTTTCATTGGTATAGCGCGTAAAATCATCGGTGTTCGGATTATAACGGTTAAGGCCGTTTTGAAATGTGGCTACCCAGACATTGCCACTGCGATCAACAAGAATATCAAATATGTTATTATCGCTTAAACTGCCAGGATCATCAGGATCATTGCGGTAATGTTTGACTTTTTTTGTTTTTGGATCATAATAGTTTAGACCACCTGCCCACATGCCTACCCAGACACCATGGTTTTTATCCTGTGCCACAGCAAGAATTTTATCATTTGTAGACAATCCCGGGTAACTGGTGAATTTTTCTGTACGTGCATCAAAGTAATTCAAACCTCCACCATCGGTTCCAATCCAGAAATTTCCATTTTGATGTTCGGCAAACGAAGTTACATTATTGTGATTGAGGGATGTTTTATCGTAACTGCTATACTTGAAATGCCGGAACCCATATTTTTCTTTATCGTAGACATTAACTCCGCCAAACCTGGTCCCGACCCACATGCGGTCGTTTCGGTCGAACATTACTTTCGTTACGATGTTGCTGCTTATCGAAATATCATCGCCTTGTACTTGTTTGTGATTTCTGAAGGTATCGCTTTGCCGGTCAAAATAACTGAGTGCGCCATCGTTCGCGACCCATAGGTCTCCGCTTTCACTTTGGGCGATGTGGTAAACATACTCACCGCCAAGGGTTGTTTCATCTCCAGCGATATTGTGGTATTGTTTAAACGTTTGGGTGGAGGCATCCATCCTGTTGAGGCCCCCATCAAAAGTGCCTATCCACAATACGCGTGACTGATCTTCAAATAAACAGACAATACGATTACTGCTTATACTCGTTTCGTCGTTTGGGTTGTGTGTAAAACGTGTAAAGGTTTTTCCATCGGTGTTCATTAGACAAAGTCCACCATTGCCGGTGGCAATCCAAAGCCTTTTTCTGCTATCCTCCAATACGTTTTCAAGGATGTTATCAGAGATGGTGGATGGGTTGGAAGGGTTGTGTTTAAAATGCCTAAACGTTCGTGTTTCCGGTATAAAAAGATTTAGTCCGCTATTGGTGCTTACCCAGACATTTTCTTTGGAGTCAATGTAAACGTAATTTATATCATTGTTGCTTAGCGATGCCGGATCATTGGGATTGTGAACGAAACGTTCGAAGTTATTATGCTGCCGGTGATAATAGTTTAATCCATCCTGCGTCGCGACCCACAGGTTGCCAAGTTTATCCTCAGCGATGCAGTCAATGTTGTTATTGGTTAATGAGGTTGAATCCTGGGGATTGTTTCTAAAAATTGTAAACGTATATCCATCATACATGTTCAATCCGTCTTCTGTGGCTATCCATATGAAACCAAGGTGATCCTGATAAATGTCCCATACATTACCTTGAGAGAGTCCCTGTTTTACAGATAAGTGATCGAACCGGATGTTTTGTGAAAGCACTACAGCAGGCGATAAAAATAGAATACACAACAATAGCTTCCGGTAACAAGTGGATTTTATTGTATTAAACTGTTTTGTAAGGTTCATGCGTGTGATTGAGGTCTCACCCAATATAAAGATCTTGGCTAAGTAATTTAAGGATTTTACACCAGAATGCTTACATGAACAGGTTAATCTTTAGATTTCATAAAGTGATTTGTATACTTGGTTCTCCCTCGTCAGTTTATTCATGATCGGCCCAGTACTACCATACACGATTTCTTTCTGCTTCGGCGAGAACAACCTGGTCTGGATTAGTATTTTAGGAAGGAACCTGATAACGCAGTTTTCGAAAGTAGGAGCAAAACCAGAGGTGGCATCAAAAGGTCAGAACCGTTTTTTATTTTGAATAATTATAAATGTTACTTGTACACTTATTAAATATAGTTTACCTTGTCACCATAATAGTGACTATATATACCGGAAAAATATGTCAAACCAAAATGAAGTGAGCTTTAAATAGAATTGCTTATTTTACCACACCTTAAACCTTAAACAATATGAATGGATTTGCAACGCTGGACTGGGTAGTGATACTTAGTTACTTTGGAGTTATCGCAGCAGTAGCGATATGGGTAATGAGCCGAAAGCAAAAAAGCACAGAAGATTACTTTCTTGCTGGAAGAAATATGGGATGGTTTGTTGTCGGCGCGTCCATTTTTGCCTCCAATATTGGGTCGGAACACATTGTTGGTCTCGCGGGAGCCGGGGCAGGCGGAAAAATTCCCATGCTGATTTATGAGTTGCATGCGTGGCTTGTACTTACTCTTGGGTGGGTTTTTCTGCCTTTTTATATTCGCAGTGGTGTGTTTACCATGCCTGAATTTCTGGAGCGTCGCTTCAGTGCAAAAACACGTTGGTTCTTAAGTGTATTTTCACTGGTTGCTTATGTACTAACCAAAGTTTCTGTAACGGTATATGCAGGCGGTATGGTGATCGCCTCGATCATGGATATCGAATTTTGGTATGGCGCTTTGGCTACCGTTATTCTTACTGGTATTTATACTGTGATGGGTGGTATGCGCGCAGTTGTTTACACAGAAGCTTTACAAACCATCGTGTTAGTTTTAGGTGCAGGAACACTTACTTATATCGGACTTGATGCCGTAGGGGGATGGGATGGTCTTCAAACCTCGCTGGAGCCAGGGTACCTCAACATGTGGAGACCGGCCAGTGACGCTGAATTTCCGTGGCCAAGCCTGGTGATCACGAGTACTATTGTAGGCATCTGGTACTGGTGTACCGATCAATACATTGTACAGCGTGTTTTGTCTGCCCGAAATATTACAGAAGGAAGAAGAGGTACAATTTTCGGTGGTTTATTAAAACTGCTTCCGGTATTCCTTTTCCTTATCCCGGGCGTTGTTGCATTGGCATTGAAAAACCGTGGCGAGTTATCCTACGACTCACCCGACCAGGCTTTTGCCGCACTCTTAATGACAAAAATGCCTGCAGGTTTACGTGGTCTTGTAGCGGCCGGATTATTAGCGGCGCTCATGAGCTCGCTGGCCTCTGTGTTTAATTCATGTTCTACATTATTCACTGTCGACATTTATAAAAAACTTCGCCCTGAGACATCAGATGAAAAGCTTTTATCCATCGGTCGCGTTGCAACGGTGATTGTTGTGATGTTAGGGATTGCGTGGATTCCTGTAATGGCTAAAATTTCCGGTGTATTGTACCAATACCTTCAATCTGTACAAGCATACATTGCTCCGCCGATTGCGGCTGTATTCTTATTGGGAATTTATCACAAACGGATCAACAGTGCAGGTGCATTGGGTACACTCATTGCCGGTCTTGTTGTTGCTTTCATTCGCATCGGTCTTGAATTGATTGTCGATTCACTCACGCCGGGAAGTTTCCTGCATATCTTTGCTACAGCTAACTTCCTTACGTTCGCAGCGTGGTTCTTCCTCTTCTGTATTATTTTCTGCGTTGTAGTAAGTCTTGCCACACCGGCTCCTGATCCGGAATCCATCCGCGGGCTTACCTTTGGATCGCTCACAAAAGAACAAAAAGAGGCT
>Ga0196965_1000702_pt1 | contig 16454 bp, 13 predicted proteins | sample S1_20metaG_FD_148668 | JGI IMG/M metagenome (GOLD analysis project Ga0196965, IMG submission 148668) | Soil microbial communities from Anza Borrego desert, Southern California, United States - S1_20 | ecosystem: Environmental > Terrestrial > Soil > Desert | place: USA: California | collected... | reverse complement strand
GGCAATGGCCTGAAAAACATCTCGTCTTAAATCCATATATGCAGCTATTTGACTGCTAAAATACGCGCAGTTATTTAACTGCGCAAATAATTTTTGATTTTTCTAAGATTTTTTCATTGTCTAAAATTTGGACTTTGAACAAAATGTTACGTCGTCATTTGGCATCACATAAATTTGTCGTCAAAGCGACATCATGGTAATGCGACGAGATATCTTTCAGGCGATAGCAGATCCTACAAGAAGGTCTATCCTAACCTTTCTGGCCTCCCAGTCTATTACAGCGGGTGCCATTGCCGATAAGGTTGATGCAGCCAGATCTACAATTTCCAAACATCTACAAATTTTAACAGCGTGTGGCCTCGTCGAAGCAAACCAGCGGGGTCGTGAAATCTACTATGAAATCAAGATCGATAAAATGAAGGAAATCGACGTGTGGCTGGATCAACTCCTTTCGATCTGGGAAACACGGTTTGATAACCTTGATGAGTATATAACAAAATTCAAAAATCCAGAAACCATGGACGAAATAACTAATCGCGAGATGCGGATTACCAGAACATTCAAGGCTCCGATCGAATTAATGTGGGAAGTGTGGACAAATCCGGAACATATCATAAACTGGTGGGGACCAAAAGTCTTTACTTCTACCATTGAGAAAATGGATTTCAAAGAAGGCGGAGAATGGAGATTGACAATGCACGGCCCCGATGGAATAAACTATCCGAACCGGAGTATCTTTAAAGAAATTATCCCCCTAAAGAAGATTGTATTCGAGCACTTCAATCCGCATTTCATAACTACCGTTCTATTTGAACCTAAAGGGGATGAAACACAAATAGACTGGTCGCTTTTATTTGACACTAAAGAGATGCGTGATACGATCATCAAAGCACATAAAGCAGACGAAGGACAGCGACAAAACCTGGAAAGACTTGAAAAATATCTTTCAAACCTTCAGCTTGAATCCTGAATATATCCGTTCAGAATTCTTTGATCCTATGAGCCCAATACTAATGAACTGGGACACAGGTTTTCAAAAGAAAATTATTGGTTATAAAATTTCAATTCAATGATCCATAAATCATTTACAGCTCCTATATCTTATTCAAAAATTTTGAGGTAACCATTGTCTACCAGATAAGCCCTTCCATCAATAATAAAAACATCATCGCCATATACGGCGCCTTCCTGCAGTCCATTTTCATGAAAGGTCCAGGTTTTGGAGTCGTTATTAAAACTCCAAAAGTCATTGGAAACTACCACATAGGCCTGATCCTTAATAACAAACGGACAATTAAACGATACACTACTTCCAAAATCTTCTGGAAGATCAACGGTATCATATGATTTATCCGCAAAATTGAAGTGACTCATGAAATCACTGTTAATGTTATACCAGTACATGTCATCACCTACGAGAAAAACAGCACCAAAGCCTGTGGAAGTCTGGTCTGAAATCTTTGCCCATTCTTTGGTCGTTGGATCGAATTCGTAGATTCCGTTGCTGTGTGGAACATAAAACCTGTCGTTGTATTCCACCCAATGTGTTTCAGCTGAGGTGAATGGTAAATCTGGTATTGGAATCCATTCGTTGCTCGCAGGGTCGTATTCCCAGAACTTCCCTGAAGCATTTTGACTGGCATATCCCCTTCCCCTGGCGGCGCCTGTAAGTCCATAACCATCATCACCTGGAAAATCAGCTAGCTGAATCCATTCGTCGTCACCATCAAGATCATATTTCCAAAATGCCTTCGGGCCTTCTGATTCGCGATCTATGATGTAGATGACATTACCGATTGCAAATCCTTTAGTCCAAAGGGTTCCGTTTGATGCATGCGGGGTAAGGCCTACTTCCTTCTCAGTAACTTCGGAGATGATTAGCTCCAGGGGTTTACAATGACCACTCTCCGGATGTTGTTCACAATAGCATTCGGCATTTTCAGATGTAAATTCCTCACAACTGGGTGCTCCATTATCATTATCATCATCTTTTCCACAACGTACAAGGCCAAAGACCATTAGGATTACAACGACGCTGCGCAAAAAGAAAGCGCACAAATTTAGGGTTTTCATGATATACAAATAGTAGATGGCAGTAAATCTAAAAGGAAGCAAACACGCGAATGATGTACTACCGATAAACAGCTGCCCGTGCCGTTAAGCCTAAAACTAATGTCGCTATTTGTTTTATGACTATCGAAAAATCCCCGGCATAAAGGTATTCGTCATACCGGAATAATCAGGTAAGTAAAAGCCGATTCAACTACAGAATACAATAATGCTGAAGGCATAGCACAGAAGACTAACACGTGGAGTACAAATTCCATTGGAGACACTCCTATCGTCATTGCATTCTTCCCCCGAATCTGTTAACATTAATTTCCAATCAGGAAAATCATGAAAGAGAATGACATTGAATCGTTTTGTCCTAAGAACCGTCAACAATGGAGGAAATGGCTTCAAAAAAACCACGACAAGAAAAAATCAGTCTGGCTTATTTATTACAAAAAGGAATCCAATATCCCCACCATCACATGGAGCGATGCCGTTGACGAGGCTCTTTGTTTTGGGTGGATCGACAGTCAACGAAAGTCTATTGACGAAAGTAAGTTTATGCAGCGTTTCAGTCAGCGCAAAGCAAATAGTATCTGGTCGAAAATAAATAAACAAAAAATTGATCAGCTTATTAAAGACGGTTTCATGACCACAGCGGGAATGAAGTGCGTTGAAGTAGCAAAAGAAAATGGGTCGTGGTCAGTCCTGGACGAAGTTGAAGAACTTATTATTCCTGAAGATCTGAATGAAGCGTTTAAGAAAAAGCCCGGCTCGAAAAAATATTTCTTAAGCCTCAGTAAATCGCGACGAAAACTTCTCTTATTCAGACTTATGAATGCGAAGCAACAGGAAACAAGAGCAAAGCGAATCAGGGAAATAGTTCATGGTTCATAGTTCTTCGGTTCAAGGTTCAAAGTTCGTCGTTTAAGCTTTTCTGTTACGAAGCGCTTGCGAAAATGGTTGAGGTTTGATGTTTGAGGTTTGACGTTTGACGTTTGAGGTTTGTTGTTTCAAAATGTTTAAGAAAAAGTCCGGCTCGAAAAAATATTTCTTAAGCCTCAGTAAATCGCGACGAAAACTTCTCTTATTCAGACTTATGAATGCGAAGCAACAGGAAACAAGAGCAAAGCGAATCAGGGAAATAGTCATGGTTCATAGTTCTTCGGTTCAAGGTTCAAAGTTCGTCGTTTAAGCTTTTCTGTTACGAAGCGCTTGCGAAAATGTTTGAGATTTGATATTTGACGTTTGACGTTTGTTGTTTCAAAAATGGGGTCCTGATACCTTGTATCTCATTCGTCATTCGTCATTCCTCGTACTTTGTACCTCGTACCTTAAAATACAAACTCAAAGCTCGAGACTCATGGCAACTTGCAACCACCCTTTGCTTTCGTTCTCCATAGTTTGGTGCTCATTGCGTTGATCAGTTTCCAATTGATCGCATTCGGACGGTCTTGTTCGTTTTTGCGTTTGGCCTTGCGAGCAAACCACGCATTTTAGAACGATTTATCCTTTTTCAGAATGGCATTAATGTTGGAAATACAGCTTCAATTTGGATAACATCATGATCAGGAATTTCATAAAAATTGCATTGAGAAGCATGTCGCGCGACAAAGCTTACTCGCTTATTAATATCATTGGCCTTTCTGTTGGCGTTGCATGTTGCCTCTTGCTGGCGCTGTACATCAGGAATGAAATGAATTACGATAAGCATCACGCACAAGTAAACAACTTATACCGGGTCACAACGACATTAAATCGTAATCTTGATATGCACGAAATGCCGCGCACGTCTCCTCCCATTGTATGGGGCATCAAAGATGAAATTCCCGAAATCGAGGAAGTCACACGATTTGTAAATCCACCGGGTGTAGCTTTAAACCTGATCAGATATGAGACGACACAATTCTATGAATCTGATGGACTGATCGCCGACTCAAGTTTTTTTAATCTTTTTACATACACCTTCCTTGAAGGTAATGCGCAAAAAGCCCTTCAAGAAGCCAATGGCGTTGTCATAACCCAAAAGCTGGCACACAAAATTTTCGGTGATCAGCCTGCCCTGAATAAGGTGATTAATATTAATCAAGGTGGACCATCTGGAGATTTCAAAGTAACCGGAGTGATCGCAGATGATCAGCCCGCCTCCCATATTACGGCCAACTTCTTTGTATCCTCGGCATGCAACACGGAATGGTGTGAATTTTTACGCAGGCCTGATGTCGGAGAGGAATGGGCAGGACAAAACTTTATGAGCTCGTATGTAGAATTAAAAGACGGCCATTCCCTTGAAGATGTTGTTGCAAAAATAAATAAGGCCTTTGCGAGGCACGGAGCCGATGATCTGAAAGCCGCAGGAATGTCAAAAACTTTAGGCCTCGAACCTGTAAAAGACATCCATTTATATGCAGCTTCAGAGGGTCAAAGTCCCCGGATTGTATATCTGTATGTGATTGCATCGATTGCCGGGTTTATTCTCCTGATCGCCTGTATTAACTTCATGAATCTCTCCACAGCAAAAGCAACAAAACGCGCTAACGAAGTTGGCCTTCGAAAAACCCTGGGTGCCAACCGCACTTCATTGATCGGTCAGTTCCTGAGCGAAGCGATGATCATTGTAACTGTAGCGATTATCTTAAGCATCGTGATTGTGCAACTCATGTTACCCACTTTTAGTCAATTGACAGGCAAGTTAATTACACTTAATCAAGCGGGCCTCTTCTTTATCCTGCCTACGCTTGTTACTATTACGGTTATTACAGGACTCGTTGCGGGAAGTTATCCGGCATTCTATCTATCATCCTTCCAACCCGCAAAAGTATTGAAGGGGAAGTCAATGCTTCAGTCCTCGAACAGTATCTTACGCAAGTCGCTGGTAGTCTTTCAGTTTATAATTGCCATTGTGTTGGTATGTGGCATGGTCATCATTACCCGTCAACTAAACTTTATGCAGGACGCAGACCTTGGCTTCAGTGCAGATCATAAGATTGTTCTTCCATTACGCACAGCAACGGCGCAAAGCAACTACGATGTATTGAATACCGAACTCACTAAGCTGTCAAGTATAAATGGCGTCTCGGCTGCAAACTATCTTCCGGGTAATACCATCTTCACTGACTTTTTTTTATATCGTTCAGGAGGAAATATGGAAAATGGAGAACGTGTGAGAAACAACTGGGTAGAGCCAAACTATCTTGATGTGCTGGGTATAAAATTAATTGCCGGTTCAAAATTTTCAACTTATCGTGATTCGCTTTCGCAATTCCGTGTCATCATCAACGAAAAGGCCGCAAAGGAGTTTGGATTTTCTCCCGATAAAGCGGTAGGTGAGCGTTTGTATACCGCATGGCAAGGTGTGCCTTATGAATTTGAAATTATCGGTGTGATGGAAGACTATCATCAATCAACACTGAAAGATGAAATATACCCAATCTTGTTCCGTGTTGCCGAGGAGCCGAATCATAGTTATGCGATCGTTGATGTCAAACCGGAAACTTTTATTGCTACATTATCAGAGCTTGAAAAAACATGGAAGGATTTAAACCCTGACACACCTTTCGAATATTCATTCCTGGATGAGAATATCAAAAAACAATATGACGAAGACAAAAAAGTATCACGTATCATCACTGGCTTTACGATCATTGCTATGATCATTTCCTGTTTAGGATTATATGGTTTATCAACCTTCATGGCAGAGCGAAGATTCAAAGAAATCGGTGTGCGAAAGGTCATGGGTGCAAGTGTTCCTCAAATTGTGGGCATGATGTCAGGTGAGTTTTTAAAGTTAGTGATCATTGCGTTTGTCATTTCAGTTCCTATTGCCTGGTATGCAATCCATTCCTGGCTTGAAGCTTTCGCTTATAAGACACCGGTTGATATAACCGTATTCGCCGTAGCAGGCACAGGTGCAGTACTTATTGCTATGATCACCATCAGCTTTCAATCACTTCGTGCAGCATCTACCAACCCTGTGAATGCACTAAGGAATGAGTGACCGAGGTTCAAAGTTTATAGTTCAAGGTTTCAAGTTCATGGTTGCGAAATTGTTTGAAGTTTGAGGTCTGATGTTTGAGGTTGGTTTTGCGACAATTTTTGGATTAGCAAAACAACTTAGAGTCTGTAGCCATTTATGTCACCGTTACTGTCATCCTAATGCACATGTGCTACACACGGGCATGCCGTCAAAAGAAAAAACGATTCGCAGTAAAATAAAAAACCACACTAAAACTAGCGAATAAAACGTATGCAGAAGTCATCATAGATGAAGCCCAAACCGTTTTTTCAAAGTCAAGATTGGAAATATGGTTCACTCGTACTTTGTATCGTACCTCGTACCTCTTACAGACATTCTTATCGTTCAGGATTTTAAGTTCAGCACTGATGGAGCGGTTCCAAAAAACTGCATTAGGGCCAGGCCTACAAGTATTGCCATTCCGAAACTTAACAATGTTCCTATGAGAACATACTCCGTTAGTTTCCGGTCGTGTGCCTCTTTAAGGTCACCGAAACGAAATATCGATTTCCCTGCCAACAGAAATCCAATGACTTCCCAATGATTGCTGAGAACAAAAACAAGGATAAACATTCGCTCGAGAATACCGATAATTTTTCCCGCATCTGGCAGGGAATCCGCTGGTCCTGTTTTCCCAGGAGTCCAATGAGATATCAGAATTTTAATGAGTACCGAGGTCGGCGTTGTTAAAAAAACCAGGGCAGTTACTAAAACGAAAAAATGAAGAGATGGATAAGGGAAAAGCGTTAACATGTCAATTTCCGTCCACCATACCCATACTGTAAAGATTACGATGATATGTAAAAACTGATCCATGAGAAACCAACCAATTAAGCCGGACCTTACCCGCTGAAAATTAATCTTTAATCCATCAATTATTCCATGCAGTACTGTGATGATGAATGCCGGCAAAATAAAATTCCAGTCGGATACGAGAAGCATAATCAAAAATCCATGAATCAGCACGTGGGCATAAAACTGCCACGCTTTCAGCTTGAGGGTTTCTTTTTTGTCTACCCACGACCGTGGTTGAAGGATGAAATCACCGATAAGGTGAGCCAATAATAACTTAAATAATAGTATCATCTTACCAAGGCAATCTTACTTTTTATTTTTTTACTATAGAGTGTATTTAACGCTAGGATGTCTGCATATAATGAACGCTTTAATCTCCCACTTATCGCTGCCTGTGAAATTTTCAGGCGAGATGCCAGTTTGCTTTGAATCAAAGTTGGATCATCCAGCAACAGACGAACCAACTCCGCGTTCTTAACCGGCCAATTGTCCATTACCACGAGTGCTAATTTTATACATAAATTCATCTCCTCGTCAAAATCAGACCAGGGCGTTTTTAAAGCAAGGCTTTGCTTTTCTTTCTTCAGTGTCTCCAGTTTTTCGCCTGAATTGATAAATGCTTCACCATTAGATTCTGTGATTTTTTGTGCTTTAAATCCCTTTTCACCTATTCCAATTGCCATCCGGACATCTAAACCTTTAATTCTTCTGATTGTTGCCTTGATCTTTATGGCCATATATAAGCTTCGTCCGGGATCTTTTACTTCAAGCTGAAAACTATCACCACGGAAAATCTCCCATGTTGAAGGCGTCTCTCCTTCTGTCAGAAGTACTTTCTTAAGTTCCCTAAGCCACTGCCTTGTGTCCACCTTGCGTGAATTAATAATATCCCCGGTGATAACACTAATAATCTTTCTTTTTTTCATTGTTACATTTGCTTCTCTAAGGACGTTATACGCCTGACGAAAATACGAAATACACTATTTTGTATTTTGGTACAAAGGTTTTTTTTGGTTCCAAAATATAATATAAAAAGGTTATATTTAAAATTATAATGTTTAAAGATAATATTTTTCATTGATTTAAGAATAATTACCATCCATTGATGTGTTGTTCATGAAAAAAAACAAGCATGGTCTATCGCATTCTATACCTTCTATTGGAAACAGGCTCAAGCATATACAAGAAACGGAATTACGAAAACAAAATGATTATAATGAAAAAACATTATAATTATAAATATAACGTAAAAACATTATATTAATATAAACCCGTTTATCGTTTCGGAGTTTTGATGATATTCGAAAAGTGGTTTTTGCGCTTGGCGCGTAGCCTGTGCGTTGTGACTCTATCCCTTATTTAAACGAAATACCTCCCCTGCCGGAATCACCATAAGAGAATCAATTCGAATCAGGCGCTTCAGCAATTTTGTTAGATATGTGCTACTTACTGGTCCCCACCGCTCCTCATCCAAACCATGGGTATTTAAAACAAGCCATCCACCATTTGTTTCGAGGAAACTGTTAACCTGGCCTTCCACCCAGCGATCAATATTTCCAGGCCCCATAGACTTACAACTTATTCTTAGCGGAGTAACATCATCCGGGATTTCATTGATGGCACTTGGCCCGCCTGTACGAACCGCCCTGACCCTGGACAAGACATATTGCTCCAGTTCGGGCGTGGAGGCATTGAAAGCAAAATTATAAACCGCATCAGTTACTTCGAATCCATCCAGATTCTCTTCAAAATAACGCAGGCATTTCTCGATCCGCGAAATAGCATCTTCAAAAGGAATCTTCGTGAGGTTAAGATGTTCCCATGTATGTGGCATAACTTCATGCCACGTGCACGCAGAGAATTCCAGTCGTCAAAGTTACCCAACGAGGCGGGCACGATCCATTTGTCCGGTCCCTTGAACGAAGGTAAGTGACCAGAAGCAATTACATTCAGACAAGCTTTGAGTCCAACTTCTTCAAAGATATCAGCCGTTTTATAGAATGATTTTTTAAATCCATCGTCAAAGCTGAGGGAAAGTGCATGTGTTTTCCCAGGTGGAAAAAGATTTACACCACACAGCGCTAAAGCGCCGACGGATGCTTTTTTTATGAATGATCTGCGATGCATAGTTTGCTCAGGCTACTAAAAAGTATATTCCTTTTTCAATGTCAGGATTGGGTTATTTCACAGCTGGTCGCGTTCAAGCCACGCTACTTTTTGTTCGGAGTTATGAGGTGCGCCAATAGTTTCGGCATATAAATCGGGCCTCCTTGCTTTTTTGTATCGATAACCTCCTGACTTTTCAATTTTGTCTCTTGAAATTAACGCTGTTGTTACTTCATCGCCCAAACTTCTACATTCAGCAACTACATCTCCGAAAGGATCAAGAATCATAGCACAACCATTTTTTAACTGGTCATCGTCCATGCCTATTGGATTAGAAAAAATAGCATATATGCCATTGTCATAGGCACGTGCAGGAAGCCATTTCATTAACCAAGCCCTTCCTTTCATACCATCAAACTCAAGCCTGAGTGAAGTAGGATCTTTCGCTCGGTTATACCAAAGTTGAGGGTTCACATATCCTGCACCAGGTCGTGTGGAGGGCGTACACATCGTTACATGAGGCATAAAAATAACATCAGCTCCCAATAAACTCGTCGCTCTTACATTTTCAATAATATTGTTATCGTAGCAAATTAGGATACCACATTTCCATCCAAAAAGATCAAACACAACATATCGATCTCCGGGAGTTAAATGGGGATTTATAAATGGATGAAGCTTGCGGTATTTGGCTATCAACCCGTTCTCTCCAACACAAACGTAAGCCTTAAATAGTTTATCGTCTTTATCTTTTTCAAACAGTCCGGCAAGTATTACCATTTTATACTCCCTTGCTATATCCGTCAAATTTAAAATGCTTTCTCCATCCGGAATAAGTTCGGCCAGGTCAAGCATTTGTTCCTTTGAAAGATGGCGCGCAAAAGTATATCCTGTAACCGAACATTCGTGAAAGGCAACTACCCTGGCGCCTTGCTCCTTCGCGTTTGCCGTTAGATCTCTAATAACGTTCAGGTTATATTCTTTGTCGCCGCTTTTATTTTCAAATTGAGCGGTGGCTATTCTCAAGTCTTCTATCATTGGTGATTTGGTTGAACGTTCAAAATGCCATTGCAATCAAGTCGATCGGTATTCTGTTGCGGTTTAAATGGTGATAAGTTATCGAAAACAATTAAGTAGTTCAAGGTAAATGGTTCAAAGTTCAAAGTTTATAGTCCAAGGTTGGATTTTTGAAAACGAAGCGCTTGGCGAAATTGTTTTGAGGTTTGTATTTTGTAAAACTGTTTGGCAAGCGTAAAGAACTTATCGCAACCCTTATTTATCAAGACTCGAAGGTACTTGAAACTTAGACACGAACTTATTTATGTAGCAAAATACCGTAATCAGGCCTTGCCGCCTGGGAATGACGCCTTATGAAACTATTTTTATTGTTTTACTTTGAAATCAAAAGTACTTTTTGGTAACTTTGTATCGGAAACATAACAAACGCGATCTAATCACATACTAATTCAAAACCACCATGAATACGAAATCACAACCCATGACAAATAAATCAAACGTCGGAAATTTGATCAGCTGGCTTTTTGGATTTATTGCTTTTGCAATTGGCGTTATAAATACTTTCTGGGGAAACGACCCCGGCTTTGGTATTTTTATTGTTCTTCTTTCCTTTGTATTCTTTCCTCCTTTCACAGCTATTTTTAAAGAAAAGATTGGCCTATCTATTTCCGGAATTATTAAGTCCCTCATTGCCATCTTCATACTCTGGGCGTCGCTGGGCGTTGGCGAACTGTTCGATAAGATTGACCTGATGTTAGCGGACTTTTAATGACAGGCTGGTTTACTTCGGCGTCATGCTCTTGCTTCGTAACGGACTTAGTTTGCAAACGTCAGCTATAAACTGTGATGAGGTCGAGCGGAAGAAGGAGTCGTCAAACAAAGTCTTTCGGAAACTTCAATTATCGCATTTATCAACCTCTATTTCATTGATAATTCCCTCTACCAGGTCTACCAAAACAACAGCGTTCTTCTTAACACAGTTTATGAAGTTCCACATGCTGATCAATATGAATTTGTAGGTTTTCAAAAATAATCATTCCACATGCAGTTGTACACATCTAGCAACACTTTATGATCCTTTAACTGTCTAAAGAAATAGGGTTTGCTGAAGCAACTTCGGACAAACACATTTTCGTTTTCCCTCCTTATCCAATCCAAGGCAACTTTATAAGCAATTGTCCCGCACCAGAGCATCCCGCACATGCGTAGATTTTGTACTATCTTTTTTAATACTCAAATATTTTTTGGATTTTTTTCACACATGTAACTAGTAAGATTCTATTACCTTTTATTATGATACATGATGTGGATCATAGCAATCCATAAAAAATTCAATTAATCAGGAACTAGTGCTTCTGTGAAAAAACAGGAACGTTTAGTTTCTTTCGAGCAGAACCATAGTTGATTTTATGTACATTGGCTCAATAAAGTATGCATTGTTAAATTTACTAAAAGTATGATCTTTACCAGACAAGGCATTAAGGAATTTCCTGTCAGTTATTTTGCGCTGGTCATGGCTACAGGTATCATTTCTATCGCTGCTTTTTTGTTGCAGATGCAAACAGTAGCCAATATTTTGTTTTGGTTGAACTCTGTAGCATTTCCTATTCTTCTTGTTTTATTTATCGTTCGTACAATCCATCATTTTAACCTTGTTAAAACAGAGCTGATGGATCACCAAAAAGGTCCGACGTTCTTCACTATTATCGCTGCTACCTGTATCTATGGTAACCAGGTTGTGCTTCTTTACCATCAAATGGTCATGGCGAAAATTTTACTATTGTTCGCCATTGGCTGCTGGTTATTCATCATTTACACTTTTTTCACGTTTCTAACAATCAAAAAAGAAAAACCTCCTATTGAAAAAGGCATAAGCGGCGCATGGTTAATTGTAGTTGTCGCAACACAGGCGATAGCAATACTCATCGTGCTGATTGCTCCTTCACTGTCGGTGATGAAAGAAGTCACACTGTTTGCAGCGTTGGGGCTATACCTGTTGGGATGTTCATTTTATCTTTATTTCATGACGCTAATCGTTTACCGGTTATCATTTTTTAGTTTGGTTTCAAACGAACTTGGTGCTCCTTACTGGATCAGTATGGGTGCAGCAGCCATTACAACCTTATCGGGTTCAATGTTAATGTTGCACGCTGACGAATGGATTTTAATATCTGAGTTACTCATCTTTATAAAGGCATTTACACTCTTCTTTTGGTTCTGGGGAACATGGTGGATACCTTTACTTATTATACTGGGTACCTGGCGGCATCTTATTGTGAAAGTTCCTTTTCCAAGTACAGCCAAAGGTTACGATCCGAGTTATTGGGGTATGGTCTTTCCGCTTGGTATGTATACTGCATGCACATACCGGTTATCAGAAGCTACAGGAATAGACTTTCTCATGATCATTCCAAATAACTTTATTTATGTTGCGCTTTTTACCTGGTCAATAGTTATCATTGGCCTGATACGTCAGCTGTTTACAAAAGGCGATCGGTAAAGTGATCCAGTAACAAGAAGCGACTTAGAATAAGAATTGCAAAATCAAACGAAATTGATCATGATTGTCGGCTTTTTGAAGTATATTTTGCAATCCATTTCATTTCAATAATTGCTTATGCTTCAGCTCTTTCGTACGCTCAATCGAAAAGCATTCGTCAATGCATTCATTGCTATGGTTGTAATCATTGCGCTGGTATTCTTAGGTTCGAGGCGCCTTCAGAATTTTGATGCCGCACTCATTGCCTATTTGTTTGGAACTGTGTTCGCCGTATTCGGGATTACCTATCGCTATTCCGTTTGGCTGCAACGCCCGCCTACAAAGTTGTACTGGCGCAGAACATGGCAGTTTGCTTTTAGCCGGAACTTTGTCGCCTACATCTGGCACATGTTGAAATTGTTTGTTACTAATATTGCGTTTCAACGGTTCATCTATCCGCGCGGAAAAAAGCGTTGGGTCGGGCATTTTCTATTGGCAACAGGATGTATGATTGCCTTTGCCGTAACGATTCCACTTACACTCGGATGGATTCACTTTACTTTAAAACCTGATTCGATTGACGTGTACGAAGCGCATCTTTTTGGTTTTTCTGTAATGGATTTTAAGCTTGGTTCCATCATGGCGTTCAATATTTTTCATGTGCTCGGATGGTGTTCAATCGTTGTAATTATCGGTGCGCTTATGATGATGAACAGGCGACTCACCAACGGTGGACTTATTGCAACGCAATCTTTCGAAGGCGACTGGCTTCCTTTAATTTTATTACTGCTTATTTCTGTTACAGGACTTGGCATAACCTACGATTACACATTTCTTCAGGGAAAGACGTTCCAGTTTATGTCAGTAACCCACGCTATCACTGTCATTCTGTTTTTGTTATGGCTTCCTTTCGGAAAATTCTTTCATATATTTCAGCGTCCGGCTCAGGTAGGTGCAAACATTTATAAAATTGAAGGTGCAAAAAGAGGCATGGCTATCTGTCCGCATACCGGACTTCCATTTGCTTCGAAGATGCATATCAGCGACCTGAAGCAGGTAACGAATGAACTTGGTTTTGACTTTACACTTGAAGACGGCAGCAGTCATTTGGATTTAAGTCCCGAAGGCAAACGTGCTGCTCTGGCGAAAGCGCATTTTAAGGCACGACTCGATTCCGGTAAATTCTTCGGTTGATCATTGACTAATTAATTCTCATGGCGAAACTTCCGACAACGATCCAGGAAATTATCACGCAATACGGACCGTCAAAAGCTTACTCACCACACGAAGGTTTTGAAGGTCGTTCTGAACCCGATAAACTTGTAAAAACACATTGTTGCTTTTGCGGTATGCAATGCGGCGTACAACTCAAAGTAAAGAATAACAGCGTGGTGGGGTTTGAACCATGGATGGAATTTCCATTTAACGAAGGTCGACTTTGTCCAAAAGGTGTTCAACGCTATCTGCAAAACAATCACCCTGATCGTCTGCTCTCACCTGTGCAACGCATTGAAGGAAAAGGATTTGAACCCATTGATTGGGAAACTGCCATGAGCAGAACAATCTCAGAGATCAGACGCATTCAGTCAACGTATGGTAACGATTCGTTTGCCATGCTCTCGGGCGTTTCACTTACGAATGAAAAAAGTTATATGATCGGCAAGTTTGCACGTGTGGCATTGAAAACTGCAAACCTCGATTACAACGGAAGATTGTGTATGGTAAGTGCCGGCGCTGGAAACAAAAAGGCTTTTGGACTTGACCGTATATCTAACAGCTGGGCTGATCTGAAGTATGCTAAAGTGATTATGATCTGCGGATCAAACGTAAGCGAGACCTTCCCTACGTTAACGCATTATATCTGGCAGGCACGTGATATGGGCGCAAAGCTTATCGTTGTCGACCCACGCATAACACCCATTGCACGCACAGCCGATCTGCATCTTCCGGTAAGGCCCGGAACCGATTCAGCATTGTACGGTGCCATGTTGAAAGTGTTGGTTGACAATGATTGGCTTGACCATGCTTTCATTGATCATCACACCAGTGGTTTCCAGGAAACGATCGATGCTGTAAAAGATTATGATCTGGAATGGGCGGAAAAGATTACGGGTATACCAGCAGAAAAAATTTTACAAGCCGCTACCATGTGGGGTAAAACCTCGACGAGTTTTTTACTTCATGCACGTGGTATTGAACACCATTCAAAAGGTGTGGATAATGTTATCGGATGTATTAACCTTGTATTGGCCACCGGAAGAATCGGGAAGCCTTATTGTGGTTATGGCACAATAACAGGGCAAGGCAACGGACAGGGTGGACGCGAACACGGGCATAAATGTGACCAGCTTCCCGGGAACAGAGACATCACCAATCCGGAACATCGAAAATATATTGCTGACGTATGGGGTATTGATGAAAAGGAAATGCCGGGTAAAGGGCTTTCAGCTTACGAACTTGTACAAGCCATTCACCGGGGTGAAATCAAAGGATTGATCTGCATCTGTTTTAATCCACTCGTATCGCTTCCCAATAACAACATGGTACGTGAAGCTCTTGAAAAACTGGAATACTTTGTTGCGATTGATTTTTTTATGAGTGAAACAGCACGTTATGCTGACGTGGTGATGGCGGGCTCCTTACATGAAGAAGATGAAGGAACAGTAACAACTGCTGAAGGACGTGTCGTAAGGATCAATGCGGCTGTTACGCCGCCAGGTGATGCAAGAAGAGACAGTGAAATTATTATTGAACTTGCCAGACGCCTGGGTGTTGGTGACAAATTCAATTTTGAAAACAGTGAAGCTATCTTCAATGAATTGCGCGTAGCGTCTAAAGGAGGCACCGCAGATTATTATGGAATTACCTATGAAAAAATAGAAAAAAACATGGGCGTGTTCTGGCCATGTCCTGACTTAGATCACCCGGGCACTCCGCGTCTTTGGGAAGACAAAAAATTTAAAACGCCAGATGGCAAAGCACATTTCAACGCTGCGCCTTACCGTGATCCGGGCGAAATCACCGACGTGGAGTATCCCATCGTACTCACAACAGGCCGGGTTGTTTCGCAATACCTCAGCGGTACGCAAACAAGACGAATCGGAAAACTGCTGGATCAATATCCTGAGCCACTACTGGAAATACATCCGCGACTGGCACAATATTACGACATCAAAGACCGTGACCTGGTGAAAGTAGAGACACGAAGAGGTGAAGCGGTATTTCCTGCGCAATTGGTAGAAACCATCAGAGAAGACACGGTTTTCATTCCATACCACTGGGGTGGAAAAAAATCAGCCAACTTACTAACACCAGGAACGCTTGACCCTGTTTCAAAAATTCCGGAGTTTAAAGTGTGTGCCTGTAAGTTGGTACCGCTTGGGCAAAAAGCACCGAGCATGGAGCAATCGGATGCCTTTCAAAGTTTATAACATGAACCATTTAAGCCTATAAAATCATGGTATCAGAATACAATCAGAACATGGAGTTTTTTATTGACATGCAACGTTGCATTGGTTGCCATGCCTGTGAAATGGCTTGTGCGGAATGTGAAACGAATGGTCAGGAGAGCATGATACATATCCACTACATTGACCGCGCGCTATCCGTACAAACAACAGTGCAGGTATGTATGCACTGCGAGGATCCTGCTTGCGCCAATGTGTGTCCGGCAGATGCGATTAGCAAGGATAGTTTCGGTATCGTTCATACAGCTAATACCTCGCGTTGCATCGGATGTTCCAATTGCGTATTGGCCTGTCCTTTTGGCGTTCCAAAAAAAGAAGAAAAGGCTGAGCTGATGATGAAGTGTAACATGTGTTATGACCGAACCAGCGCCGGCAAAAAACCAATGTGCGCAACGGTGTGTCCCAGCCAGGCATTGTATTTCGGAACGCGTGATGAGATCCGGAAGATGCGTCCCGATAGTGACCCGGTACAGACCTTCAAGTTTGGTAATGAAACGGTAAAAACCAAAGTGAACATCATGAT
>Ga0196965_1000701_pt1 | contig 16454 bp, 14 predicted proteins | sample S1_20metaG_FD_148668 | JGI IMG/M metagenome (GOLD analysis project Ga0196965, IMG submission 148668) | Soil microbial communities from Anza Borrego desert, Southern California, United States - S1_20 | ecosystem: Environmental > Terrestrial > Soil > Desert | place: USA: California | collected... | reverse complement strand
CCGACTCAAGCACTTGGCGGCTCAAACCGGTCGCACGGTCTATCAACTCAAACAGGGCTTACTGGATGACTACCTCATCCAGCAACTGAAGAATCCATCGCTCAAAATGGTCCTTGCGTAAGTCCTGTAGGTATTAGTGCTTAGGTATTAGTGCTAATTGAATTAAATGCACAGTAAATCATACTGAGACCCAAGATGAACCGCTGTAAATATTTGCCCGATCCGGGTTACAACCTTGCAGGAGATTAAAACGTGTCATTGATAACCGTTGAAGTTTTAGACAAGGAAACCGGTAAAGTCAGAGATGTTCCGGTCGCCGTTAATCCTATGTTTTTACGAGGAGATAATCCGCCTGATATGCTTGACTATATACAACGCATAATTGATCCGCGGCACAAGCCTGTCCTCAAGCCGTTAAAAATAATGCCGCGCTATGGACGCGGCTAGCTCAAGCAAAGATTAGCCGTTAGTTCTGAATTGAACGGCAGTCTTCATTGCCAAGGCTGAAGGCCTTTTTGCCCAATAAAATCAAAGGGCGGAGCGCGTAATCAGTAAAATTTGGGGCAGGATCTGGCGTTCGCCTGTTCCGGTGGTGTGCCGATTACCGGCTCCAACGGCAAAAGTACCGCGACAACCCATCAAGAGGAAATTTGTCATACCTGACAGCTATGACTGATGATGCGCACCCCTTTGACTCCAAACAGCTGAAAAGCAATTTTGCCGACGGCCGGCGACTATCATCTGGACAATCCAGAACTGATTCCCTATAGACTGGAAGGCCACGGCTACTACAGCACAGCCGACATCTTACTGGTTTCTGAAACCGCCGTTAGGAAGTCTTGTGGGCCGCCGTTAAACAGCCGGATCGGAAAGGCATCGATGGGGCGCTGTCCATTATCGAAACCGAGGGCTAAAGCTCAAAGCTATCCTCGAAAAATATTACATCCGCGCCCGATTGCCCGATGACAGGATCGCAAAAAATAGCCCGGCAAGGCCATGTGCTGGCGCCGGGCGCTATCTGTGTTGAAGTCGGAAAGTCGAAGCCTGTGCCGACAAGATGTTGAAACTGGCGAAAAACCGAGCGGAAAAATGATCAAGGCAAGCATGAGGCCGGATAAACTGACCGGCAAAGGCCGGGCTATGAATTCCGATTCAGAATCGGGTGATTTTGCCGGTCGGATAGCTGGCGTAATCCGGCTTACCGGATTATTCTGCTTAGAATATGACGAGAAATAACTTCCCTGAATTTTCAGGTGTGGGGCGACTTTATTTATGCCCTTTAGGGCACAAGTGAATTCGCCCCTACATTCATCGACAAATCGGAAAGTCATTTTTAACCGAATCCTTAAATTTACGCCTCATTATCATACCTGGAGTCCAAAGACTTGCCGTTGCATATCTTTATATTTGATTATACTTAGCTCTTTCCGCGCGGTTGGCTTCTGTTATGCAATACTTTTTGAGGTTTTTGCGCGCATCAGCATCGCGCATTTTTACCGGATATAGTTCGATTCCGCAGAGTCAGCAACCCCAGCAATCCGCTGCTCATCAGCCATACTGCGGCAGGTAGCGGTACCGCGGCAGGCGCTGTTATATCGCTGCCACGAATAGCCCAGGCATAAAACGAGCCTAACGAGCCATCTTTGGGCATGGTATAGTTATGAACGCCGTAAAACGTGTCATAGGTGTACGCATGATCGCTCCAAGATCCTGTGGCTTCGTCAGTTGTCCAGTACGCATCAAACTGGAAGTTGCTGAATAAGTCGTAATTACTGTTATCCTTGATCACTTCGGTATTCCATGGCTCAGCGCCCAATTCAGCATAAAACAAATGGTTAAGCTGATTATAGCTGGGTAAGCGCCAGTCGTCATAGCCTCCGTAAACCAAATTGCTTGCCCATTCCGCCGCCTCATACCAAGTCATTGTTCCGTTCAGATTGGCATTTTGCATCCAGGTTATGTTGGTGTCGCTATCATAAATCAGATCAGTTGAGTGTTGTATCAAAGCCGCCTGACTGCCCGTAGACAATGTTAATAAGCTGGTTGCCAGTATCGATGTAAATAAATGTTTATTGTTTTTTTTCATGTTTTATCACAAATAATAGAGCATGGATGGGGGGTGCCTGAAGCTATCCGTGATTATACGGCTACTCCTTCGCAACCATAAGACTTCATGTTATATCACGAAGTCTTATTTCTACCTTAAAATCATCATGGAAATGCAAAAACATTAGCATCTGTCAAATGATGGAAGCAGAACAGCTCGTCAGTAAGAGTCTCCCTCCAGACAATTACCGGCACATCAATAGTAGCAAACTTTCAAAAAACAGTAACAACAAGACCAGCACCGCCCGAATTACGCACATTTATAGTGACTTTCTGGACGCACTGATACATGAAAAAATGCTCGGTTAGCGGACTGGTTCAGCCTCAAAATGTACTTTACTCTTTATATTCGCTTGGTTTCAAGTTGTTTCAACATTCATGGAATTTGTGCCGGTAAAATTTAACTGTTGCGCCTAAATTTATACCCGGTTTCACTATCCGAAGAAGCGGATATGGCGCAAATACAATTGTTCGTCGGGTCCGACGGGCGTCGGCCGGGGAACTGGTTCCACAGCCGACGCAGGCATTGGGCGAGACGTGGATTTTCTCTAATAGGGATAATAATAAATAGAGAGATCAGGGTAAAAACGCGGGATCCACGGCTTGAGTTTGAAAATTTCAATATCGTTTTGAACTTCCAAAGCCTGCGCGACGCGTTGCGCGGCATGGGACTGTTGCCAGGCGGCGGCGGCTTTTGCCTCCTCGATCCGGAAGGCGCGCTCTCTTTCCCGGGCTTCGGCCATGGCCTCATCCTCCATCCGAATTTCCTCTTTTTTTATGGCCCAGCGGTGCTGCGCGGCAATCTGTCGTTGTCTGGGAGTGTCCTTGATCACCATCGGCCGGATGGAGGGCTTATGCGGACAGGGATCTTGCTGGTATTGGCCAGGAGCGCATTTGTAAACCTGGGCGTAAGCGGAAGTCGATAGCAAGGCGAGCAGTAATAAAAATACTTTCATTTCATCCTCCTTTGCAGGTGGTGCTTTGAGTATTAATATTCAGTGGAAAACCTGATCAATATATTCAGGTAAATCATTGACCGGCTACAATTAATTCCTACGATTCAATTGTAGCCCGGTTTGTTCAATTCCCGCCGATTTCATGCCGGGTATGACAGATCGGACGCCGCGGATAACGAAACGCCCGGAGATCTTAGGCGCTCGCCCGTCCTCAAAGCACGGCAATCAGTCCGATTTCGCCGTTGCGCCGCTCCACGCTGACGGCGATGTCGTTGCCATGCCGGCGAACAACCAAGTCGATGGTAGCCGTGCCGTAACGTAAATTCCGGATACGCAACCAATTGAGATAACTTGGAAGACGCGGATAATATAATCGAAGTCGCGGGCGGGCGCTCTCGAAACTGATGCCCAGCATGGCTTCGATTAGCATGAATATTGCTCCGCTGGCCCATGCCTGAGGAGCACAGGCGACCGGATAAAGAATAGGGGCCTGGCCCGGCATGCGGTTGAATCCGCAAAACAGTTCCGGAAGCCGATGCTGATCGATGAAAATGGAGGCATTGAACAAACCCTCGACAAACTTCAAGGCTTCATCGATAAAACCGTAACGCACCATGCCGGCGGCTGCCAGAGCGGTGTCATGCGGCCAGACAGAGCCGTTATGGTATGACATGGGATTGTAGCGTGGCTCGCCGGCGAAGATCGTCCTTAATCCCCAGCCGTTGAAAGCATTTTCCGCAGTCAATTGCCGGATCAGCCGCGCGGCTCGCTCCGGTTTAATCATGCCGTTATAGAGCAAATGCCCCGGATTGGAGCTGCGAACCGCACAGGGTTTGCCTGTCCCATCCAGCGCTAGGGCATAGATGTCCAGATCATCGAGCCAGAACGCCGCTTCAAAGTCCTCCTGCAGGCGATCGGCCATGGTTTGCCAGTAGTGTGCTTTGTCTCCAAGCTCAAGATGCCTGGCCAGTTCCACACCCCATATCAAAGCTTCCCAGGCATAACCCTGAACCTCGCACAAGGCTATCGGCGGTGGCGCGTTACTGCCGTCATGATGAAACACCGAGTCGTTCGAATCTTTCCAGCCTTGCTGGACTAAGCCGCCCGCCACATGCTGGCGATAGCTGAGAAAACCATCTTGTTCCAGTTTCGAGGTGACCCAATTCAAGGCTTCTTCGATGTTGGGCCAAAGCTCCCTGATGAATGCCAGATCGCCGCAACGTTGAAAATACCGGCCGGCAAGCACCACGAACAAAGGGGTTGCGTCCACCGTTCCGTAGTATCGGCGAAAAGGGACTTCATCCAGAGCCGGCATTTCGCCCTCACGCATTTCATGCAGGATTTTTCCCGGTTCGGCCTCTTTGTTCGGATCATCCGATTCGGCCTGTGTCGCGGCCAGAAAGGCCAGGACCCCCCGCGCTAACTCAGGCTGCATCCATAAGGTTTGCAGTGCGGTAATCAAGCCATCGCGTCCGAAAGGGGTGGAAAACCAGGGGATTCCCGCATAGGGATAAGGACCGTAACTGGTTTCCGTGGTCAGAATCTGCAAATCGGCGGTTGAACGGTTGAGCCATTCATTGAATTGTACGTTGTCGGTCCAGATCGATGCGCGCGTTGCCCGGTCCGCGGCAATTTCATGGTTTTTGGCATCGGCGGCTTCCGAATGGCTGAGCAGACTGAAATTGGCTTCACCATTGACACATGAAATCAAGGATTCCAATTCATAACTTTCTCCCGGCGCCAGATCAATCCAGAATTTCGCTGTATCGCTAAGCAATTGATCGGGCTGCCGGCCAAAACCGATGCGTGTGCGGCGGATAACGCCATCCAGTCCTTCATACTTCAAAATGACGGCATTTTGTTCCAGGACCGGTTCTTTTTGCTTGCCGCGGCGTGCGCGTTCCACGCCACGCACTTCAAAGATATCGTTAAAATCGGCATCGAATTGATACTCCAGATAAAAGCGGTGGCGCTGATCATGATAATTGACTATTCTCAGGTGTTCACTGAGGGAACTGTCATGGGCGATCAACTCGCGATGCAGATGCAGGCTGCCTTTGGGAAGCCAAAGCACCTCGTCGCGAAACAAATCCGGCGTGGTCTGGTCGACCACCAACCGGCTGTTGTCGAGCCTGACCATTGAATTGAGCAGCATCGGTTCGCGATCGGCAATTTTGATATGCCAAAACGACAAGTGACGAGTACCGAGAAAATAAAATCCCTGCTCGCCGAAGCCGACCCAGCTTATCTCGCCGTGGCGGCTGAAAACGCCAAAGCTTTCGCCGGACTTGAGAACCCGGGTCCGATCGTCGGCACGCGAGGAAGTGGCCGGAATATACCAACTATTATCTATTTGTATCGAACCTTCCATTTCATCCTCCGATAATTGCCGTTAAAGTTTGTCGGAAGTGCCGGTCGATGCCGTGGCTAGCCGTTGTTTCCAGACCTCGCTTTGCGCTATTTTCCGGTTTTGCCGCGTGTTGAGGCGATATGTCCCGGCATCTGAAATGATGTTTTTCTGCCGTACCATCAGCTTTTGATAAACATTGATATAGCTTCTGGCCATCCGGTCCGCAGAGAAGCGTTTCTCAAAATAGCTCCGGCAAATGCCGCGATCGATTTGGTCGATACGCGCTATAGCCGAGACAGCTTCCTCTTCGGATCCTACAATGTAACCGGTCACACCATCAGTCATGACTTCAGTCACGGAACCGCGGCTATAGGCAATAACCGGTGTGCCGCAAGCCATAGCCTCAATCATCACCAGTCCGAAAGGCTCCGGCCAGGCTATCGGGAACAGGAGGGCTTTCGCACCGCCCAGCAATTCGTTTTTGCCTTGTTCATCCACCTCGCCAATGAATTCGATCAATGGATGACTGAGGCGAGGACGAATGCGAGTCTCAAAATACTCCCGATCCACGACGTCAATTTTTGCCGCCATTTTCAGCGGCATTTCCGCACGCAGGGCAATTTCGATAGCCGCTTCAGCGCCTTTTTCGGGGGACATACGGCCAAGAAAGGCCAAATAATCGCCGCCTTCGGCTTGGAAATCGTATAGATCAACGGGAATGCCGTTGTACACGGTATCGGTCCAGTGAGCCATAGGTAAAGGCTCGCGCTGATGATTGGCTATCGAAATTACCGGCATATCTGGAAATTCATCGAACAATGGCTTAAGGTCAGGCAAATCGAGCCGGCCATGCAAAGTTGTGACCTGCGGCGTGCGCATTTTCCGCCACAAGGGAAAATGGAAAAAGTCGGTATGGAAGTGAATGATGTCGAAACTTTCAGCAATGCTGCTCACCTGAGCTAATTGCAGCGTATGCCAGGGCAGGGGGTCGCGTTTTTCGGGAGCCAGACGCAAGGCTTCCGAGACAATAGGATGTAACTTGGCGCTAGTGCAGGAGTCGGCACTGGCAAACAACGTAACTTCATGTCCCTGCTGCACCAGGGCTTCGGTCAGGTAGTGAACGACTCGTTCCGTCCCGCCATAGGTTTTCGGTGGAACACTTTCATGCAAAGGAGCGACTTGGGCAATTTTCATCTGTATAACCTCTTGATATATAAATAAAAAATTGGTTAAGTCCAGCAATGAACAGACAGGTCGGCTTTCTTTAGAGAGTAGATTTTTAAAGTAGTATGATTAAAAGGGATGGTGTTGCATACGGTGAAGGCCGATCTGCACAACATAACTAGTCTGGGGGCTGGATCATCGCATTTCAAGTTTTTTTGGTGATTGCCTCCTTGAACGGAAAATTTTTGGCCCAGTCTTTCCTTGTAGAGCACTGGTACTCAGCGCAGTAAACGGAATCAAAAACTGTCCGTGTGTAACACTAATTAGTAAAAAACCTGTTGCTCAGGCTCGAATTCATCAATATTTTTAAATAAAATTTAATTAATGATAATCAATTCTTATGATTCATTTACGCGCCAATTGTTCAATATCCGCCGGAGATATAGTGGTTACTTCTTTTTGGAATCGTAATTGGTGCGGCGTTTTATCAATTTTTCAGGAGCGTAAATGTCATCGTTTTGCCATTGGGAAGAAGATACTCTGGTGCTGAATATCCTGGGGCGGCCGCGCGCCAAACGCACGGCGATCGGTAAGGTTATCGGCAAGCAATTGGAGATTCATGTCGCCGAGATGCCGGTGCGAGGCAGGGCCACGGCACATCTGGTGCGGTTTTTGGCTGAGGAGTTCCAGGTCGATATCAACGCCATCGTGGTTGTGTTCGGCGTGTATAACGTTAACAAACAGTTGCGCATCACGGCGCCCGGGCGGCTACCTGCCATTATTCCGCCGCCACCTGGGCATGGCCCGCAACTTCGGCGGTAAATCCGCGTACTTCGCTCACAACGGCGGCCGTACCCGCAGCACCGGTTCGGGTACCGTCTCAAATGCATACTCGCCCAACTGATAATCAAGCTCTCTCGCAAAGTGGGTTAAATCCTGGATGAACTTTTTCAGTGCTTCCGCTTCTGTCTCAGTCAGTGGCCTGTCTAAGCCAGGCGGCTCGGTGATGATGGCCTCATTAATCATTGCCTCGAAATCCAGTGTGTGCGGAACGTTCTGGCTCGTGGCGTTGACAAACCCAGGCAGCTGTTTTTTCAGCATGCGAAGAAACACGTTAAGGCGTATCCAACGCTGTTGATCCCAGCCTTCAGCAGATCCCGCGGCCTTTTCGGAATAAAAACGCTTGATAAGCTCATCGGCTGACTTCTTGCCGCGCTTCGAGATCAGATAGATCAATTTTTCGTCCATGTTGAGATTCAAGCCGCCTTCGTCCTCTTCCAATCGCACCCTGACGACACGGTCGCGCACGCCCCGGCATGCGGGCGAGAGTGGCGTCGTTCCAATCCTGCATGGTACTAATGATGGCTAACAGGAAACCGCCGAAACGGCTGGCTGAATTTTTTTTCTGATCGAAACCATTCCAGCGCTCTCCATAGCCCTCATCATATTTCTGCGGCAGGTACACCTCGGCTTGATCTTCTGGAAGTCTGGATTCAAGCGATATGCCAAAAGTGGGCCAGGAGGGAATGAGCCCATCGAATAAGTGGATAGGAAAATTGGAACTGATGCCGCCATCCGAAAACAGGCAGCGCCGGGGCGTGGAATAGTTTTCATTCGATATCCACAGAGGAATCGCGGAGAACAGCAGAGGAAAGCCCATGCTCATGCGGGCCGCCAACAGCACGGGAAAATTTTCGGGATCGGGCAATTTGAGCAGTTCCAGATCGGGCCCGTTATTCTCATGAGGCCGATAAGGTTCCGAATACTTGCCAATCCAAGTCATGACGGATTCGGGCAGGTATTTTTCCAATTCCCCTTTCTTGTATAACAGCTGAATCTTATCCTCCTTGAACGGTAGGATATAAGGGCGGCCAAATGAAAGATTCGTCGTGAACATTTCCAGATTGATGGATTTGTCCATGCCTTCCGTCGGCTGGGCGTACCAGTCGGGCGGAAACCCTCTGGCATTCCATAAATCCCCGAAGGTCAAAGGGGCATCATGGCTGCCCCGGCCGGCCGCATCCTGAATCAATCCATGCAGCCACGGCGTCAGGGCTTCCTGGCCGTCCTGATCGACGCCCATTCCCGTGCACAAACCATAGTCGTTGCCGACGACATCTTCAGTGATGTCACGATACACCCAGAAAGCCACTGAAACAACGACGGCGATCAGGCAGAACAACAGCGCGGCAAGCATTCCGGCACCCAGCCAGATCAGTACGGATAACAAAACGCTGGCCAGGACTGCCGGCCAATAGGCGCGTATAAATCCCCAGATAATCGCCGCCGTGCGGGTTAACGTTGTCTCACGGTTAAGCGCATGCACCAGGACAGCGAACAAACGCCGGGTGGAAGGGTGGGGCTGGAACAAAGTCAGCAACCGTCTCTTGTGGCCGCCTGATGGCGCTGTTTGCCCGAGCTCGTCCGACAGCGCCGCGAGCCGGTCAAAGCCGGTCATATCGCCATCAGTCCTTCGCCTATACTCCGCGGCTGCGGTCACAGCAGCCGCGATAGCGCCTACCGAAGTCCCGCCGATGTTTTTGAAACGGTATTTCTTCGCCAGCTCGGCAATGGCCAGCGGATAGACGACGCCGCTGGCAACACCGCCTTTCATGACAAGATCGCAGAAGCGATTAACAGGTGATGATTGCGTTTCCATAGGCCTTCTCCTCAAAGTTAGAGAATGATTTTCCACTCTTTACCGGACATGGTTTGCCTGCGCCCAATTCGATGTCCAGGGGGGGCAGTTCGCCGTTTACGATTTTCCTGCCGAGCAAGTCCTGATAATCAGACAATGCAAATGGTTTTTTTATCTTGGTAGGATGTTTGCGCAGTCAGCCGTATCTCGATCATTCTGTCATCCTTTAACGGCTGACGGATTAAAAAGCCATCATTTTCATCGACGCCAGGTGGCTCTTCGACTTATTATGATAGATTGGATATGACGGCAAATGATCGTCTAAGCGGATAAATCGTAATTCATCGTGTAAAAAGGAGTTAAAGCATCATGAGCATGACCTTAGTCATCGGCAACAAAAATTATTCTTCCTGGTCCTTGCGCCCTTGGCTGTTTTTGAAGTACCACGGCATAACCTTCGAGGAAATCAGAATAGCGCTGTATCAGGCCGATTCCAAAAATCGGATTCTTGATTTTTCCCCATCAGGCAAGGTGCCTGTTTTGATCGACGGAGAGCTCAAAGTCTGGGATTCGCTGGCCATCATGGAATATCTGTCGGAACGGTTCCCAAAGACGCAGGGTTGGCCTGAAGATCAGGCGGAAAGGGCGTTCGCGCGTTCGATATCGGCTGAGATGCATGCGGGTTTCATGGCTCTGCGCACACATTGCGGCATGAATTGCCGCCGAATGCCGGCTTCTAAGAAATTGCCCGAAGAGGTATACAGGGATATCGAGCGCATCGGGCAAATCTGGCGGCAATGCCGGCAGCGGCACCAGGACAAAGGGCCCTGGCTGTTCGGCCGGTTCACGATCGCCGATGCCATGTTCGCGCCCGTGGCCTTGCGCTTTCATACCTATCAATCGGATATCAACGCGGAAGCCCGGGATTATGTCAATACGGTGCTCGACTATCCGGCCATCAGGGAATGGGTTGAAGCCGGCAAGCGCGAGATGGAAGTGATTCCCGCTTTTGAAGATTGACAATGCCATTCAACAAGGAACAATACCTGAACCGCATCGGCATCAGCCATCCCCCTGCCACAATGGAAGGGCTCGCCCATCTGCAGTCGGCGCAACTTCAGGCCATTGCGTTTGAAAATATCGATCCGCTGCTGGGCGTCACTCCGAGGCTGGATACCGCTTCACTTGTCCGCAAACTGATTTTTGAACGGCGAGGCGGCTATTGCTTTGAATTGAACGGTTTGTTCGGACAGGCCCTCAGCGCTTTCGGCTTTCGCTATACACCTGTGCTGGCGCGTGTCCGCATGGGACGGCCGGAAGGAGGCCCCCGTACCCATCTGTGCTTTCTGGCCGAGACCGACGGCGGCGTTTGGCTGGCCGACGCCGGTTTCGGCGGCCCCGGATTTTCGGTGCCTTTGCGAATGGAGATCGGACTGGAACAGACGGTGGATGGCGAAATTTTCCGCATCCGGCAAGACAGCCTGTTCGATGAATTGGTGGTGGAGAAACACATAGAGGATGGCTGGTTCGCGCTGTACGGCTTTGATCGGGCTTCCGTCCGACCCTGCGATCTGGAGGCCGGCAATGTGATCTGCTCAAGCTGGAGCCAATCGCCTTTCCCGTTTCATCTGATGATGAACCGGTGCACGCCGGGCGGGCGTTTCAGTCTTTTCGACACGAATTTCACGCAAATGCAAGCCGGTACGTCAATGTCGCGCATCATTGAAACGCCCGCCGAACTTGGCAAAATTATCCGTGACGATTTCGGCATTGAGATTGGACAGGCAACTCTGGAAGCCATTGCCGCGCGCTTGAATTTTGAACGCATTGAGGAATTGGCGTGAGCGCTGGTTTATGACTTTTCAGAATGGGCTCATTTCCTGCCGGTTCCGGCGATCATGAGCCCTCGTGGGAGCGATGCCCGGATTTAACACAAGGCAATGATCGAGTGTGAAATCCCGACTGCAACATGCATATCAGATACCTAAATATCGGTTAAGGCCCAAGCGGTTCAGAGAAAACCATTCACAATGTGATGGATATAACAAACTCTGAACAGGCAAATCTATATCATAGCGCCATATCTTTAAGATAGCTTCAAGAAAGGAGAGCGCTGATGAGCTGGAGCGATAATGGAGGCCAAATGACCTATGAGGTTGTTGTTAACCATGAAGAGCAATATTCAATTTGGCCGGCCTTCAAGGATATCCCGGACGGCTGGCGGGCAGTCGGCAAGACTGGAAACAAGGAAGCCTGCCTGGCCTACATTAAGGCAGTCTGGACCGACATGCGGCCCCTTAGTCTCCGCGTTGAGATGGATGCCGCCAGGAAGTTCAAAGCCTCGGATCAAGAATCAGGCCATCCTTGATACAAGGAGTTGCCAGGTATGTCAGGGCAGGCTTGCAATTTCTCTGTCTGTTTTCCGTTTGCAAACTGTAAGTCTAAATCGGCGGCAAGGATATGGCTTTTCTGTTTTCCCTATGCGGGGGAGAGTCCCTCCGTATTCAACACCTGGCCAGAGCATCTTGATGCGGCGGAAGTTTGCGCGGCGAACTTGCCCGGACGGGGAATTCGCTTTCATGATGAACCGTTTACGCAACCGGCGCCGCTAGCGCTGCGCCGCGGTTCACTGGCTCTCGGCGAGCCTTCATGCCGGGTTTCCGGCACTTTGGCCCTTTCTCACTTTGCCAATTCGGCGCCGCCATCGAAACCCGGGAATATGATCCGCTCTGATTCCAGTCATGTTACTGCCCGCGATGCGGCGTCATGAAGGCAGCCGGAAACGTTGCATCTTTCCAATGTTGAAAACACCGGAGCCAAGCGGATTATTGCAATCATCATGCGCCACGAAACAACTGCCTATTAGCGAAAGACACTCTGAACCACAGGTAAAACATTATGGATACAACCCGAATTTTGACGGACTCAGAAACACATCATTTTACCGCCATGCAAAGAGAGATATACACGGACAAAATAGAGCGCGCGCTGCCTCTGTCTGCCGCGCAGACTGGAATGTGGTTCGCGCAGACGTTAAGTTCGCCGGATTCGATCTTCAATCTTGCCGAAGCCATGGAAATCCATGGCGCCATTGATCCGGTGCTGTTCGAGGCGGCGCTGAGGCAGGTAGCGACGGAGGCCGACACCGTGCGTGCGCGCTTCATCGAGGATATCGATGGGCCTCGGCAGATCATTGCCCCATCCTTCGACGATGATATTCCGTTTATCGATGTCAGCTCCGAGGCGGAGCCGCGCGCGGCAGCGGAACGCTGGATGATGGCCGAGTTGACCCGGCCGGTCGACCTGCTGGTCGGCCCGCTCTGGGTATCCACCCTGTTCAAGATAGCGCCCGAGCACTTCATCTGGTATCACCGCAGCCATCACATCATCATGGATGGCTACACGGGCGGACTCATCGCCCGGCGTGTGGCGGATCTCTATAGTGCGCTCGCCGCGAGGGAGGGCGCGCCTGAAGCCGGCGCCTTCGGCCCGTTGTCCCTCCTGATCGAGGAAGATGCGGCCTATCGCCGCTCGGAGCGGTTCGCGCGCGACCGCGAATACTGGCTGGGCCGTTTTTCCGACCGGCCGGCGCCTTTGAGCCTGGCAGGCCGGCAGTCGCCGAATGTCGGCGGTCTTCTGCGCCAAACGATAACGCTCCCGCCCGGCAAGGTCAGTGAGCTGCGTAAAATCGCGCGAACATCCGGCGCCAGCCTGCCGCAGATCGTGATCGCTGCCGCCGCCGCCTATCTTTATCGGATAACTGGCGTGGAGGATCTGGTTATCGGCCTGCCGGTCACGGCGCGGACAAACGGCCGCCTGCGCCGTGTTCCGGGCATGGTCGCAAATGCGGTACCGCTGCGCCTCGCCATGGCTCCGGATATGAGCATGGCTGAACTCCTTCGCCAGGTCGGCAGGGAAGTGCGCCAGCTTCTGCGGCATCAGAGCTACCGATATGAAGACCTGAGGCGGGATCTGAATCTTCTCGCCGAAAACCGGCATCTGTTCACTATGGTTATCAATGTCGAGCCTTTCGATTACGATTTTCGCTTCGCCGGCCATCCGGTAACCCCGCATAACCTGTCCAACGGTTCGGCCGACGATCTGGCTATCTTTGTCTACGACCGGGGCGATGATAAAGGCCTCAGGATCGACTTCGACGCGAATCCCGCTCTCTACAGCGCGGAAGCGCTCGCCGCCCACCAGCAACGTTTCCTGAATCTGGTGGAGGCCGTTACGCGCGATCCCGGCCAACACATCGGGCGGATCGACATTCTCGACCCCGCCGAACGCCGGCAGGTGCTGGCCGGCTGGAACGCCGTATCGGCCCATTACCCGCAGGACCGCTGCATCCACGAACTGTTCGAGGCGCAAGTGCGCCGTTCCCCGGAGGCGGTGGCGCTGGTGTTCGAAGGCCAGCGCCTGACCTATGCCGATCTCAACATCCGGGCCAACCGGCTGTCGCGTCATCTGCGCGGCCTGGGCGCGGGGCCGGAAGCGCGGGTGGCGATCTGTCTGGAGCGGGGGCTCGAGATGGTCATAAGTCTCCTGGCCGTGCTCAAGGCGGGCGCGGCCTATGTGCCGCTGGATCCGGTCCACCCCGAGGAGCGGCTGGCCTTCATGCTGGCCGACAGCGCGCCGCTGGCGCTGCTGACCTGGGGCAGCCTGGCCGAGACGCTGCTGGGCGCGGTGCCGGGCCTGCCGGTGATCGATGTCGCCGAGACGGGGCAGTGGGCGCATCAGCCCGCTGGCGATCCGGACCCGGCGGCCATTGGCCTGAAGCCTGCGCATCTGGCCTACATCATCTACACCTCCGGCTCCACCGGCAAGCCCAAAGGCGCCTTGATCGAACACCGGCAGGTGACGCGCTTGTTCGCCGCCACCGACGCCTGGTACGGATTCGACAGCCATGATGTCTGGACCTTGTTCCATTCCTATGCCTTCGACTTCTCGGTCTGGGAGATCTGGGGCGCCCTCATCCATGGCGGCCGCCTGGTCGTCGTGCCGCTGGATACCGCCCGCTCGCCCGGCGATTTCTATCGCCTGATCTGCCGCGAAGGCGTGACGGTGCTCAACCAGACCCCGTGCGCATTCCGGCAGTTGATCGCGGCGCAGGCCGAAAGCCTGGAGTCGCACCGGCTGCGCTATGTGATCTTCGGTGGCGAGGCGCTGGATGTCGCCATGCTCAAGCCCTGGTACAGGCAGAATGCGGGGCTGAACACCCGCCTCATCAACATGTACGGCATCACGGAAACCACGATTCATGTCACCTACCGGCCGCTGGAGCCGTCGGACACCGAGCGTGCGGGCAGCAGTCCGATCGGCTGCCGCATTCCGGATCTGCGGGTCTATATTCTCGATCCGCAGGGCGAACCCGTGCCGGTCGGCGTATCCGGCGAACTCTACGTCGGCGGCGCCGGGGTGGGGCGGGGCTATCTGGCGCGCCCCGAGCTGACCGCCGAGCGCTTCGTGCCGGACCCGTTCGGGGCGGCGGGCGCGCGTTTGTACAGAACCGGTGACCTGGGGCGCTGGCTGGCGGACGGCACGATCGAATACCTGGGGCGCAACGACTTCCAGGTCAAGATCCGCGGCTTCCGCATCGAGCTGGGCGAAATCGAGGCGCAGCTGACGAGCTGTCCGGGCGTGCGCGAGGCGGTGGTGCTAGCTCGGGAGAGCGATGCGGGCGACATGCGGCTGGTGGCCTACTATACCGCCGACGAGCCCCTGGCGGCGGCGCGGCTGAGGCGTCATTTGGGCGAACGGCTGGCAGAATACATGGTGCCGGCGGCTTATGTCTGGCTGGACGCGCTGCCTTTGACCCCGAACGGCAAGCTGGACCGCAAGGCGCTGCCGGCGGACACGGGGCCGGCGAATGACAGGGTGGCCATTGCGCCGAGGAATCGGCATGAGCTGCGGATGGCCGGAATTTGGCAGTCGTTGTTCAATCACGATGGATTGAGCATTGACGATAATTTCTTCGAACTCGGAGGGCATTCGCTGCTGGCCGTCCGGCTGATGGCGAAAATTGAAGCCGATCTTGGCAAGCGGCTGCCCCTGGCGGCGCTGTTCAAGGCGTCGACCATCGAGCAATTGGCGCGCCTGATCGCGGACGATCCTGCCTACGAAATATGGGAGCCGCTCGTTCCGCTCCGCGCCGGCGGTTCTGGTCCGGCCCTGTTTTGCGTGCCGGGCGCGGGAGGACAGTGCCATTATCTCTATCATCTGGCGGAGGCTCTGGGGAACGAACATCCCGTGTACGCTTTTCAGGCGAAAGGGATGGATGGGCGATCCGCGCCTCACGCCAGTATCGATGAAATGGCCGCTTATTACATCGAGCTGATGCTGGAAACGCAGCCCCAGGGGCCGTATTACCTGGCGGGCCACTCTTTCGGCGGCAGCGTGGCGTTCGAGATGGCGAGACGCCTGGAAGCGTCCGGCCGGGAAGTGGGATTCGTGGCGCTCCTGGATGCCGGCATGCTGTCCGGTACGGACGCCTCCGACGCGGCGCTGGTCGCCCAGGCCATCAGATACCTGAGCCACGTCTACGGCCGGGAGATCGTCATTGACGACGAGGGCCTGGTCGGTTTGACCGAAGAGGAGCAACTCCATCTGATCAAGCCTTACCTGGTAGAGCTGGGTGTTGTGCGGGAAGACGCCGGCCTTTTCATGGTGCGCGGCTTGATCGACATCTACAAGCGCCAGCTCCGCATGGCGTACCAGCCGGACGGCGGCCGGGTGCATCAGTTGCTGTTTATTCAGGCCCAGGAAAGATTCAATGCCGCGGAGCTGCAGGCGTTGGAGGGCGCCTTGAGTCAATGGAAGCTCCTGTCAAAGCGTCCATTGAAGTGCGCTACCGTGCCCGGGGATCATATCAGCATGCTGAACCGGGAAAACGCGCCCGCGGTGGCGGAAGTCCTGCGGGCGTGCATGGCGCCGGAGGAACCAGCGGCCCGCGTGGCTATTTTTGCGCCACCACTGGCCAGATGACCGATGCGATGGTCAAACACTACCAGACGATAATTTTAAAACGGAGCCGGATTAAGACGCGTCGTTTAGGATTTCGCCAAAAATAACTTCCGTGAATTGATAAAGCAAATGGGTGATAATAATTGGCTTTAGTAACGGCAGACGGAAAGCCAATGATCGGTTACGACCAAGCGATTGAAATCAAAATGCAACGCCTATTTAGTACGCTATCCGAAAAGGATAAGCGTCGTTATGCGGGCATAGAAGCGACAAAATT
>Ga0196965_1000699_pt1 | contig 16532 bp, 11 predicted proteins | sample S1_20metaG_FD_148668 | JGI IMG/M metagenome (GOLD analysis project Ga0196965, IMG submission 148668) | Soil microbial communities from Anza Borrego desert, Southern California, United States - S1_20 | ecosystem: Environmental > Terrestrial > Soil > Desert | place: USA: California | collected... | reverse complement strand
GACCGCAACCGCGGAGCAGACGGCCTTCATGGTCCGCCACACCTCCGGCTTCATCTGCGTCGGCATGACCGGCTCCGAGCTCGACCGGCTGCACCTACCGCCGATGACGGTCGTGAACGAGGATCGAAAGGGCACGGCCTACTCGGTCACGGTGGACGCCAAAGCCGTCCGTGCCACAGGCATCTCGGCCGAGGATCGCGCCACGACGATCAGGGTGCTGGCGGACTCGGCCACGACTCCCGAGGACCTCACCCGGCCCGGTCACGTGATGCCGTTGCGAGCGGTTCCCGGGGGAGTCCTGCGCCGGCCCGGTCACACGGAGGCCGCGGTGGACCTGGTGCGGTTGGCCGGCTTGCCAGCCGCGGGTGCCCTCTGTGAGCTGGTCAATGACGACGGCTCGATGATGGACGCTTCGGCGTGCCGAGAGTTCTGCGACGAGCATGGGCTGCCGCTGGTGTCGATCGCCGACCTCATCCGCTATCGCTTGGCGCACGAGACGCTGGTTCAGCGTGTAGCGGACAGCGTCATCCCGACGGTCCATGGGAGCTTTCGCGCGATCGCATACCGCAGCACGGTCGACACGTCCGTGCATGTGGCCCTCGTCCACGGAGAGTTAGGGGAGGGGAAGGACGTGCTGGTACGTGTGCACGCCGAGTGTCCCCTGGGCGATGTCTTCGGATCTGAGCTCTGCAGTTGCCGACAGAAGCTGCAGGGGGCGCTCTCCATCATCTCGGCCGAGGGGCGCGGTGTGCTGGTCTATGTCCGTCCCCAAGCCGACCAGGTGCCGCTTGCGGACCACCCGACCCTGGGGCACTTCGAGCCCGAGGACGCGAGCGCCACGTCGGACGACCTGGACTACGGAACCGGTACGCAGATCCTGACGGATCTCGGTGTCCGCAGCATGCGTCTGATCACCGCTCACCCGGATCGTAGGTATCGCCTGGAGCCGTTCGGCCTGAGCATCACGGGAACACGGGAGGCGAGGCAGGCCGAGGTCACCGGTTCTACCAGTTCGACAACGTCGGTCGAGCATCACGACTAGGGGTTCGCAGGCCCCGCCGCCGGTGCAGCGCCGTCACGGCGCTGGCCGCCCCACCCCTTTTGGCGCGCGACAGCACCGTTGTGTGCACAGGCGGCTGCTGTGCCGGGCCAGGATGGTCGTTCTTGGGGCCCCGCCGAAGAGCGCGGGGTGCACGGTCACTGCGTCGTGTCCTTGGCGGAGCCAGCTGAGAACTGGGTCATCCCACCCGTGAGTAGACGGCCATCGCGCGGCCGCGAGGTCAGATGGGCCTTCGGTCGACTGCATTACCGGGCTGGCGCCGGGGTGCGAGCCCTCGGCGGCTGGTGACGGACCGGGGTCGTCGTGCCATCGCGAACGTCGAAGGGTCGGTGGAGGCGCCCGCAGGCCCTCGTCGTCGTCGCACGTCGAGAACGGGATCCTCGGCCGGTCGAGGTCTAGAGCGTCGTCCACGGGCGGACGAATCCGCTGGTGTCGCGGACCATCGGTGCACGTGGCTCCGCAGTAGCGGCGTCAGCAGCGCTGACGCGGTCGCGTCGCCTCTCACCCCCCGGGCCTGGTTGACAACAACAACCAGCTCGCCGACGGCCATCGCGGCACCTCCTTCCTCCACCGTGTCGAGCGCCGGTTGAAGCTCGGTCAGCTCATGCCCTTTCCCGCGGGCATCGCACCTGGACCCGCGGACACCGGCGTAGCCACGCCTGCTGACTGTCCAGGAACCCAGCGTTGGACAGTCATCAAGGAGGGCCTTGAGGCGTCGACGGTTCCACCTTCAGGGCCCGGACGGCGTGAGCCTCAACAGGGCCACAGGCGCAAGTGCCCACCGACAACGGGCAAGACCAGTGGCGCTCCGGCACTGCTGCTGCGGCTCCTCCGGCCCGGCGGCAGCGCACTGTCAGGCCGTCGCTGGCCGTGACGACCGTGAGCTGCTCTGCTCGCCGGCCGCCACCCGTACCGGTGTGACCGATTCCGGACAGATCGCTTTCGTGGTCATTGCGCCCCAGCCACAGTGGCCCTGTGAGGCCGATCACAACGGCCACCGATGGCCTGGAGGTGACAGTGATCGACGAGGCCTGGTCGCGGTCGACCCGGCGCATCCCGCCCGCTCGGTGGACCTCCGCAGCGGAGGGTGCCTCAGCCATTGGTCCTCGGAGGAACTCCGGCGTTGCAGACGGGGGTGATCGCACGTGAACGACCACGTGTGTTCGTGCGGCATCACCGCTACGTCGTGAATCGACGGGCCTGTCCCGTGGCCACCCCATTGCTTGCACACACGCACCACGAATGGATCTGCGATGACGCTCACCATGGACGAGCAGGCTGTTCAGTCGTACCGGGAACTGCGGGGCCGGCTGGCCGAGGCGGAGATCTCGGAAAGGGTCGACGCGCTGACGGAGATGGCGCGAACCGTTCGCCGGCTGGACCTCGGGATGATCGAGCGGGCCGGGCTCGGCCACATCGGGGGTGACTTCTCGGTCACTGACATCCTGGTGACCCTCTACGGAGCCGTCCTGTCCGTTGATCCGCAGAATCCTCAGGATCCCGAGCGTGATCGGTTCATCCTCAGCAAGGGGCACAGCGCCGGAGCCCTGTACGCGACCCTGTCGGTGTGCGGCTTCTTCCCCGAGGAGGAGCTCGCGACCTTCATGGCGCCGCTTTCAGCGCTGAACGGTCATCCGAACCGCAACAAGATACCGGGAGTCGAGACCAACACCGGTCCCCTCGGGCACGGCTTTCCCGTAGCAGTCGGACACGCGTTGGCAGCGAAACTCCAAGGGTCGCCGCGGCGCACCTTCGTCGTCCTCGGTGACGGCGAGTTGCAGGAGGGCAGCAATTGGGAGGCGGCGATGACTGCCGCCCACTACGACCTCTCAGCCCTGACGGCGATCGTCGACCGCAACCGGCTGCAGCAAGGGGCGCGGACGGAAGAAACCAAGCGGCTCGAGCCGCTTGCCGACAAGTGGCGCAGCTTTGGGTTCGAGGTCCGCGAGATCGACGGCCACGACTTCGCACAGCTGCTCGACGCGATCGGCACGCGGGGCACGGATCGGCCCGTCTGCGTGATCGCCAACACCACCAAGGGCAAGGGCGTGTCCTTCATGGAGGACCGCGCGGAATGGCACCACAAGGTGCCCAGTGCCGAGCAGGTCCAGATCGCACGTGAGGAGCTGAGTCGATGAACCGTCCTACCGACGCGGTCCTGCCGGATGTCGAGATCGGGCTGGAGTCCGGTGAGGACCAGCCGCTGACGGGTCCCGGCGCGGCGGACGTCGAGACCTACGACTGCCGGAAGGCCTTCGCCGAGGCGCTCATCGAGATGGCTCGGCAGGACCAGCGGGTCGTGGCCGTGTGCAACGACTCGGTGGGGTCGAGCAACCTGGGGGGCTTTCAGAAGGAGTTTCCCGACAGGCTCATCAACGTCGGTATCGCCGAGCAGGACCTGGTCGGCGTCGGTGCCGGCCTGGCGAACGGCGGGATGATCCCGTTCGTCAGCGCGGCCGGTCCGTTCCTCACCGGACGGGCGCTGGAGCAGATCAAGGCGGATGTCGCGTACAGCGGCTTCCGGGTCATCCTGTGCGGTCAGAGCCCCGGGATGGCCTACGGGGAACTCGGTCCGACCCATCATTCGATCGAGGACCTCTCGTGGATGCGGGCCATCGCGGGTCTGCCCGTGGTGGTGCCCGCCGACCCTGCGCAGACCCGCGACGCCGTCCGATGGGCTGCGGCGCAGGAGGGTGGCAGCTACCTCCGCATCCCCCGCTTCAAGGTGCCGGCCACGACTCCCGAGGACGCGCCCTTCGAGGCCGGCAAGGCGGTGCAGCTCACCGAGGGCGACGACGCGGCCGTGCTCGCCGTGGGCACGCTCGTCCCGCGCGCGGTCGACGCCGCCCGCAAGTTGAGGGCCGAGGGTGTCGGCGTCCGGGTGCTGAACATGACCTTCGTGCATCCGCTCGACACCGAAGCGGTGCTGGGAGCGGCGACGCAGACCAGGGGAGTGGTCACCGCCGAGGAGGCCACCGTCTCGGGAGGGCTGGGGGCGGCCGTGGCCAGCCTCCTGGCGCAGGAGCGTCCGACACCGATGCGCATCCTCGGCGTCCCCAACGTCTTCGCGCCCACCGGAGACGCCGGCTACCTGCTCGAGCACTTCGGACTCACCGTCGACGGCATCGTGACCGCGGTCCGCCAGGTGCTGGACCATGGCCGCTGACACCACCGTCCTCGCTGTCGACCAGGGCACGAGTGCGACGAAGGCCGTCCTCGTCGACCGCCAAGGTGCGATCGTCTCCAGCGCTGCTGTGCCCCTGTCGCAGGCGCATCCGAATCCCGGCTGGGCGGAACAAGACGCGCTGGAGATCTGGGAGTCGGTCCAGTCCGCCGTCACGGACTGCATGGCGAGTCAGGACCCCAGCAGCGTCGCATCCGTCGGTCTGAGCACCCAGCGCGAATCGACGCTGCTGTGGGAACGGGAATCGCGCCGTCCCCTCGGGCCGGTGTTGGGGTGGCAGGACGGGCGGGGTGCCCCGATGTGCACCGAACTCCGGGCGGCCGGCCACGGCGAGCGGATCCGGTCGACCAGCGGGCTGCCGCTCGATCCGATGTGGAGCTCCTCGAAGGCGACCTGGCTGCTCGACGAGTACGACGCCGACCGCAGCCGCAGCCACCGGGGGGAACTCTGCCTGGGGACCATCGACTCGTGGCTCCTCGCCTGCCTCGGCGGTAGCCACATCATCGAGTCGGGCAACGCGTCGAGGACGCAGCTGCTCGACGTCGCCCGGCGCACGTGGGATCCGTGGCTCCTCGACCTCTTCAAGGTGCCCGAGGAGGTGCTCCCGGTGGTCGTCCCGTCCACCGGGCCCTTCACCTCGGCTGAGCGATTGCAGCCGTTGGGCGAGCACGTCCGGGTGACCGGGGTGCTGGGCGACTCCCATGCGGCGCTGTTCGCGCACGGTGCCTGGGAAGCAGGCCAGGTCAAGGCGACCTACGGCACCGGGTCGTCCATCATGGGGATCACCAAACAGGCCGAGGTCGGATCGAAGGCCCTGTGTCGCTGCATCGCGTGGGAGACCGACGAGCCCAGCTTTGCGCTGGAGGGCAACATCCGCTCCTCCGGGGCGACGGTCGCTTGGTTGGCCGATCTGCTCGGGACCACGCCCAGGCAGCTCGCGGCCGACGCCGCTGACGACAGCGGGGGTGTTCACCTGGTCCCCGCCTTCACGGGTCTCGGCGCTCCGTGGTGGGACGACCGTGCCGTGGCGATCCTGTCCGGCCTCGGCTTCGGCACGGGCCAGGGCCATCTGGCCCGCGCTGCGCTGGAGTCGATCGCCTTCCAGGTTGAGGACGTCGTCGCCGAGGTCGAGCGCGAGGTCGGGGCCGTCCCGACGATGCTCGTGGACGGCGGCCCGACCGCCAACCCAACCCTCATGCAGCTGCAGGCGGACACCTCCGGCCGGTCTGTGGTGCGGGCGCTCGCCGGGAACTTGTCTGCGCTGGGTGCTGCCTACATGGCCGGCCTGTCCTCCGGTGTCTGGACCGCGCAGGAGATCCGGGGGTTCGAACGCAATCGGGAGTCGTTCGAACCGCGCACTGATGACGCTGACCGCACACGGCGCCGCAACGCCTGGCACGACGCCGTCGCCCGCTCGCGGCTGCAATCCGCCGCGTCAACCGCTTGAAGACGTAGCCACCGTGCTGAGTGGGACAAGGGAGTCCGTACGTGACGCAGACGCAGCGTTTCACGGGAAGGGCAGTGGTCGTCACCGGGGCAGCGCACGGCATCGGCCGTGGCATTGCCCAGCGTTTCGCCGGTGAAGGCGCCGCGGTCACTCTCGTTGATCGCAATCCCCTCGTAGAGCAGGCGGCGGCCGAGATCGGCGCATCCGGCGCAGATGTGGTCGGACTCACTGCGGATGTCACATCTCAGGACGAGGTCGACTCGGTGTTCGCTGCGGTCCGGGAGCGGCACGGTGGGGTCGACGTGCTCGTCAACAATGCCGGCATCATCACCATCAGCAAGCTTGAAGAGCTCACCTTGCAGGACTGGAACCGCGTCCTCGCCGTGAACACCACGGGCGCGTTCCTGTGTGCGCAGGCGGCGGTTGCCCTGATGCGTGAGAAAGGTGGAGGCGGACGGATCCTGAACGCCGCCTCGGGGCAGGCCAGGCAAGGCTTCATCTACACGCCTCACTACGCGGCCAGCAAGTTCGGCGTCATCGGCCTGACGCAGAGTCTTGCCAAGGAACTCGCGAAGGAACAGATAACGGTCAACGCGTACTGCCCCGGGATCGTTGGCAGTGAGATGTGGGACTACAACGATCGGGAGTGGGGCCGCCTGCTCGGCTCCTATGAGCCAGGCGAGCTCATGGCCGAATGGGTGGCGAGCATCCCCTTAGGGCGCGCCGGAACCAGTGACGATGTCGCCGAGCTCGTCCTGTTTCTCGCCTCAGACGCGGCCAACTACATCACCGGCCAGGCGATCAACGTCGACGGCGGAATGTTCATGAACTAGGTCCCACGCATTTCTGCGGCGCAGACGATGACTCCCAGGCGAGTCACTTCCGCTGAGAATCACACGACAGGAGCCTCCAGTGAGCGCCACCCAAGCACCGGCAACGGCGACAACCAAAGCGGAGCCCAGTTCTCGGCTTCCGGCGTGGGTCCGGAATCTCGGTAGCGGCACCGGGGGCCCGCTCGTCGGTCTCGTCGTTCTCTGCGTCGCCCTCTTCATAGCCACGCCGTTCTTCCTCACGGCCAACAACCTGCTCAACATCCTCGACCAGGTCACCATCTTGGGGATCCTGGCGCTGGGGATGACCTTTGTCATCATCACCGCGGGCATCGACCTGTCAGTCGCGGCGGTGCTCGCCCTGTCGATGATGGTTCTCGGCTGGACGTCGCACAACGCCGGATGGCCGCTGTGGCTCAGCATCATCGCGGCCATCCTCGTGGGCGGCCTGTGCGGGTTGGTCAGTGGCCTGGGCGTCACTGTCACCAAGTTGCCACCGTTCATCGCCACCTTGGCGATGCTCTCGATCGCCCGGGGCACGGCGAACGTCATCACGGACGGACAGCAGATCGTCGGTTATCCCGATTGGTTCACTGCCCTGTCGACCGAACGGCACTTCGGGTTCCTCACCATCACCGCACTCGTCCTCATCGTCTTGCTGGTTCTGGGGTGGGCATTCCTCCGCTACCGGCCAGGCGGACGTGAGGTGTATGCCGTCGGCGGGAGCGCGGAGGTCGCGAGGCTCGCCGGCATCAAGGTCAAGCGCGTCACCACCAGCGTGTACGTCCTCAGCGGGCTTCTCGCGGGCCTTGCCGGGGTGGTGCTGGCCGCCCGGCTCGACTCTTCTCAGCCCAGTGCCGCGGTCGGCCTCGAGCTCGACGTCATCGCCGCGGTGGTGATCGGTGGCGCCAGCCTCAGCGGTGGCGTGGGCCGAGTCCCAGGCACGGTCGTCGGTGTCCTCATCATCGGCGTCCTCCGGAACGGACTCAACCTGCTCAGCGTCTCGCCGTTCGTCCAGCAGATCGTGATCGGTGTCGTCATCGCCCTCGCCGTGATGGTCGATGTCCTCCAACGCCGATCCGACTGACATCTCCCGACCTGCACCTGCAGCCCCAAGACACGAGGAGCAATGACATGGATCGTCGTCGTACCGGCGTCGCCGCTGCCGCGGTACTTCTGGCACTGAGCCTGGCTGCGTGCAATCGAGGAGAGAGTGCTGCCGGTGGTGGCGGAGGCGAAGGCGGTGGCTGCTCGGGCATCAGGGTCGGTCTAGCCGTGGCCAACCTGCAGGCCGACTTCTTCAACCAGATCAAGCAGTCCGTCGATGCCGAGGCAGCGGAACTCGGGATGGAGGTCCAGGTCTCCGACGCCGGAGGTGACTCCGCAACGCAGGTCAATCAGATCCAGGACTTCATCTCGCGGCAGGTGCAGGCCATCGTCTACATCCCTGCCGGCGCGACGGCGGCCGGTGTTCCGGTGGAGGCTGCCGAACGGGCGAACATTCCCGTGGTGGCTGTCGACCGCAACGCCCCCGACGCCCCGGCGGCGACCTTCATCGCCACGGACAGTGTCGCCGCCGCCAGGACCCTGGGGGACTGGGTCGTCGAGCAGACCGGGGGGCAGGGGAAGCTCGCGATTCTGCAGGGGCAGATCGGCACCACTCCGCAAGTGGACCGGCAGACCGGCTTCGAGGAGGCGCTACAGGACGCACCCGGAATCGAGGTCGTCGCGCAGCAGACGGCCGACTGGGCGCAGGACAAGGCCTTCTCCGTCGCGCAGGACATGCTGCAGGCCAATCCCGACATCAACATCATGTGGGGGCAGGCCGACGCAATGGCGTTGGGTGCCGCGCAGGCAGTGAGCGTTGCGAACGTTCCGCAGGACGTCCTCATTGTCGGCTTCGACGGAGACATCGCCGGCATCCAGGCAGTCAAGGACGGCACCATCGACGCGACGATGGTGCAGCAGACCCAGGAGATGGGTCGCCTCGCGCTGCAGTCCGCCTGCGGTCTCGTCAATGGCGAGGACGTTCCGCCCGAGCAGCTCCAGGAAGCGTTCCTGCTGACCAAGGACGACCAGCAGAAGGCGGAGGAGTACCTCACCACCCACCCGTAAGTGCGAGCAGCCGGACACCCGCTCCACCAGTACGGCCATCACCCCAACGGATGCACACCACGGAGCAATCACATGGTCGACAGAACTGGCGCGGTCGTGGCTCCCCGCGGCTCCGCGGAGGAGGCGGGCCTCGTGGTCCGCAATGTCTCCAAGCGGTTCGGCGCCACCCAGGCTCTCCACCACATCGACCTCGACGTGCGTCCCGGCGAGGTGGTGGCCCTGCTGGGGGAGAACGGCGCCGGCAAGTCCACTCTGTCCAACATCATCGCCGGGGTGTTCCCCTCCGACACCGGCTCCATGACCTGGCAGGGGCGTCCCTACGCCCCACGGTCACCCGGGGACGCCCTCGCCGTCGGCATCAGTCTCATCCACCAGGAGATGCGGCTGCTGCCCGACCTGTCGATCGCCGAGAACGTCTTCGTCGGGCGACAGCTCGTCAAGGGAGGGCGGCTCGACCGCGCCGAGATGAACCGGAGGGCTCAAGAACAACTGCAACGGCTCGGCCTCGACGTCCCGCCCAACCGGTCGGTCCGCACCCTGCGGGTGGCGGCCCAGCAACAAGTGGAGATCGCCAAGGCCCTCGCCTTCAACTCCCGGCTGCTTCTCCTGGACGAGCCCACCGCAGCGCTGGGAGCGGAAGAGACCGACCACCTGTTCGAACGCATCGATGCGCTCCGCCGGGAAGGCGTGTCGTTCATCTACGTCAGTCACCGACTCGAGGAGATTGCGCGGATCTGCGACCGCGTCGTCGTCCTCCGCGACGGCCAATGGGTTACCTCCCACGACACCGCCCAGGTGCCGGTCAACCAGCTGATCGAAGACATGATCGGCCGCAGCCTTGAGAGCGTCTTCCCGGACAACGGGGTACCCGGCCCCCGGGAAGTCATCAAGGTCGACGGGTTCACCGCGCCCGACGACTCCTTCACGGATGTCTCGTTCACTGTCCACGAGGGCGAGATCCTCGGGATCGCCGGCATCGTGGGCGCCGGCCGCACAGAACTCGTCCGGGCCGTCGCCGGGGTCGACAGGGTCGCGAGCGGCACGGTCACCGTCGACGGCCAGCAGCTCAGCCTCAACGGGCCGCGGGACGCCATCGACGCGGGCGTCGTCCTCGTCCCGGAGGACCGGAAGGCGCAGGGCGTGGTGCTGGACATGTCCATCGCCGACAACATCGCCCTCGCCAACCTCGACCAGGTCGCCACCGGCGGTGGCTTCATCAGCCCGCGCCGGGTACGCGAGGTCGCCGTCGAGGCAAGCCGGTCGATGCAGGTCAAGGGCCGTCCGCAGCAGCCGGTGCGGACGCTGTCGGGCGGAAACCAGCAGAAGGTCGTCATCGCCAAGTGGCTGGAGAGGAAGCCACGGGTGGTGATCCTCGACGAGCCGACGCGAGGCATCGACATGGGGGCCCGTGCGGCGATCTACGAGGTGATCATCGGGCTCGCCCGGACCGGTGTCGCGGTCGTCGTCGTCAGCTCGGAGCTCGAGGAGGTGCTCGGGCTGTCCCATCGCGTCATGGTTCTCAGCCGCGGGCGCAACAAGGGAATCCTCACCGGTGCGCAGGCCACGGACCACGCGGTCATGGAACTGGCCACCGTCTGACCCTCACGGTCCGAACGCCACAAGGAGAGTCATGACCAGCAGCTTGTTCAGCCTCGACGACCGCGTCGCGGTGGTCACCGGTGCGGCCAGTGGGATCGGACGCCGGATCGCTCTCGGACTGGCGGAGGCGGGGGCTCACGTCGGTCTGCTGGACCTGGCCGGCTCCGACCTCGACGGGACCGCCAAGGAGGTCGAGGCGCTCGGCCGACGAGCCCTGACGCTCCCGGCGGACGTGACCAGCGCCGACGATCTGACTCAGGCAGTCACCCGCGTCGAGACCGAGCTGGGACCCCTGCGGCTGGCAGTCAACTGCGCCGGTATCGCCAACGCCGCTCCCGCCGAGGACATGGACCTGGCGCAGTGGCAGCGGGTCATCGACATCAACCAGACCGGCGTCTTCCTCTCGTGCCAAGCCGAGGCGCGGGCGATGCTGCCGCGTCAGGAGGGATCCATCGTCAACATCGCGTCGATGTCCGGGGTGATCGTCAACCGCGGCCTGCTCCAGGCGCACTACAACGCCTCGAAAGCGGCGGTGATCCACCTCAGCAAGAGCCTCGCGATGGAGTGGTGCCGACGAGGCATACGGGTCAACTCCATCAGCCCGGGCTACACGGCGACACCGATGAACACCCGTCCCGAAGTCGCCGACCAGGTGAAGCAGTTCGAGGCCGACACTCCCCTTGGACGCATGGCGACCGTCGACGAGCTCGTCGGTCCCACCGTGTTCCTCCTCAGCGACGCCGCGAGCTTCTGCACCGGTGTCGACCTCCTGGTCGACGGCGGCTTCGTCTGCTGGTGAGGCGCTGGGAGCCCGCTCCGTGCGGCCGGGATGCTCGCCTCACGATCATGACTCCCCTCCGGAGGGTGCCTCGACGCCCCTCCGGAGGGCGCTGGCCAGCGGCAGACAGCCGCATCGGGTGCCCGACAGCGAGACGGTGACTCCGCGAGCTGCCGGGGACGGCACACGCAGCTCGTCCACAGACCGCGATGGACCTCCAGACAGATCCACCGATCCAGGTGAGGTAGTTGAGATGACCGTGGGCACGCCCACCGACCCCGCGACCACCCGTCGGTCGATCGACCAGTTGGCGGTCAACACGATCCGCACGCTGTCGATGGACGCGGTGCAGGCCGCCAACTCCGGTCACCCCGGCACACCGATGGCGCTGGCTCCGGTCGCCTACACGTTGTGGCAGCACCACCTGCGGTTCGACCCCGACCTGCCGGTGTGGGCCAACCGCGACCGGTTCGTGCTCTCGGTCGGGCACGCATCGGCGCTGCTGTACTCCATGCTCCACCTGAGCGAGGTCAAGTCGGTCAACCCCGACTACGAGACGGTCGGCACGCCTGCCGTCTCCCTCGCCGACCTCCGCCGGTTCCGACAGCTCGACTCGAAGTGCCCCGGCCACCCCGAGTACCGGTGGACGTCCGGGGTGGAGTGCACGACCGGCCCGCTCGGCACGGGCATCGCCACCAGCGTCGGCATGGCGATGGCCGGCCTGTGGCAGGCCACCACGTACAACCGGCCCGGCTTCGACCTGTTCGACTACGACGTCTACGCCCTGTGCGGCGACGGCGACCTGATGGAGGGCATCGGCGCGGAGGCCGCCTCCCTCGCCGCCCACCTGCGGCTGTCCAACCTGTGCTGGGTCTACGACAACAACCAGATCACCATCGAGGGCAGCACCGGTCTGGCGTTCAGCGAAGACGTGCCGGCCCGCTTCGCCGGCTACGGCTGGGCGGTGCAGCACGTCGCGGACGCCAACGACCTCGACGCGCTGGGCGCGGCCTTCGATGCGTTCCGGGCCGAGACCGCCCGCCCGACGCTGATCGTCGTGGACAGCGTCATCGGCTACGGCGCACCCAACAAGCAGGGCACCCACGCCGCGCACGGGGAGCCGCTCGGGGAGGACGAGGTCCGCGCGGCCAAGCGGTTCTACGGCTGGCCCGAGGACGAGACATTCCTCGTCCCGGACGAGGTGCGGGTGCACATCGCGGCCGGCCTGCGCGAACGCGGCGGCGGGCTGCGCCGGGCGTGGGAGGAGCTGTTCACCCGGTACGCCGCCGAGTACCCGGACCTCGCCGATCAGCTCAACCGCATGCAACGGCGGGTGCTACCCGACGGGTGGGACGCCGAGCTGCCGACCTTCCCCGCGGATGCCAAGGGCGTCGCCGGCCGCGACGCCAACGGCAAGGTGCTCAATGCGGTGGCGAAGCGCGTGCCGTGGCTGATCGGCGGCTCGTCCGACCTCGCGCCGTCGAACAAGTCCCGTCTGACCTTTGACGGCGCGGGGGACTTCAGCGCCGACGACCGGGCCGGGCGCAACCTGCACTTCGGGGTCCGTGAGCACGCGGCCGCCGCTGTCGCCAACGGTCTCGCGCTGTCCAAGCTGCGGGCGTTCCAAGCGGGATTCTTGATCTTCTCCGATTTCCAGCGCGGTGCAGTTCGGCTCTCGGCCCTCATGGAGCTGCCGCTGATCCACATCTACACGCACGACTCCATCGGCGTCGGTGAGGACGGGCCCACCCACCAGCCGATCGAGCACCTCGCCTCGATCCGCGCCATGCCCGGGCTGATCGACCTGCGCCCGGGCGACGCCAACGAGGTGGTCGAGGCCTGGCGGGTCCTCATGCCGCTCCGGCACGAGCCGGTGGCCCTGGCACTGTCCCGCCAGCCCCTGCCGACCCTGGACCGCAGCCGCTACGCCCCGGCGTCCGGCGTCGCCCGCGGCGCATACGTGCTCGCCGACCCGCCGGACGGCCAGCCGGAGGTCATCCTCATCGCCACCGGCAGCGAGGTCGCGATGACCGTCGAGGCCTACGAGCGGCTGACCGCCGACGGCATCCGGGCGCGGGTGGTGAGCATGCCGTCGATGCAGCTGTTCGACCAGCAGCCGCAGTCCTACCGCGACGAGGTCCTTCCTCCGGCGGTCACGGCACGGGTCTCGATTGAGAAGGGCTCCACGTTCGGCTGGGACCGCTGGGTCGGCCTGACCGGCGCGGTCATCGGCATGAGCACGTTCGGCGCCTCGGCCCCGATGAAGGTGCTGCAGGCCAAGTTCGGGTTCACCCCGGAGAACATCGTCTCCACCGCCCGGGCCCAGCTCGGCCTCACGCACACCGAGCCCCCCGGGATCACTCTGGAAGAGGCGAACCGGTGAGCGCACCCGACGTCGTCCGGTACCGACTGCCAAGGCGCCGCCTCGTCCTGAGCCTCACGCCAGGCGGCGCTGACCCTCCGCTGGCCGCCCACCGCGGTGACGAGGGAGGCAACGGACGCAGCCCTCGACGAGGCGCGCGAGACGGACCGCGCCGCGCATGCCCACGTCGTCGTGCACCTCGGGGACCAGGTTCCCGCCTCGATCAGCGCCGGGGCCCATCGAGCGTGTCCGCTGCAGCCGCCATCGCTGTCGGGCGCGCAGGCACTGCTTCTCTGCTCCTGAACACCGGTCGACTCGATGAGGAGGGGTCCGATGTCTGATTCGCTCAGGCTGCTGTCGGACGAGGGTGTGGCGGTCTGGCTCGACGACATGAGCCGGGAACGGCTGGTGTCCGGAAACCTGAAGGCGCTCGTGCGGGACAAGCACGTGGTCGGGGTGACCACCAATCCGACGATCTTCCACAAGGCGATCACCAGTACTGATGTCTACGACGAGCAGATGGCGAACCTCGCCGCGCTGGACATTCCCGTCGCGGAGGCGATCCGGCTGCTGACGACGCACGACGTCCGGGCTGTGTGCGACCTGCTGCGGCCCGTCTACGACGCGACCGACGGTCTCGACGGGCGGGTGTCCATCGAGGTCGACCCCGGCCTCGCCGAGGACACGCGGCGGACGGCCGCTGAAGCCGAGCTGCTCTGGTGGATGGTGGACCGGCCGAACCTGATGGTGAAGATCCCGGCGACCGAGGCCGGCCTCCCGGCGATCACCGGTGCCCTGGCCGCGGGCATCAGTGTCAACGTCACGCTCATCTTCTCCGTCGAGCGGTACGAGGCGGTGATGCGTGCCTACCTCGACGGCCTGGAGCAGGCGCACGCCGCAGGTCGGGATCTCGCCCGGATCGGTTCGGTGGCGTCGTTCTTCGTCAGCCGGGTCGACTCGGAGGTGGACGCCCGGCTGGACAAGATCGGGACCGAGGCAGCCCGCGCACTGCGGGGAACGGCCGCGATCGCCAACGCACGTCTCGCTTACCAGCGGTTCGAGCAGGTGCTCGGGTCGCAACGGTGGGAACGGCTCGAAGCCCTCGACGCGCGGCCGCAGCGCCCCCTGTGGGCGTCGACGGGGGTGAAGGACCCGGCGTACGACGACACGCGTTACGTCGTTGACCTCGTGGCGCCGGGCACGGTGAACACGATGCCCGAGGCCACCCTGCGTGCGGTCGCCGACCACGGCGTGGTCCGTGGCGACACGGTGCGGAGCAGCTTCGGTCAGGCGCAGCAGGTGATGCACGACCTCACGACGGTCGGCGTCGACATGGCCGACGTCTTCCGAGCATTGGAGGAAGACGGCATCGCACGCTTCCAGGCCTCATGGCGCGAGCTGCAGGCCGACGTCGCGGAGGCACTCGCAACGCACCGCGGTTGACAGCCGCCCGCACGGCAGGAGAAGAGGTACCGGCGTGACAGCGACAGGGAGTCCGCGCGCGTCCGCGGTCCGCGTACACCTCGGCGGAGACCACGCCGCCTACGAGCTGAAGGAGCAGCTCGTCGCGTGGTTGAGGCTGCAGGAGTACGAGGTCGTCGACCACGGACCGCACGTGCACGACCCGCAGGACGACTACCCGCCGTTCGTGCTGCGTGCCGCGATGGCGGTGGTGTCGGAGCCGGGCAGCGTGGGCGTCGTGCTCGGCGGTTCAGGGAACGGGGAGCAGATCGCGGCCAACAAGGTGAGCGGGATACGCGCCGCACTCGCCTGGAACGAGGACACCGCAGCGCTCGCTCGCCAACACAACGACGCCAACGTCATCTCCCTCGGCGCTCGACAACACCCTGCGGAGGAGGCCATCCGCTTTCTGCAGGCCTTCCTGGACGCCCGGTTCAGCGGGGATCCGCGCCATCAGCGCCGGATCGACATGCTGACGGAGTTCGAGGCCACCGGCAGCCTCCCCCCGCTGCCGGCGACGACCGTCGCACAACAAGCGGAGCAAGCCGCTCCGAACACGTAGCGGTGCCCTGCCACGTCCGGGATCCCAGCGGACGTCGGCTTCTCACGACACTTATCGGCAGGTATAGGCCGTCAGGTCCACCTCGACGAGTGGGCCACCGACACCGGCCCGACCGAGTCTGCCCTCACAGGGAGCCGTCATGACCAGTTCCACGCCCACCGCCGCCTCGCCGCGTCGGGCGAAGATCGTGTGCACGTTGGGTCCTGCCACCGCGAGCCCAGAGCGTATCGACGGACTGGTGGCGGCCGGGATGGACATCGCCCGGTTGAACTTCAGCCATGGCGATCGGGCCGACCACGACCAGGTCTACCGCTCGGTGCGCAAGGCGGCCGACGAGGCCGGTCGAGCGGTGGGGATCCTCGCCGACCTGCAGGGTCCGAAGATCCGGCTGGGCCGGTTCGCCGCCGGGCCGGTCGAGTGGCACCCAGGTGACCTCGTGCGGATCACCGTCGACGATGTGCCCGGCACCCGGCAGCGGGTGTCGACCACGTACAAGGGGCTGGCCGATGACGCGAAGCCCGGTGACGCGCTGCTGGTCGACGACGGCCGGGTCGGGCTTCGCGTCGTCGACGTCGACGGTCCCGATGTCGTCTGCGAGGTTCTCGTCGGCGGTGTGGTCTCGGACAACAAGGGCCTGTCCCTGCCCGGGATGGACGTCACTGTGCCCGCGATGTCGGACAAGGACGTCGCCGACCTCGAGTTCGCCCTCGGCCTGAGCGTGGACCTGGTGGCGCTGTCCTTCGTGCGTTCGCCGACCGACATCGAGCTGGTGCACGAGGTGATGGACCGGGTCGGGTATCGCGTCCCGGTCATCGCCAAGCTCGAGAAGCCTGAAGCCGTCGACGACCTCGAGGCTGTGGTACACGCCTTCGACGGCATCATGGTCGCGCGCGGCGACCTCGGAGTCGAACTGCCGCTGGAACGAGTCCCGCTGGTGCAGAAGCGCGCGGTGCAGCTGTGCCGGGAGAACGCCAAACCGGTCATCGTGGCCACCCAGATGCTCGACTCGATGATCAGCAACCCGCGGCCGACCAGGGCCGAGGCCTCCGACGTCGCGAATGCGGTCCTCGACGGAGCGGATGCGGTGATGCTGTCCGGCGAGACCAGCGTCGGTGCCTACCCGATCGAGACCGT
>Ga0196965_1000698_pt1 | contig 16535 bp, 16 predicted proteins | sample S1_20metaG_FD_148668 | JGI IMG/M metagenome (GOLD analysis project Ga0196965, IMG submission 148668) | Soil microbial communities from Anza Borrego desert, Southern California, United States - S1_20 | ecosystem: Environmental > Terrestrial > Soil > Desert | place: USA: California | collected... | reverse complement strand
TCAACGTAAATACCGCGCGGGAGAATGGAATTACATTAGATCGTTTCGCTGAAATGGCCAACAACGAAATCCTGATGGATTTCATTTCAAAACGAATCAATGCTGTTACTGGAAGCGTTCGTAAAAGTGACAACATTGTACATCCATCGTTCAACGTGTCAACAGTTTATTCCAGATGTTACAGCTACGCCGGATGGTTTGGTGTTTTGTTCATGGCCATCATCCTTCTGGCTCTCCCGCTCTTATTTATCAAACTTATTCCATCATCTTCACCGTTTTACATGACGGCTGTAGCCATTATGTCGACGATGTTTTTGTTTTTGGCCTACGATAATACAATCCGGTTTACGGGCTTATCATTTCAACTTGTTTATCCGGTCATTTTATCATTTTTGGTAAGTAAATTACATCTGTTCCGAAACAACACGAAACAAATATCGCCGGTATGATATCAGTGTGCATGGCAACAAAGAACGGCGCGAAATATATCAGCGAGCAAATCGATTCGATTATCATGCAACTTGGGTCGGACGATGAACTAGTTATCTCTGACGACCGGTCAGTTGACGAAACAGAAAAGATTGTAAGCAATTATCACGATAGTAGAATTAAGTTTTTTACTAACGATAATAAAAACGGTGTTGTCAGCAATTTCGAAAATAGTCTGCGGCGCTCATCAGGCGAGTATATCTTCCTGTCAGATCAGGATGATGTGTGGGTGGGAAACAAGATTGAAGTGATGAGGAGAGAGTTGCTCACACATGATGTTGTAATCTCTGATTGTTCTCTTGCAAATGACACACTTGACATTTTTGAGCCGTCGTTCTTTGCATTGAATAATTCCGGAAAGGGCATTGTAAGAAACATTATTAAAAATTCATATATGGGATGTTGTATGGCGTTCAAGAGGAAAGTACTGGAAAAAGCATTGCCCTTTCCAAACAACACGCCCATGCACGATATGTGGATCGGGCTTATAGGCGAAATGAATTACGATGTGAAATTTTTAAAAATGCCGCTCGTCTACTATCGGCGTCACCAGGGAAATGCATCTTCAAGTGGAGGTGTAAGCGGAATTGCGTTGACCCGTAAAATGTTTTGGCGAATAACCATCCTCAGGAACTTAATTGCGAACAAGCTTTATGCATAAGAAGTTAACCGCATCAATTGTCATTTACAAAAACGATCCCGCCATTCTCAGGCAAACCGTTCACAGTTTTCTTGCGAGTACGTCTGATGCAGTGCTTTACTTAATTGACAATTCTCCTGCCTCCTACTCAAGAAAACAGGAGTATCACCATGAAAGAATTGTATATATCCAAAACACAAAAAACGTCGGCTTCGGCCCCGCACATAACATCGCACTTAAACAAGCATTGAATGCACAATCCGACTATCACCTCGTGCTGAATCCCGACATCTACTTTGAGCCACACGTCGTCAGCGATATTCAAAATTTTCTTGATGCCAATCCGGACATAGGCCTCGTAATGCCGAAAGTTCTTTATCCCGACGGACGTTTGCAGCCGCTGTGTCGTTTACTTCCCTCACCCGCGACCCTGTTATCGCGAAGGTTTTTAATATTTCACAAATCGCTCCTAAACCGAATAAATTATCGGTATGAAATGCATTTTACAGGCTATAATAAAATAATGGATGTTCCATTCCTCTCAGGATGTTTCATGTTCCTTCGCGTGGATGCCCTACGTGAAGTTGGACTTTTTGATGAGAAAATATTTTTGTATGCTGAGGACATCGACCTCAGCCGTAGAATACATCAATACTATCGAACAATCTTCTATCCTGAAGTTTCGATTTTTCATTACCACGAAAAGGCCTCGTTTCGGAAGATAATCAATCTGTATCATCATGTGCGCAGTACAATAAAATACTTCAACAAGTGGGGATGGTTTAATGATGAAGACAGAAAAGAGATCAATGCACGTATCATGTTAAGAGTGGGCAAATGACTTTTAAGTTGAAAGAATGGCGGTTGTATTTTTTCATTGCAGCATTTGTAATGGCCTGTGTTGCGTTGCCATTTTCCAAAATGGTAAGTCAGGCCGGCATCATTTTACTTATCGCCATTTGGCTGACGGAAGGTAACTGGAGCAAGAAGCTGCAAATCGTAAAAGGAAATCTATTTCTGGTCTGCATTCTTCTGTTCTACATGCTCAACGTTATTGGCGTGCTTTATAGCGAAGACAAACAAACTGCTTACGGAAACCTCGAACGCTATTTCCCGATTGTATTCGTTCCGCTGATTTTCGGAACGACTGATACAAGGATACCACCAGAATCCCTCCGAATGATGATTAGCTCGTTTGTGGTTGCGGTTGTGTGCTCAACTCTTGTCTGTTTGACAAGTGCATTCATCAACTACCAAAACGGCGCCCAATTGCTCGGACTAGGTACTCCGGAATTTGATATGCTTCACGTAGATATTTCAAATTCCGCATGGCTTGCATTTTCTTATACCGATCTTACTTCTGCGCTCAGTATGCATCCAGGATTCCTGGCGCTCTATGTTTGTTTTGCAATGATCGTCCTGCATCATTGGTCCAACAACCTGGCTACCGGAAAGAAAGCACAGTGGTTATGCTGGGGAGCCATTGCATATCTAACCACGTTTCTGCTATTGCTTTCTGCGAGAATCATGTTGGTAACCTTCGCATTGCTGGCAATCGTTTACATCTTAAAAACCTTTAATTCCCGAAAGGCAGAGGCGCTAAAATTAATTGGAGTGCTGATGCTTGCTGTATTTCTTTTAATGGCCAACCCTGTTACGTGGTACAGAACGTTCCAGGAAATGTTTATCTCTGAATATGCTGTCGAGCACAATAATCATTATACAAATTCAACAGAAATTCGATTGTCGCTCTGGTGGCTGGCGGGCAGTTCACTAAACGCAAATAATGTAATGCTGGGAAACGGCACCGGGGATACGCGCTTAACAATGCACGAGACGGCTTCAAGGCTTAACATTTCAAATGTCTTAAATACACACGACCCGCATAATCAATTTCTCTTCACACTATTGGCCAACGGATTGATTGGGTTGGCATTGATTTCCGTGATCCTCTTTTTCCCGTTGCTCATTGCGCTAAATCTTAATGATGTCTTGTTGTCAGGATTTTGTATCTTGTTCATATCACTATGCCTGACGGAAAGTGCATTGGAGCTCCAGAAGGGAATTGGATTTTTTTCACTGTTTGGCTCACTGCTGCTTTATCGTATCAATGGATTTGAAGTGATATCCGCATATACGCAATTTTCAAAGCTGAAAGCAATATTGAGATGAAAGAGGAGATACGTGATGGCAGCCCGGACGAGCATGTGCTCAATACATTGCTTTACTATGACGTTTTTCGGTATCCACTGAATTCTTATGAAGTGTTTTCTTTTCTTCAGGTACCTGGCGTCGAACCTCAGGAGGTCGACGATGCGTTGCGAAGGCTTGCAACCGAAGGAGTTATATATCGATTCGGCGACTTCTACACAATCCAGGATGATCCTACATTAATAAAGCGCAGAGTCGAAGGAAATCAACGCGCATCAGAGTTAATGCCCGTTGCGCGTAGGCAGGCGTCGCGAATTGCAAAGTTTCCTTTTGTTCGCGCCGTGATGGCGTCTGGCTCATTGTCAAAAAGCTATATGGATGATGAAAGTGACCTTGACTTTTTTGTTGTTACGGCATCTGGACGATTATGGATTGCACGCACGCTTCTGATTCTTTACAAACGCATGTTTCTGCAAAACTCTCACAAGTTGTTTTGTGTGAATTATTTTGTGGACGAAAATCACCTGGAAATAGAGGAGAAGAATCTTTTTACGGCTACCGAACTCGCAACTGTCATTCCACTGCATAACTACTCCCTTTATATCAAGTTGATCGAACAGAACGCGTGGCTAAGAAACACCTTACCAAATTTTACTATCAGACCTGCGTTCGAAGGAAAATCTATTCCAAACCTCTTTCGAGGAATATTTGAAAAATGTATTAATCCGATTGCTACTCCACTTGACCGTTGGTTTATGAAACTAACATTGTTACGTTGGGAAAGGATGTACAAAAATCATTATTCCCCAGAGCAATTCCGAATAGCTTTCAAGACGAAGACGTATGCCTCAAAAAATCATCCACGCAACTATCAGAAAAAAGTGATGGACGCGTATTATAAAAACCTGATTGAATTCAATGCGTTAAACAGAGTAACAGACTTACAATGATCAACGTTTTACTGACCAATTCGTATTTCTATCGCTTTGATCAAAAGCAGTGGCGTTTCAAACAACCATACCCACCGCTCGCTACACTAATCGCTGCCTCGGTCTTGCGCACCAACGGGTATAACGTCGACTTATTTGATGCAAGTCTTTCCAACGATCCTGAAAAAATAACTCATCACTTCCAGCTTCACCGGCCTAAGTATCTTTTTATCTGCGACGACGGATTTAACTATCTCACCAAAATGTGTTTGACGGTAATGAGGGAAGCAGCATTTCAGATGTGCAAGCTTGCGAAAAAAGTGGGCTGCACTGTCATCGTCTCCAGTTCGGATGCAGCAGATCATTATGAAAAATACTTTGCTGCCGGCGCCGACTTCGTCATACGCGGCGAAGTTGAAAACACAATTATCGAATTGCTCGATGCTATTGAAAAAAGGAAAGACATTGGACAGGTTTCAGGGGTAATTTTTAAGCAGTCGGGTAAGACCGTCACTGGCGCGCCACGGTCTGTTATGCGCGATCTGGATTCATTGCCGTTGCCAGCCTGGGATCTTATTGATATCAATGCTTATAAACAAATCTGGAAAAAACATCACGGATATTTCTCACTTAACGTTGCAACTACACGCGGTTGCCCTTTCAAATGCAACTGGTGCGCTAAACCAATCTACGGAAACCGATACAACTCACGAAGCCCAGAAAATGTTGTAAACGAAATTGAATACGTTCTTAAAAACTATCAACCGGATCATTTTTGGATGTGCGATGACATCTTCGGCTTAAAGCCAGGCTGGATCCAGGAATTCAATGCCCTCGTAAGAAAAAGAAATCTTCATTTTAGATTCAAGATCCAATCGAGAGCAGATCTGTTGCTCGAATCGGATACAATTCAGGCGCTTGCCTCTTCTGGCGCTGAGACTGTCTGGATCGGCGCCGAATCAGGATCACAAAAAATCCTGGATGCAATGGAAAAAGGAACGACGGTTGAACAGATACATGAAGCAACCGCCCTGCTGCGTCGCAATAATATTAAGATCGCATTTTTCCTGCAATTCGGATACCCAGGCGAAACGTTGGAAGATATTCAGGCTACTATGGCCATGGTCATGAAGCTAATGCCGGACGAAGTCGGTATTTCAATATCGTATCCTCTTCCGGGCACTAAGTTTTATGAAAACGTCAAACTGCAGTTGCGCGAAAAGCAAAACTGGAATGACTCTGACGACCTGGACATGATGTTTCAAAGCACTTTCAACCGGAAGTATTACCGCGATCTGCATCAATACGTACATACCATCTATCGAAAGAAAAAAGGTTTATTGGCATTGAAGAAACTGGTGCAGGATCCACTTACTACAACAAGAAAGGATATTCGGACCGGGCTATCAACCCTATATTTTTTTCCAAAATCAATCAGTCAAAAATGGAAGCTTAAAAAAAGCAAGGAAACGATAACGGAAAACGTTTTGTAAACATGGCAGTTCCGTTCGATCATATTGCAACAAGCTACGATTCGATTTTTACCCGAAGCATGATCGGGCAATTACAAAGAAAACGTGTGTGGCGATACATTGAAGAAATCATACCCAACTTAGAGGGCTTTGAAATGCTCGAGCTGAATTGTGGCACCGGCGAAGATGCGCTGATGTTTAGCGAGCGTGGGTTTAACATCCTGGCGACTGACATCAGCATCGAAATGCTGAAGGTGACAAGCGAAAAAGCGGAACGCTATTCAATGCAACACAGAATCAGCTCGCATTACCTTGATCTTGAAAGTTTTGATGAAACGCTGTTCGATAAGAAGTTCGATTTGATCTTTTCAAATTTCGGCGGACTTAACTGCATCAATCCTGACTCGTTGCGATCGTTGTTGCAAAAGCTTCCGAAAATATTAAACCCCGGTGGACGATTTGTTGCTGTGGTGATGCCGCGCTTTTGTATTTGGGAGTCGTTTTACTTTCTATCGAAGTTCGATATGACAAACGCATTACGACGCCGAAACCGAAACGGCATTCAAACAAACCTGCACGGCACTATGTTGAACACCTGGTACTACAGTCCTTCGCAGGTCACGCGATGGACAAATGCCGCCTTTACGAAAATGAACTCACAGCCGATAGGCATTGCATTACCACCTTCCTACCTCGAACCGTTTTTTAAAACAAGAAAACGCTGGCTTCTGAAACTCAATGCGTTGGAAAAGAAGTGGAAGATGTCATTTCTTTCTGGCTGCGCTGACCATTACCTCATAGATCTCCGCCTCCGATGAAGATACTTTTGTCACACGGATATTTCCTCGAAGAGGATTTGAAAGAGAAGGCAATCATGCGTCCGTATGCGCCGCTTGGTATCCTCTACATCAGTGCATACCTACAGGAAAATGGATTTGAAAACGAAGTTTTTGACACAACGTTCTCGCAACGCAAAACGCTCTACGAACATCTTGAAAATACGCAACCCGATGTTGTTGGTTTATATGTAAACCTGATGACGAAGGTTAATATCGTTCAAATCGTTGCTTTCATTAAGGAAAAGCTCCCTAATGCGATTGTAATTCTCGGTGGTCCGGATGTTCGTTTCAATGCCGATAGCTATTTGAAGCACCGTGCAGATTTTATCGTCATGGGTGAAGGCGAAGTCACTATGCTTGAGCTCGTTCGAAAATGCCGGGTTCGAGCAACAGATTTCCATGATGTCAGTGGCATCGCGTTCAAGCTTAATGGCGAGGTGAAAGTAACCGTCGAACGTGAGAAATTAAAAGATATTGATCAGCTACCGTTCCCGGCCAGAAATAGAATTGATTTTGATCCTTACCTGAAAGCGTGGCGCGCGGCCCATGGCAAGAATGCGATGTCCATCAGCACAATGAGAGGTTGCCCCTATACCTGCAAATGGTGTAGTCGTGCGGTGTATGGGTTAAGCTACAGACGTCGTTCCCCGGAAAAAGTCGCTACAGAGATTCGGTACATCCAGGAAAAATACAATCCGGATACGTTATGGTTCGTAGATGATGTGTTTACAATCAGCCACAAATGGCTAAAAACATTTCGCGACATTTTAAGTGCAAATAACATAGTGATTTCGTATGAATGCATTTCGCGAGCTGACAGAATGAACGAGGAAGTAATTCAATTACTGAAGGAAACTGGCTGTATCCGTGTTTGGATTGGAGCAGAGAGTGGATCCCAAAAAGTTATTGACCTGATGGAGCGCAGAGTGAACGTGGAGCAAGTACGCGACATGATAAAGCTCACTAAGGCTCACGGAATCGAAGCAGGTACTTTTATTATGCTTGGATATCCGGGAGAAACCGAGGAAGATATTTTCGAAACTATCAATCATTTGAAGAATTCTGATCCTGATCATTTTACCATTACAGTTGCGTACCCGATAAAAGGGACAGAGTTGTATGAAGAAACAGAATCACTTCATTCTAAACATTTGAGCTGGGACGAATCGACCGACCGTCAAATTGACTTTCAACGAACGTATCCGAAAAAATACTATGATTATGCCGTACGTCATGTTATAAGTGAGGTGACTTTTCATAGGCATAAGAACAAGTTTCAACTGGTCGCTGCGAAACATAAAATAAAGTCGCTTTTGGCAAGAGCCGGAATGAAGGTTGAAAAAATATTAAATCAGCCGAATTGAACGTTGATGTCATTCTTTTAAGCCTGTGTCCTGAGAAACATAGCAAGTGTGATTTGAGACTTAAGACCAATTGAGCAGCAAATGACCGCGTTTGAAATACTTTCACAACCATCCAGGAAACACTTTCTCATGCAGGCATTTCTGTCCTGCGTTAATGCGTTCTTCGACTTGATTTCATTCGGGCTATTCATTCCGTTCATTGCGTCGCTTGGTCAGCGTGATCAATCCAAAATTTCTCTGGCGCCAGTTATCAATATCGAAGTTTCCGCGCTGCCTTTTTTGCTAACACTCGTAGCAGGCTTTCTGGTAAAAAATATAATTGGCGGATGGATAAATTACCGGCAGTCGCTATTCATTCACAAGACGTTTGTGGAGACATCACAGCAACTGTTCAAAAGTTTTTACGAACAGTCATTTGAAGATTACTGCCGGCAGAATTCAGCTGAAAGTATCCGCCGCATCAAACAAGCTCCATCTGATTTTACAAACCACGTGCTACTGCCATTGCTTGCGCTGGTGACCGATACCATCGTTACAATTTGCGTTGTCGCATTTTTGTTTTGGTATGACTATAAAGTTGTTTTCGCGCTGGCGGTAGTGCTATTCCCCATCCTTTTGACTTACTATTTGTTCAAAACAAAAATCGTATCGAGGATCAAAAGGAATTTTCAAGAGGAAATCCCAAAGAGCAACATTATTATTTCACAGGGCATAGACGCATTTGCCGAGGCAAAAATTTATCGGAAAGAAGATTTTTTTATGAAGCGCTTTTCCGACATCAACTCGCAAACGAGTCGCCATCTCGCCGATCTGCGCACGGCTGCTTTTATCCCTCAACGAATTCTTGAGATCGTTGCGGTTTTTTCGCTTGGATTAATCTTCACACTTTCTCATTTTACCGGGAATCAATCAGGCATCGTGCTCACTGGCATTGTACTTCTTGCATTTTACAAGCTTGGCCCTGCGCTCAATAGAATATTGATAAACGCTACTGAAGTTGCGGCCTTTGCATATACGATTGACCTGATCAAACGTCCCTTCGGGAAAGGGCAGGAAAAACATACACATCCAACATCAGAATTTAAGTTTTCCGAAACTATTTGCGCTGATAAAATATCCTTCAACTATAAGGATACCGATACAATGATCCTCAATCAATTTAGCTTTATTATCAACAAAGGGGATTTTGTAATAGTTGAAGGGCCGTCTGGTGCAGGCAAGAGTACACTTCTTAACATACTGTCTGGCCTTTTGACCATTCGATCTGGAAAAATTCAAATAGATGGCGTTTTATTGAGCGCAGAAAACATTCAACAATGGCAAAGTAAAATAGCATTTGTCCCTCAATCGGGCGTTGTGATTGACGACACCATTCTTGCAAACGTTGCTTTTGGTGAAGACCCCGACAAGATAGACGTCGCACGGGTTAATGAAGTGGTAGGGTTGGTAGGCCTCCTGGATTTTGTCGGACAACTATCTGGAACAATTCATCATCAAATTGGAGAAAATGGGCTAACCATTTCGGGTGGCCAACGGCAGCGCCTGCTACTAGCCAGAGCGTTATACCGGAACCCTCAGGTGCTCATAGTAGACGAAGTGACCAACCAACTGGACTACGACAACAAAATAAAACTTCTCGAAGCCATCAGAAGTCTGACACTGCGCGGCCTGACCGTTATTTTCGCAACACATGATACGCTAGTAAAAACCTTCGCGGATAAGACAATATCAGTTGGCAGCGCTAATAAAGAGTTTCCGGAAAAAGATATTCTTATGGCGTCAATCGATCATAATGACGTTTCAGTTCGTTAATGAAATAAGATTGATCATGTTCCATTACCCATCGGTATGCGTCGGCGCGCATCTGTTCGTAACGCTGTGGGTCCTTTGAAATTCTAATTATCTCTTTAGCCAGTGATACAGCGTCGTCAACGTCCACGCCGATAGTAAACGAATTTGCAAAATCCGCTATGATGCCAACTTTTGTTCCGCAAACAGGAAGACTACACGCCATTGCTTCAATGGCCACTGCGGGAAGTCCTTCATACCAAGAGGTGTGAATAAGAATTTGCGCTTTGTCATAAAACGAACCCATTTCTTTTGAACTTACCGGGCCCGCTATGGTGACGTGATTAGTGAGACTTAGGTTTTCGATTTCTTGCCGGAACTTACTTCCATAATTTGCGCCAACGATCACAAGCCGGACATCAATTTCACGTCGAATGATGTCGATGCACCTTAGTAGCATGGAGTGATTCTTTACGGGATGATGATACGCAACATGCAACAATTTCAATGGAAGCGTACATTCCTTTTTCCGCCATGGTCTGACGACCGGTGCATACGGAAGGGCAATCACGTCCCGGTCGATCTTTAAGTTTTTCTTTGCCAGTTCGGCCTGATACCTCGACATCACGCTTAATAGGGATGCATCTCGGCACACCTCTTTTGTAAGAGGCCGAAGCGCACAACCCCGAAGGTCGCCAAAGGGGACATGAGGAAGCCATTCCGTCTCACCGCCGATCAGTGTTACAATCCAGCGAATCCCGAACAATTTTCCCAGCCTCCGTGCGAGTACTCCTCCAGGAAATGCTGATTGTGCATGCAACACCTTGTATGGCGAACGCAAATGATCATATGTAAAACGCAACATCAGAACCAAATACTTAATACGCTGATGAAGATGATTCGGCACTGACCTAAACCTAATTCCGGGTGGGATACAAGCCGGGTCTACGCGCATAAAAGAATAGATCGTTATATCATAATCTTCTGACAAGCGTGTCAAAATCTGATTCAATAACGGTATGCCTACAAGTCCAACGCCAAAAAATGCGATTTTCGTTTTCTGAATCATCACAAGATGGGTGTTACTGCTTTTTGATGACGTCGCTTTCCCTTCAAATACGGATTTGTCACTACACAGATAATCCAGAATAATTTGCCACACGCGTAAATCATTTGCAAACGTAGTTTAAAAACAAACGCAGCAAGCAAGCCAATTAAGCTCCAAAAAAAAGCGATCTTACTGACACGTTGTTCGAGCTTCGTTACGATAAAATAATGAAGAGCAAGAATGCGGCGATAGAATTGTGAAGCCTGATCGGGTCTGTTTATATGTTCGCGATAATGATAAACGCTGGTGGTTCTCAAAACATGAATACCTTCTTCAGGAAAACCGGCAGCGACACCGAAATTGTCACCATACCCATTGGGATCGAGTACCTCGTCGTATGGCGAATTGATCAACCAGCTTTTTTTTATCAGGCATACACCGAGTCCAAAAAAAGGTGTTCTAAAAAATGTTCCGTCCATGTCTGTCACCAACGGCCAGCCAGCACGCGACAAATTATTTCCTTTCCGTTTATAGCGCTCGATCACTGCACGCGTCAAAATATTTTCTTTCACTTGAATCGGCCCCCAAATGCTCAACCCGAAAATACAACGATACAAAAGATCGAAAGTAGATTGAACAGGATAAGCATCTACCCATCTAGTATCTAAGTCCGGTTGCAGGATTGACCCGGTAATTGCGCCCGCTGTCGGATAGCAGAACGAGTGCGCAACTAGTTTCTTTAGGTAGTCGGCGGGTAGTTCAACATCGTCATCACAAAGCAAAACCCATTCGCCTTGCGCAGCTTCGATGCCAATGTTTCGCTGAATGCATACTGCAGGCGCTGAAGACAGGATGCGGACGTGCCATTTAAATGAACTCAGATCCTCGGTTGTAATGCATTCCTCGCTCGAATCCACTATTACCACTTCTTTTAATGGGTATTCAGACTTTTGAATTGAATGTAATAACCTCAACAGACTGTCACGCCGGTTGCGCGTCGGAATAACCACGCTTATTTGCATTATTTCGTCCATTGTGCAAGCACGTTTCCTATTTGATCAACCGTCCATTCAAGATCGTGGGCACGAGCATATCTGACTGAACGTTCTCGCTTAGTTGCCCATAAAAAAGAATCCTGATAAACATTAATAACGCGACTGGATAGCGTTTGATGATCCCTGCAGTTTACTACAATGCCAACCTGCTCGCCAAAGTCGTAATCCATCGCTCCAACGTCAGTACTAACGGGGATGCAGCCACAACACATCGCTTCGTGAAGCGAGCTGTTTTGTCCTTCCGACAGCGAAGTGAGCAAAAACATATCAGCCCAATGATAATATGCAACAATCGCCTGATGTGGAATCGGACCAATGAATTCGATTTTATCACGACACTCCATTTTCGCGACTAACGCCTGCAGTTTGCCGCCCAAATAATCACCTCCCACGATGCGTAGCGTCGCTGGAATTTCTCGCGCGATCAGTTCGAAGGCTTTTAATAAAGTCTCCTGGTCTTTGACCTCCGTGAGATTAGCTACGTGAAGAATTCGCAACTCGTGCCCTCGTCGTTGTTCTTTAGGTCTGAAAATATTGAGATCGCATCCCCAGGGAACAACATCAATACGACGATCAACACCATTAGCCACAAGCGTTTTCTTCTGACGTTCCGATACCGTCATAAGCGCATCAACACGCGAACACATCCACAGAATTAATTTTCGCCGAAACGGCTTTCGAAAAAGGCCGTAACCAATTTCAGGCACATTCGCTGTTTCACCGCCCAGGAGTATCACAGCTACCGGTACGCGTACGATTCTGGTTGTCATTGTTAGTACAAGCCCCGTGGGATAACCCCAGAATGCCAGAGCCGCATCATACTTTCTTGTTCTATTATTTATTACAAACTTCCACACAAGGCCTAACCATCGTAGTATTGACGACCTCATCCACGAAGGCGCTGAGTAGATATCATAACGCACAGAAGTCTGAGGCTTGTCCGGCGCATGCGTGTAGACATCGACGTTGTAATCGTCCGAAAGGCGGTTCACTATATTTACCATTGGCGGGAAACCCTGCGAAAACAATCCGCCCGCAATTCCTCCGTGTGTAAAAATGGCGAGGCGCTTTTTCATACGGAGACAATTAAATCCGTGGATTTAATCTGAATGAGTTCCCTACATTTTGACATTACCCGCTCGGGTGTGATTCGTGTAAGACAACGATTGTCGCCAAATTTGCAGACCTCTAATTGACAAGGCCCGCAGGGAAGGTCAGATGAATCAAAGCAATAAGACCCGCCACCCTGCGGCGCTGCCCACTCTTTTCGACTAGAGCTAAATAGCGCGATTGTTGGAATTCCCTGAACCCATGACATATGCATAAGCCCCGAATCTTCGCTGACAATAAGATGCGAAAGACTAATGATTCCAAATGCATCCCATTGATCAGCATTACCTGTTAAGTCGATGCACGCATTACCAAGCGCTGATGCAATTCGTTTTGCCTTTTCTTCCAAATGTGGTAATAACAGCAAAACGAATTGGGTTTTAGGAAATTCAGCTAGCCACAGCGTTGCAAATGAAATGTAATTTTCAATTGGCCAATTTCGTGAAGCACAATACCCGGCTGGATTTAATACAACCAGTTTGTTTCCGGGCGCGAATCCGTGTCGGCGTAACAAAGCTAAAGGTTCGTCAGTGTTGAAACCTTCAATTGGCTGCAGTCTTACGTTCCAGTTGAAACTTATATTGATCGTATTCTGAGTCCGAATGCCAGCCGACACGGGTGATGTATTATCAAACTCACTCCAGGCTGATGCGAACAGGAGTTTTCTCACAAGCCTGCTTATCTTATTATGCTGAAGATCGACAACAAGTTCATACCGTCGGAACAGGAGAAAAGGCAATACGGACATCAACGACAAAATCTGAAGTTTTACATTGCGTTTTCCTCCGATAGCAATAACGCGATCAAAGATTGGAAGATGTGATGGAATAGCAGCGACTTCCTTGCGCGTAAGCAGATCAATACGTACGGCTGGATATTTAGTCTTTAGATTGTATAAGTAGGGAAGCGTTATAACAGTGTCGCCCAATGCCTGAAACCTGACCGCAAGAATTCTCGAAGGTGGCTTTTCTTTTTTCCAGCGCCGGAATTGATGAGAAGTTTCCACCTGATGAAATTACAAAAAATCAAACGATATACTCAACTGCCACAGCTACGATGGCCCCAGCAATTGCTACGATCATTTTTCTCGCATTGAAACGATGCTCAGGACTGCTTTCAAAAACGATGGTCGTCGAAATATGAAGGAAATTTCCACAAACAACTGCATACAAATACATTAGTCCGTTACTTGAGAGTATTTCTTCGTTCGCAAGTACAGTGCTTAACAATAGACCAATCGGAGCAGCAACGGAGAATACTAACAGATGCGGAATCGCTTTGCCGCGTGAGCCAAGACTTGCAGCAAGTACCGTCATTAATGCGAATGCCGCAGGCGCCCGGTGTAAGGCAATGCCGAGAAGGATTGCATTAAGATCATAGATTACTTCCCCTTCATGGGGATGAGCCAGCATGCCGCCTTCGAGAAATGCGTGAATGCATAATGCAATCAGGAGAACAAAGGCAGAAACAGGCTTGTGCCCATGCGAATGGTCATGGTGGTGATCATGCGCATGGTCATGCGTATGCATGTGTCCGTGTTCAATACCCGACGTAAAATACTCCAGCAATTGTTGCAGAAAGAATCCGATTAATACGAAGAGGCCAACCAACTCGAGCCCTGCCGAATGAATGTACAGTTCCGGAAGAATATGAATAACAGTGATGGCAAAAAGATAGGATCCTGCAAACACAAGCAAGAGTCGAAAATTTTTATTATCCGCTTTCGGAACAAGAAAAATCATTAGCCCCGAAATCAGAGGAGCTAGAAATAAAACGAGGAGCTTCAGGGTCATAAAAACCTGCGGGAAAAAGTTGATGTTGAAGGTAAAGTTATGGCAAATAAAACGTTGGACAACACATTACAAAAAGAACGTCGGGCCGGTTCACTATCCAAATCCGATTACCTACCTTCGTAATTGTAATAAGGAAATGAGAGAAGATTATCTGCAAGGCGATAGCGATGGATTAAGCCCGTCTGAAAAAGAGATAGAAAAAGCTTTAAGGCCTCTTTCGTTCGATGATTTTACAGGTCAGCAGAAAGTCGTGGATAACATCAAAATATTCGTTCAGGCCGCGAAGCAACGAAACGAATCGCTTGACCACGTGTTACTACACGGTCCACCCGGACTCGGCAAAACAACTCTTTCGCATATCATTGCAAACGAACTTCAATCGAATATCAAGATTACTTCCGGGCCTGTGCTCGATAAGCCGAGCGATCTTGCAGGCTTGTTAACAAACCTGGATTCAAACGACGTTTTATTCATTGACGAGATCCATCGCTTGAACCCAATCGTTGAGGAATACCTCTATTCCGCAATGGAAGATTTCCGCATCGATATCCTACTCGACTCCGGACCAAATGCACGGTCAGTACAGATCGGATTAAACCCTTTCACGCTCATTGGCGCGACAACACGCGCGGGGTTGCTTACTTCGCCGCTTCGTGCACGTTTCGGAATTAATGCGCGCCTGGAATATTACGACGCCAAACTTCTCACAACGATCGTGCAACGGTCTGCATCCATCCTAAACACGCCAATCGCAGACGATGCTGCGTACGAAATTGCAAGGCGCAGCAGGGGAACGCCGCGCATTGCAAACAACCTGTTAAGAAGAACGAGAGACTTTGCCCAGATCAAGGGTAACGGAACCATTACGAAAGCAATTGCGCAAATGGCTTTAAAAGCACTTGACGTTGATGAAAACGGTCTGGATGAAATGGATAACCGAATCCTGGCAACCATCATAGAAAAATTCAAGGGCGGCCCGGTCGGCTTGTCGACTATCGCCACAGCGGTCGGAGAAGAAGCTGAAACAATCGAAGAAGTATACGAGCCCTTCCTCATTCAGGAAGGTTATATTAAACGAACATCGCGCGGAAGGGAGACCACGGAGCTCGCCTACAAGCACCTGAAGGTGGCAACGCCCGTCTCTAAAACGCGCGGATTGTTTGATGGTTAGAGAAGCACATCGCTGCGCTTCTCTGTTAATAAATCAGATAACGACTTAGAATCGTTCGAAAGCAGAAAAGAAAAAGCTTCCTTCAATCTCTGCGTTTGCATCGCTGTCAGAACCATGAATCGCATTTGCCTCGATTGACTTAGCAAATAGATTTCGGATGGTACCAGGCTCTGCCTTCTTCGGGTCCGTTGCACCTATAAGCTTTCTGAAAGATTCAACGGCTTTTTCGCCCTCAAGAATCATTGGAACAATAGCGCCTGATGACATGTAAGCACAAAGGTCATTGTAAAACGGACGTTCTCTGTGAATCGCGTAAAACTCGCCCGCACGCTCTTTTGAAAGCTGTGTTTTTTTCATCGCGACAATTCTGAAGCCTGCTTCTTCAATCATCTTAATGATAGCGCCGGTGTTGTTTGCGCCAACGGCGTCAGGTTTGATCATCGTGAAAGTTCTTTTTCCTGCCATATTTTTCTTTTTTAGCTTCTTGTGGGATTTCAGGCCGCAAAAATAACAGTTTATAGCATAGCGCCTAAGCAATCCAAAAGTGTTTTCAAGGTCAACTGAGGTACTCCATCCATTATTGAGGAGTCACTATTTTTCACCATTTTTGCGCCTTGTTATTGACTTATGCGTAATGCACCGGCTTTTAGAGATTTCCTTCGCCAGCCCAGGAAGGCGGTTATTGT
>Ga0196965_1000697_pt1 | contig 16570 bp, 33 predicted proteins | sample S1_20metaG_FD_148668 | JGI IMG/M metagenome (GOLD analysis project Ga0196965, IMG submission 148668) | Soil microbial communities from Anza Borrego desert, Southern California, United States - S1_20 | ecosystem: Environmental > Terrestrial > Soil > Desert | place: USA: California | collected... | reverse complement strand
CGAACTCGTTGCAGATCGTCGGCTCGTGCTTCTTGCCCCAGTACATTTCCGGGGTCTCCTGGACGGGGCCGAGGTTGCCTTGCTTGCGGTGCCACAGGGAGAACGCGGACTCGTGCGGGCTGAGGCCGAGGACGGCGGCGATCTCGCTGCCGCCGATGCCGTGGGCGCGGGCGGCGTGCCACTCGGGGCTGCCGGGCTCGAAGGTGCCGATCAGGCGGCCGGCGGGCGGGGACGGCTGAGTTGTGGTCATCGGGCGCCGCCAGCGGGTTCGCAGTCTTCGCAGTAGCCGTCCTTGGTGAACGGTCCGTCGGTGTCTCCGCAGCGTCGGCAGCGGAGCGGCCCGGTGGGTTTTGTGGTGGTTTCAGTAGTCATGTACCTCTCCTGAGGGTGTACTGATGGGGGGCCCGCTCCGCTTGGGTGGGGTGCTCCGGCGGAGCGGGCCCGGGGTGGCGGCCGTGGAGTGGGGGCCTCGACACGACCGCCGGACTGTGGGGTTGTGGGTTAGAGGAGGTCGTCGAGGATGAGCTCGCCGACCCAGACCAGGACCGCGACCGTGATGCCGACGAGGGCGGTCCATTCGGGGCTCTCGGTTGCCGCCCAGGTGATGGCGGAGCCGGCGGCGCCGAGGATGAGGCCGAGCAGGAAGCGCCTCACTCGGCAGCCGCCGCGCGGACGATGCGGTCATGGGCCTCGTTGAAGTCCTCGGTGTCGAGGCCCATCCACGGCACGGTGTGGGTCATCGCGGTGAGGATTTCCAGGGCGTTGAGTCCGTCGGCCTTGTACTCGGCGGCTGCGGTCTCGATGTCGGCGTCGCTGTACACGCCGTTGTGGGTGACGTCGCCGGGCATGTAGCTGCTGCCGGCTGCCTCGCACCAGGCCCAGGAGAGCTTGGTGGTCAGGTCGCTGACGGCGTCGGAGCTGAGGGCGGCCTGGATGGTTTCGGTGTCCTGCGTCCAGTCGATGCCGGACTGCACGAGGATCTCGACACCGCGGAGGGCGTCCTCCCGGCGCATCGCTTCGGCGATGGCGCGGCCTTCGTGGTGGCCGATGCGCCAGCGGGCCGGGCTGTTGACGGAGTGCTCGTTCGGCAGGCGGAAGACGACCAGTCCGGGTGCGGCCTGGATGGCGTCGGGGACGGTGTACCGCTGCTCGCCGTGGACGATCATCTTGTACTCGGTGGTCTCACCGATCATGGGAATCCCTCCGTGGGATGCTGGTGTCGGATCCCCGGGCGATAGCTGCGTCCGGGGGTTCTTCTTGGGCGCCGCCCGCGCCGGCCTGGTGGTCATCCGGCGGGGCGGCGGTCTAGGCGGCGGCCGGCCCGCTGTCGGGTGTCCCCGCAGCTGGTACGTGGCCGGGGTTGGTGGCCGCGAGGGGCGAGGCGCCGAGCCGGACCGGGGTGCCGGTGGTGAATCGGTCGCGGAGCTCGCTGACGTCGAGTTCCTGCGTGCGGGCGATGACGTGCTCGGCCTTCACGGCGACGGTGATGCGCTCGTTGAGCTGCTGGATTTCCTGGTCGCGGCGGCGGACGACGGTTTCGAGGCGGTGGATTTCCTCGTGTGCGGTGCCGAGGTCAACGGCGGTCTGGTCGGCGCGCTGGTTGGCGGCGTTGCGTTCGGCGGTGATCTGGTCGATGCCCGCGGTGAGTGCGGCGATGGTCTGTTCGGCGGCGACGAGTTCCTGCTGGAGCTCCCGGCCGCTCTTGCCGCGGTGCCGGTTGGTGCGGCGGTGGGGTATCAGGTGCAGGCTCACGGCCCCTCCAGTGCGGTGCGGTCGATGTGGCTGGCAGTCACGTTGTCGGCGGAGTCTCTGGCGGTGCGGAGTTCGGGGTTGCCTTCTGGGTCAGCAGGTAGAAGCGGCTGTTGGGGTTGCCGCCTTCGATGAGGAGTCCGGCGCGGTGTAAGAGGGCGATGTCGCGGCGGGCTGTGGTCCGTTTGGGGGCGCCCAGGTGGCGGTTCATTTCGTGGACTCGGCCTGTGGTGATTACGCCGCGGTGGCTTCTGAGCGTGTCCAGTAGCCGCTGCTGGCGGCCGGTCAGTCGGGGGTTCACGCGACCTCCCGCAGCCTGCGGGCCCGAGCGTTGGCGGCGGCGTGGGCGGTGACGGTGGCGAGCTTGTCGAGGGCGTCCTGGCTGGTGAGGTTGAGTGCGATTGAGATGTTGCCGAGGACGATGAAGGCCTGTCCGTTCTGTTCTTCGAGGCGGATGTCGTCCGGGTTGGTGCCGAGCGTCATGGTCTGGTTCAGGATGCGGGTGGGGTCGTTGGTCACGGCGTCTCCTTGGCGAGGGCTGGGGCCTGGGTGGCGGTCGCGGAGCGAGGGGCTGCGGCGCGACCGCCGGTTGGGGTTGTGGTTCAGAGGAGGTCGTCGTCGATGTCGACGAGTCCGGTGGCGATGGATTTGATGACGTCGGGGTCGGTGATCCAGGCGGGGACGGGCCGGCGGGTGATGCCGAGGCCGGTGAGGAGGCCGGGCAGTATCACCGGGTCGGCGTCGGCCGGTGCGGGCGGCAGGTCGTCGAGGATGCTCACGACGCGTCCGCCTCGTCGGTCGCGGCGAGCTGCAGCCACGCGGCGCGGCGGGCCGGGGACGTCTCCTGCTCTGCGCGCTCCCGGTACGGGAGGCGCTCCACTACGAGTTCGTCTTCCAGCTTTTCGATGCGGGCTTGTGCCTCGCGCAGTACCTTCGCGTCGCGCTGGGCCAGGGCGTCGGCGGCGAAGTCCGGTCCGTTCTCTGCCTCCGTCCAGACCGTGGCCCGCGACAGCAGGTACAGGGCGCCGAGGGCGGCGGTACCGGGGTCCTCCAGGTCGTAGCAGAGGGACCCGAGGGCTGCTCGCGCTTCGACAGTCACCTTCTCCAACTCGTTGATGCGGTCGCGGTTCGCCCGCAGCTGCTCGGCCGCGTCGGACAGGGCCTCGTTCGTGGTGTGCCGCTCCGCCTCCAGCTCAGCGACGCGGGCGATCAGCCAGTCCACGGCCGGGGTCAGCGTCTCGCCGAGCTCGAACGGCACCTTGCGGTCGCCGTCGGCCGGGGCGAGCGAGCCGCGCACGGCCAACGCGTCGTTCTGGAGCGCCACCAGCCGGTCGCGGCGCCGGTCGCGTTGTTCCTCCAGCTCGGCGATGCGGGCCTGGAGCTTCTCGCCGTGCTCCTTCCGGCCCTCGGCCTCGGCCTTCCAGCGCAGCCCCTGCTTCGCGATGTGGTCGCAGCGATCACGCCACCGGTCGCCCCACTGCTGCGAGGCGGTCTCCAGCTCGGCGATGCGGGCCCGCAGCCCGTCCGCGTAAGTGATGACGTTCTCCAGGGCGAGGCGCAGGTCGTCCTTCGTCATGCGGGCGGTCACGGCGTTGCGAGCGCGGTCGAGCACGGTGCGGGCCCCGGGTCCGACCGGCACCGGCAGAGCACCCTCGGCGGCCACGACGGCGGTCTCCTCGGCCTGCTTGGCGGCCTGCCACGCACTCTCCGCCACCGGGTCCACGTGGGTGAGGCAGATGTAGGAGCCCTCGTCCTCGACCCAGACGACGGGGTCGCCGCTGCACGACAGCTGGGCTGCGGTGCGGGTGCGGGTGACAAGCCGGCGGGCGGACGGGATGCCCTCCGGGCGGGCGCCCGGGTAGGCGAAGACCGGGGTGCCGACCGGGTACAGGCGGTTGAAGTCGTCGACGTTCATGCGGCGTCTCCGATCAGGCTGGCGACTGCGTCGTCCCATGCCGTGTCGTTGCTGGTGCCGATGTAGCGGGCCTCGACTCGCGCACCGAACTCGGTCAGTGCCTGCCGCGTCTCGAAGGCTCCGGCCGGCTCGTAGGCCGACCTCTGGGCCGAGCCGCCTGTGCAGGCCTTGCGGATGTAGATGGCTGCCCCGCGGGCGCTGTGGGACGAGTTGTATTCGCCGACCGGTTGCCATGCGCCCGGGTTCGCCCGGCACGCGTCAGCGACAGCGAAGTGGTTCACGCGACCATCGCGGATCATGCGGCACCGTCCGGCATCTGCTCGCCGCGGGTGATGTTGCGGACCGTGCGGATGTCGGCCTCAAACGCCGACAGCTGGAGCGTCCACTGCCCGTCGACCTCGGCGTGGAACTTGATCCGGGCGCCCTCCGAGTCGGTAGCGAAAGCGCCCTCGCCAATCGCGGCAATCCGTGAGCGGAGCGTGTCGTGCAAGACCTGGTGGGCGATGACCTTCTCGACGTGCCCGGACTGCCAGGTGATCTCGTACACCTGTGGGGCGATGCCCTCGAAGAAGCTCTTGCGGGTCTGGGATGATGGCTTCACGTGAAGCCCCTTTCGTTTCGTGTGTTCTGGTGGGGGTGGATCGCGAGGTCGTCGCGGGCTTGGCGGTTACGCGGCGGCCTCTTGCGTTGGCCGGTCAGGCGGCCTTCGGGGTGGCGTCAGCGGGGATGCCGCGCCACTCGGCTACAGCGGACGCGGGAAACCGCAGCTTGCGGAGACTGCTGCCTTTGGTGGCGATGTTGATGACGCAGCGCTCCACGAACTCGGGATCCTTCACACGGTCCTTCACCCAGTCGCGGCCCACACCGAGCCAGTGCATGAGCTGCTTGGTGTTCAGGAGCGCCGTGTCCGTGGGGATCCCGAAGAACTCGGCAACGGCCGTGTCGGGGAAGCGCAGGTTGCGCTGCTGGCTGTTCACCGCAGCGAGGTTGATCACGCAGCGGTCGACGAACTCCGGGTCGTCCAGCCACCTGTAGATCCAGGCCTTGCTGACGCCGAGCCAGTCCTTGAGTTGGGTGGTGGTGAGGAGAGTCGCCTCGGTGCGCAGCTGGGGCTTGGTGCGGGTGGGGGTGGCGTGCTGCGGCACTGGGCCTCCTTTCAGGTGGAGGGGGTTTTCGGTGAATGTGGAAACGGTGGGCGTTAAAAGATCACGCCCGTGTGCTTGCATCTCGGAACAGGTCCGCGATGGGCTTGTCGAGCGCTCGGGCGACGAGGTCACAGGAGCGGTCGGTGAAGCTGTCGCGTCCGGAGGCCCCCTGGGAGACCATGTGGCCGATGGTGGCGGGCTTGATGCCGTAGCCGGCCGGGTCGACCTCCCGGGTTTTGGCGGCGAGGCTTGCTATGGACAGGCCGGCCTCTTTCATGGCGGTGCGTATGGGCTGGCCGGTGTCCCGTCGTTGCATGGGTGTCCCTTCGTGGCCGAGACGTGACGCCGCGTACTCAATGTGGATGGGAGTGGAGCGGCTTCGCTTCCACATTCAATGTGGAATGTGGAAGCGTGTCAAGGCATCTAGCGGGGGGAAGTGGCATCTATCTGCGGCTGCTTGGAGGGCGTTCTTTCCGCATGTGGAAAAGATTGCAGGCCAGATGACCGGGGCCGGGTTGTAGATCATGGTAGATGTGCTGGATGCTTCTACATGTGGATGGCCTCGCGACTCTCATCGACCGCGTCATGCGGGACAAGGAATGGACTCTGTCCACCCTCGCCCGCCGCTCCGGCATCTCCGTCTCGACCCTCCATTCATGGCGGAGCGGCGACCGTGCGACCGGCAGCCGCGGCCCCTCCCCCGTCCTCCTGCGCAAGTTCGCCGAGGGCGCCGGCCTGACCGTCTCCGAGGTCTTCGAAGCAGCCGGCCGCAAGGTCCCCGAGCCCATGAATGATGAGGAAGAGCGCCGCTTCGTGCACCTTTACCGCGCGCTCGGCAGCGAGGATCGTCGTGTGATCGAGGCGACGATGCGCGCCATGACGGAGCGGCGCAGCGAGGCGGCCCCCCGCTGATCGACGCGGCTCGATGGCTGAAAAAATCTTGGAACCTGTACAACCTTTTACAAGTTCGTTGCGAGAGCTTCACGACCAGTGGCCCCACAGGTACCGTCAGTCCTCCGCCGTACCTCCACCTGCGTCGGGCCATCACCTGAACCTGTGTCTGTGTTGAAGGGGGCGCCCCTATGTGCGCAATCGTGGTCGTGGAGGACATCAGCCCGGACGCACCTCGCTGGGACCGCGACCGCGTGGCGATCGCCATCGGGCGGGGACTGGATCACTTCGAAGCGCTCAAGCAGGTCCGTGCCATGCTCACCTGGCTGGGCGCGCCCCAGCTCGGCATAGGCGCCATCTGCTGGTGCGGCGAGGCCGTCACCCTGCCGAACCGTGTCGTCGTCATGCCGCAGCAGAAGAAGAACCCGTCGTTGCGCGAGGAAGCCCCGCATGCCCGCTAAAGCCCGTAACAACCCGCGGCAGATCCGCGTCAAGTCCTGTGGCTGCAAGCTGTGCACCGCCAAGTTCCGGCCCGGAGAGCAGCCCACCCGGAAGAACTGCACCGGGCCCTGGCAGGCCCGCTACCGCGACCCCGACGGCCGGCAGCGCGCCAAGACCTTCAACGGCGAGAACGCCAAACGCAAGGCCGAGGCGTTCCTCGACAGCACCCGCGACAAGGTCCGCACGGGCGCTTTCATCGATGCAGACCGAGGGCAGATCAAGCTGGCTGACTGGTACGCCAAGTGGGCGCCCACACGTCGCCTCGGCCTCAACTCGAAGATCCAGGCCGAGAGCGTGTGGAGGAACCACGTAGAGCCGCACTTCGGGTCGTGGCCGCTGGCGTCGGTGAGCAACCTCGACGTCGAGGAATGGGTGGCCAAACTGCTGACCCAGGCGGGGCGGGCCACCATCGTCCACGCATTCCAGATGCTCGACGGGATGCTCACTGCGGCCCGGCGGGACCGTCGCATCGCCCACAACCCGTGCGACGGCGTGAAGCTGCCCAGAAGCCAGCAGAAGCATCCCGACGACCTCATGCCGCCCTCCTACGAGGAGCTCGCCCGGATCCGCGCCTTCATGCCGTCTCACTACCACCCCTTCCTTGTGGTGGCCGAGGAGACCGGGATGCGCTGGGGTGAGCTGGTCGGGCTGCGCCGCTGCTGGGTCGACCTCGCGGCCCGGGAGCTGCAAGTGCGGGAGACGATCATCCAGGTACGGGGCGCTCCGCACCGCAAGCCCTATCCGAAGTCGGGCGCCGGCTTCCGCACGGTGCCGCTGTCGAAGCGTGCCGTGCAGGCACTGGAGGAGCATCTGCAGAAGCACCCGGCGACAGCCACGCGTACTTCGCCGGCCTCCGGGTTGCATCAGGAGGAACTGGTGTTTCGTTCGCCGCAGGCCGGGCGCAAGCTCAGCAGGAGCGGCAAGGTGTACACGGGTGTGATGGAGCGGGCGAACTTCTGGAGGCTGTGGAACCAGGCGACGGATGCGGCTGGCGTGTCCCGGCAGGAGCCGAACGCTGTGACGGGGCGCATGGAGCGGTGGCCGCACTTCCATGATGTGCGGCATGCGTTCGCGTCGCGGCTGCATGGGCTGGGGATCCCGGAGGCGGATGCGCAGCGGATCCTTGGTCATGAGCGTGGGGGGCGGGTGACCTGGCTTTATACGCATGCCAGCTCGGGTACGGTGGGCAGTGTCCGGGCTGTGCTGGACGGAGACCATCACGGTCAGGCGTGAGAGTCCGCCAAGAGTCCACATCGAGTCCACCCCACCCCGTGCCTTAGGCCCCCTCTAGATTCCACATGGGTTCGAGTTGAAACGGCTTGTGACCTGGGGTTTTCGGCTTGCGGTGCGGCTACCAGTGTGAATAGGTTGTCCACATTCCCTGATCCTTTTCCCGGTACATCAGGTTGTTCGGAGGGGTGTCTCGCGTGGCTTCATGGAGGCTGCTCCGCTGGTCAGCGTCTACATGGCGATGTCTGCGTAGTGTCCACAGTCGAGAGAGAATCCACATCCCGTCCACAACGGCGCTTTTCCGGAGTGGACTCCGCGGGCCAATGGGCGCCTTGACCCCTCGTCACTCGAACGGGTGATCTATCAATCCCGTCTTTCATATGCAAGGGGCATTAATCTACTCTGGCAACTATCCAGGGAGGCACGGCCGTTGAGTGCCGTCCTTGATGCACCCCCGAGAGAGCCAGCGGGGCAAGGGTGGTGGAGCCCGAGCCCCGCTGGAGACGCCCCCCGCTTCGGCGGGGGGCGCTCTGGCTCCACATGAAACCGCCCCGACCCAGGCCCGGGTCGGGGCGGTTCACGCTCAGGCAGCCGCCTGAGCGCGGCGGCAGCCGGCGGATGCACCAACGCACGGCCGCCGCAGCTTCCCGGCAGGCGACTACCCGCCGCGCCCGACCGGCCAGGGACGGCCCGTGTAGGCGTTCACGTGGCCTGTGTCGTCCCCGTGTGGGGGCAGGGTGCAGTGCAGTCCGGTCGCCTCGTTGAGGGCCCAGCACAGGCCCTGGGCTACAACTTCTAAGCCGCGTGTCACGTATCCGGGCAGAGGGCGTTCGGGGCAGCGCCAGAAGGCGCCGTGGTCGACTCCGGCGGAGAGAGTCTGGTCGCGGAGCGGGGCGTGGTCGAGGCTGCCGCACAGGCATGGCTGTGGGGGCTGTTCGCCTCTACGCTGGCCCATGTCGACGCTCCGGTTAGCTGTCGGCCTGCCCCGGACCGTGCCCTCGGTTGCGGGGTTTTTCCTGCTTCGACCGTTTACCGTACTACCCCCTGCTAGCCCTGGGGCTAGCTATGGTGCGTGTGGGCTGGTGTTCTACCGTCCGCTACCATGATCATCGACAGGGAGGGGCCCGTTCCTCCGTACCGGCAAATCGCCGCTGACCTGCGACGCAAGATCCAGGACGGAACGATCCCACCCGGCCGCCGCATCCCCTCCATCGTCGAAATGGAGCAGGAGTACAACGTGGCCCGCGACACCCTCCGCAAGGCCACCAAAGTGCTCAAGGACGAGGGCCTGGTCGAGACAGTCACCGGCATGGGCATCTACGTCGTGAACCGCGGCCAACCGCAGCCCTGACGCCTCCAGGGGCGGACCTGACGTCTTCTCACCGCTGTCAGAGCGGGCCCCTAGACTGGCCGGCATGATCTCCCCCCTCCTGCCGGATGGCGTCGCGCGGCCCGCCGCGGCCGTGGACGCGGAGATCCGTGCCCTGCTGCAGGAGACGGGCGGCTGGCTGTGGGGACCGACCCGGGAGCGGTACGAGCAGCTGCGGGATGAGTGGGTGGTTGCGATGCGCGGGGAGATGACGACCGCCGCCTAGGATCGTCGCTCGTGGCAACTTTCGATTTCCCCGATGACCTGCTGGCGGCCGAGCGCGCGGCGTGGGATGCGCTCCAGGCGGGGACGCTCACCGTCGACCAGGCGAACGCCGTGCAGCAGCAGGTGGCCGCCTACGCGGCCGAGGCAGGACTCGACCGTTACACGGTGGAGATGGCGCTGAAGAAGACCGTGCGTCACACAGAGTCGAAGGCTTGATCACTTTTCCGTTGCTGGCAGAGTGATGCCTGACCTGCAGCAGAGGAAGGCCCGCCTCCCGCGTTGAACTTCGCGGGAGGCGGGCCTTCAATGTGCGCAGGGTCAGGGCTGCTGGGCGAGGCGCTCGTTCTCGGCGGCGCGCTCCCGGTACAGGCGCGCCCTGTCGGTGTTGCCCTCCTGTTCGGCGTTGTCGGCCGCGGCCTTCCAGTGCTTGGCGGCCTGCAGGTGGGCGTCGGCGAGGGCTTCGGGCAGAGTCATCTCGGGTCCCCCTGTTCGGTGTGTGTATATGCACCATAGGGCTTTGTGTATATGCACCACAACCCTCGCGATGGACCCCATGACGGATTCCATGCATATACACCCCTACGATGGCCCCATGGCCAAGCAGAGCACCGAGAACCACACCCCACTCCGCCCGCTCCGCATCCCCGCCGACGAGTGGGAAGCCCTCGGCAAGGCGGTCGGCGACCGCAACCGAACCAGGCTGGTCCGCGAGTACATCCGCTGGCATCTCCGCTGGCCCGACGCCAGGCAGCCCGAGCGTGCACCCGAGCAGATCGGCGGCCCCGGTATCAGCAGCAAGCCCCAGGAGGCGCAGGATGGATGAGCTGCTGCGGTGGATGGGCAAGCAGCTCAACGGGGAGTGACGGACGTAGCCGCTCCCCGCCTGCGCGGCCCGACAGCAGTCCGCCCCGCCCGGTGCTGTACGGGCGGGGCGGCTTCAGCTCAGCGCCAGCATGGGCTGATGTTGCCGACAGTCCACGGCACGTCCAGGCTTAGGGACGCTCGCAGCGGTGGATGCGTCTGGCCAGCGTCCCAGACCATGTGCGGATCTCGGTCGTCTCGCCAGCACAGTCCTTCAACAGGCACACCGACGGGGTACGCCGGACCAGCCGCTCTGGCTCCACATCACCGATACCCAGCTCGCGCTCCAAGCGGGCGATGCGGTCGTAGTCCAGGCCGCCCGACGACAGGAGTACAACCCGCTCGTCGGCGGCCTGACAGTGGCCAGGGAACAAGCGTCGAAGCACGCGGCGGATCACCGCACCCTCAGAAGCTGGTCAAGAGACAGGGTCTCCATGCGCCCCGTGCCGTCGTGCATTACCGTCACCCGGTCCTGCGGCTCGCTCTCCGCTGTCGGGACCACGGTCACCGCAGTGGCACCGTCGTCAACAGCGAGACAGACCCGGCTGCCGATCTCGGGCCGGCTGGTCAGGCGTCGCGCTTCCAACTCGATGCGCCGCTGTTCCGCGATGATCTCGTTGGCGCGGTCGTGGCTGATCAGCTCACCATTCCAGTAGTAGCGAGAGCCCTTCGAGATCCACTTCGGCCTGGGAGGGCGAGTACCGGGCGAGACCCGCTCACCGCAGAGCGGGCACTCCCACCAGACGTCGACGTGCTCATCCTGGCAGTCGACACACCAGTACGGCTCCCCAGCCACCTGCACCAAGGTCGGATAGGTGACGGACCCCTCGTTTGCTTGCGCGGCGTAGTGTTCGTGCCCGTTACTGTCCACGTCCCGCCATGCCGGATCCGGCTCGGGCAGGGTAGGGGTGACCCACTCGCCGTCATTCTCGAACTCCAGGGTGCCGCCCTCAAGCAGCAGCTCATGCGTGGCCATCCGATCCCTCCCAGTTGCGGGCGATCACGTTCCATAGGGGCATCGGCCAGCGCAGCCACCATGGGGCACCAGGCTCCGCGCCGACGGCCCCGCAGAGAATCGCGTAGCCAGTGAGCGCCGCCACCCAGATCGGCAACAGGAACACCCCGAGTCCGTCCACGGCCCCTCCCGGGTTGCAGCCCCGCCCTGGGTTCCACGCCGGACGGGGCGCCAGCAACTCAGCAAACCCGACTGGTCTCGTGATGCTGCCAACCGGAGACTTCAGTCTAGGTCGAGCCGCTGACAGCGCCGGGCCAGTCGTCCAACGTCTCGCCCGTCTCCTCGTCAGTGAGGGTGACGCGGGCGCTCGGCTGGCCCCAGTCCCCCACCCAGGCGGTGAACTTGCGGCGGGCCGTCTCCTCGGACTTCCACCAGCCGTGCGCCAGGTCGCGGCCGGCGAGGGACAGGACGACGTGGAAGCGAGCGGGATACACGCGGCCAGCATGGCAGAGGCCCGCCGAGACGACCTCGGAAAGCGTCAGGCGGTGTCATACCCCAGTAGAGGGTTCCCGTCGCCATACTTACCTAGGAAGTCTTCGTACCGAGGGACGCCCTGACGGAACTTCTGGTAGATGCCGAGCCATCGATTGCACCCCTGGCAGAGAACGGCGCGCACCCGGCCAGAGTCATGACAGTGGTCGACGGCCAGGGACTGACCTTCACGCGGGGGTTGCTTACAGATCGCGCACACGCCGCCCTGTGCTTCCACCATCTGATCGAATTGTTCCGGTGTAATCCCGTATCGCGCTAGCCAGTGACGGCGCGACTGCTCGGGTGTCCGCTTCGTCTTCCGCGTCCGCGGTCCCCGGCTTTCAGATCTGCATGGGGCACACTGGGCGCGCCTCTTTCCAGGCCCCATTCGATGGAAGGAAGTCAAAGGCTTGATCTCTTGGCAGCGCGTACAGCGCCGCTCCCCTGGTTCGGGTATGGGGGTAGTCTCGCTCACGTCAGCCTGCTCTTTCAGGTTGGCCACGCCCCGGGGATGTTCGCAGCATCCGCCGGGGTCTGTTAGGCCTCAATTCTCCCATAGCTTGGGCTAGTTGGTAGGCATTTCGGCAGGTCAGAACGCGAAGCGCCTGCCTCGACGGGGGATGCGAGGCAGGCGCAGTTTCAGTGTGGCACGACGCGGGTGGCTACAGTCCGATGTCCTCCGATGCGGCGTCGGTCCACTTGTCGGCTTCGCGGATGTAGCCCCAGAAGGCGGGGCTGTTCTCGGCGTGCCCGGACTGCTCGCGGATCTTCTCCTCGCGCTTCCCAGCCCGGCGGCTGGTGGTGATGAACCCGGCCCGCATGCTGTGTCCGGTCAGCCGGACGGTGAGCCCGGCGCGTTCGGCGTTGCGGGCGATGATCTCGCGGACGGCTTCTGGGGAGAGGGCGCGGTCGCCGAGGCGGCCGTGGACGGTGATGGGCAGGAAGGCAGGCCCCGCGGTGATGCCCGCGGTGGCTCGCCAGGTGAGCCAGGCGCGGACGGGGCAGGTGTCGGGGTTCTTGCCGTAGTGGACGACGACGTCCCGGGGTGGTCGGCCTTTGACGGCGGGGACGTTGACCTCCAGGCCTTGGCTGACGTGGACGATCGCTTCGGCGCGGAGGGCGGCGACTTCGGCGGAGCGTCCGGCGATGGAGAAGGCCATGAGCCAGAGGGCGCGGTCGCGGAGTCCGGTGAGTCCGTCGGCGACGGCGGCGTTCATCTGCCGGAGCTGTTCGGGCGTGACGGCTGCGGCCTTGCCCCGGCCGCGCGCCATGCGTTCGGGGTCGTTCTTCAGCGGCTTGAGGGCCTGCCGCGCGGCGACCGTCGCGGCCTTCGGCACCTCGATGCCGTGCTCGTTCCGGGCGGTGACGGTGACTCCGGTGATCCTGCGGTCGATCGAGTTGGGTGCGGCGAGCTTGATGGTGTCGAGCCAGACGACGAACCCGACGAGCGTGCCCCGGGTGACGGCGGTGGAGGGCAGGCGGCTGCCGGTCCGCTCCCCCAGCCACTCATGGAACTCCTCCCAGAGCGCCCAGTCGTTGGCGTAGCTGCGTTTGGTGTTGTGGGGGCGGATGGCGTCGAGGTGCTTCTCGGCTGCCTCTTCCATGGCGTGCAGGACGGCGAGCGTCGCAGCGTCGTAGGCGGCGGGGGTGGCGTCCGGCTGGAGCGGGGCGAGGGCGTCGGTCACAGGCTGCGCTCCGGCGGGGCTCCAGCTGCACGACGCTGGAGATACGCCTTGAAGTCCTCGACTACCTGCCGGTCGCCGTCGCTGAGCTTGTAGTTGGGGTTGTTGCCGCAGTGCGGTCCGACCTGGGCACCGCGCTCGACGCCGTCGCGCTCTTCCTGTCGACGGATCATCAGCTGACCCACGAAGCGGCGGTCGACTTCCTGCGCCCCCATGCGAACGGCTTGGGCGCGCTTCGACGGCACGATGTCGTAGTGCCAGCGGTAGTCGCGGTCCGACTTCTTCTGGAACCAGGAGCGACGCAGCCCGAGCCGGGCGGCGAACGCGTGCAGTTCCTCTTCGGTGTCGGCGGTGAGGTGGCACCAGTGCGTGTGCCGGAGCCCGCGAGCGCGGGCGATCAGGGTCCAGTCACGGATCTCATCTACGTAGACGGCCATAGCCAATTGTACCGTTTTTTCGCCCGTGATATGGCATGTTATCGAGAGTCAGGCGGGCCAACGGAGCGCGCATAAGGGAACGTTATGCGCTACCTCTCACCACCGAGCAGAAGGGACAGGTCGGCGTCAGTCTTCATCGGTGGCCATCAGTTCCGCGATCGGATGGGCGGCTTCCCAGACGTAGACACCGAGTATGGAGGCGCGGCTGTAGTAGTCCTCACGACGCACCCACTTGTTTGGCCGCCATGAGCCTTCGCGGTAGCGCCGCATCCAGTAGGCGCACCGTTCCGAGGCTTTGGGCGGAGCCTCAAGCCAGTACTCCTCGACATCGTCGACGGGTGGAGGCTTCGGTCCCCACGGAGGCTCACTCATAACACCAGGTGCCCTCACTCCCCCGAGCGCGATGAAGCCCCGCCCTCTCGAAGAGGGCGGGGCTCAGTTCGTCTCAAGCGCCACCGCCGTTCCGGAGTCGAACCGGTACTGGCCAGCGTGGACGACAGCCCTCGTCTGCCGACGGCGCGCCCGTCTTTGTGCGCGGGCCCCGAGGGCCTTCTCCCGAAGGATCGGCGTGCGCGTCCTGCCGTGCATCCAGGATACGACGAAGCGCCCCAGCTCCCCCGTCGTTGGCAGGAGGGCGGCGCACTGTCTCAGTCGTCGTCGGTGTCGTCGGGTGGCCAGTCGGGTTCGAGGAACGGGCGGGGCGACAGCCAGAACGGCGGCTCCTCCTCGGGCTCGCGCATCACGGTCTCCTACGGGTATTGGCGGCGATGGGGGTCGAGGGCCATAGGCTGGAGGCTGGTGTCCCCGCCGGGGTCCTCGGGCTGCGGGGCGCCGTCCCGGCGACAGACCAACGCGTCAGGGTCGTCGAGCGGCGGCTGGAGGCTGTACCCGCTGGGGCAGGCCGGTCCCGGCGGACCCTGTTCGCCGCGGGGTCCTGGCTCGCCGGGTGCGCCTCGCGGGCCCTGGGGTCCGGGCTCGCCTTGTGGCCCGGCCGGGCCTGCCGGTCCAGCTGGGCCTGTCGCGCCGACTGTTCCGGGTTCCCCCGGCTCTCCGGTGTCGCCATCGACGCCATCTCGCCCTTTGCTGCCCGGCGGTCCGGTTGGTCCCTGCGGCCCGGGGGCGCCGGGCTCGCCGGGCGGTCCTTGAGGTCCGACGATGCTTTCGCCGGGTTCTCCGCGGCTGCCGGGCGGGCCGGCGACAGGGCTCGCCCCCAGATCCTGCACTTGGGAGGCCAGGGCGTCGCGGGCTTCGTTCGCCGACCGCAGGTCGCCAGAGAGACCGACGACTTGGATGGCGAGCCAGGCCATGAACAGCAGCAGGATGGCGCCGGTCAGGCCGATCAGCCACTCTGCGCGCGGCAGCCGGAACGCGCGGCGCTTACGGGTGCCGGTCATTTCGCCACCACCGCCCAGATCGCAACGGCTGCGGCGAGCAGCCCCATCAGGACCGGCACGATCGCCTGATACAGGCGGGCCTGCCGTTCCTTCTCCCGACGGTCGCGTTCATCCAGCTGGTACTGCTCGAAGGCGTTCTCTACGGCTTCCCGTGCGCTGACTTCTTTCTGCAGGTCTTGCGACAGCGTGGTGATGCGCTGGTCGGTGTGGGCTGACTGCAGGGCGTACACCTCGGCCGACACCAGCCGGTCGAGGCGGCTGTTGATGGACGCCATGCCGTCGCGGAACTCGCGGCGCATGGCGTCCACCGTGCGCCCGAGTTCACCGACGCTCAGGTCGTCGGACACGGGCTGCTCCCGTTCAGAGGTCAGATCGCGGTCGGTTTCACGGGCGTGGACGGCGGCACCGGGGATACCTGGGCGCGCGTCAGCAGGGTGAGCGCGGCGAGGACCAGCGTGTTGACGGCGCCGATGGTCTCCTGCGGCACCTCGTAGCCGAACGCGGCCACGGCGGTGGCGCCGGCTGCGACGATCGCGGTGAACGCCTGCGGGGCGATGGGCCTCGTCATGGCGGCGGCGATGCCGCCCAGGACCGCGGATACGACGGTGACGATGCCTCCGGCCTGCTCGGCGGTCAGGCTGGTGACGCCGAGCGTAACGACGAGGCCGAGGACCGCGGACAGGGTGTTGAGGACGACGACGGGCTCTCTGCCGAGGATCTTCATGTCAGGCTCCCTTCACGGCCGCGCGCAGCTGCGCGACCTCGGTGGTCAGCGCGTCGAGGCGCCGCAGGATCTCGTCGGTGTTCTCGCGGGCCTTGCGGGCGTGGCCGTAGCCCGAGCCCAGTGCCGTACTGAGGGCGATCTCCTTGTCGGCGAGGCCCTTGTCGTCGGGCCAGGTTGCGGGCACCCAGTCGGGCAGGGGCACCGGGTCGTTCATCTGCACGTCGGTCTCCTTCGGGGGTGTGGTCGGTTTCGACGGGGCCGGGCCGCCGCCCTTCGCTCGGGCGACGATCCCGGGGAACACGACCTCCTTGAACTGGCGCACGCGGGCGTCCCCGGGGCAGGCCGTGCCGGACGTCGACCACTCGCGGTGCAGGCGGTGGTAGCCGAACCCAGGGTCGGAGTGGCTGCGGCAGATCCGCAGCGGAATGCCGTGCCGCTGGTGCAGCCACACGCCGAGCTGGATCAGCTTCTCGACCTGCTCGGGCGTCCACGGGTCGGACGCCTTGGTGTTGGACGCGGTCTCGATGCTGACGGCGCCGGTCCCGTCCGCCCGGCGGTTGGCGCCGGCGTTGGCGTCCGCGCGGGTCTCGGTGCCGATGAACTGGCCCATCGAACCGTCGTAGTCCAGGCCGAAGTGCGACTCGAGGTTGGTGCTGTCGCGCCAGTATTCGTAGATGCGCTGCTCGTTCCACGGCGCTACGACGCTGTGGACGATGAACTGCGTCGGCCGGATCGCGGGCTGCGCGTCCGACTCGGGTTGGAGCTCCATCTTCTTCGCGAGCGGGCACCATGCCATTACTCGTCACTCCCCTGGTTCTGGTCCCCCGGGTCCGGGTCGGGCTCGGGCGGGTAGTAGCCGGTGATTCGTGACGCCGTCTCCGGGGGCAGGCCGAGCAGGATGAGCGCCTCGTAGTCGGCGCGCTTCTGCGCGAGTTCGGCTTCACGGGCGGCGGCTGCTTCG
>Ga0196965_1000696_pt1 | contig 16573 bp, 12 predicted proteins | sample S1_20metaG_FD_148668 | JGI IMG/M metagenome (GOLD analysis project Ga0196965, IMG submission 148668) | Soil microbial communities from Anza Borrego desert, Southern California, United States - S1_20 | ecosystem: Environmental > Terrestrial > Soil > Desert | place: USA: California | collected... | reverse complement strand
AATGTCTCCTGGTTTTGCGGTGGATTGTATAATGGTTCCATCACTGCTCACATGACTACTTACGTCACCTTCATTCTGAAACAAGCCGTCAGTTTCTAACATATACCACATTCCTACCGGTTGCCCTATTTCTGTAACTGTATTCGCGTCTTCATGTCTGTTCAAACCGTAACCCAACTCTTTAATCTCATTTTTAAGCGTGGATAGATTAAGGGTAGCGTAATAATTTATCACTTTCTCACTTTCATTATAAGTAAGGGAAAAATCCAGACCGGTATTCTTTAATGTAGCACCATTTGTTATGGGATTACCTCCATCATTTCCGGTAGTTTCCAACACTGGATATCCAAATAAAACGTCCTTGGTTTCAGCAATAAAATAGTCTGCCGTTAGCGATAATTTATTATTCAAAAGACCTAAATCTATACCAAAGTTAGTTTGGGTAAGTGTCTCCCACCTTAAATTTTCATTCTTTAATGAGGTCTGAATGGCTCCTGGGTATACATTCTGGTTGGTACCAAAAACAACCGTTGGAAAAGTATTTACGACAGGAATATAGTCGTAGTAACCAATATTACCACTTCCTAAAACACCATAACTTGCTCTTAACTTTAGATCACTTACGACAGGTAACTCAAAGAAACCTTCATTGCTAATTCTCCACGCGGCTGATACGGAAGGGAAACTCTTTACTTTATAATCATTACCCAACCTGGAAGAACCATCCCTACGAATTACCGCATTTAAAATATACTTATCCGCAAATGTGTACTCTAGTCTTCCTAAATAAGATAATAAAACAGCCTGCTCTTTAAACCCACCTAATCTTGCCGATCCTCCTTGGTCTAAGACATTATAATATCCTCCTCCCGGCTTTTCCAACAAATCTCGTTTTTCTCCCCATATCTGAGCGTAATTGTCCTGTTGGAAAGTTTGCCCTACTACCAAGTTGAAATAATGCTTATTAAAAGTCTTTTTAAACGTTAAGGTATTTTCAACAAGTTTACTTTCAAATCTCGCCCTATTCTCGTTTGCGATTGATGGTACAAACTCCTGGTTTAACGTCCAGTTGCCTTGTTTTCTTAAATAGGAATAATGATCTGCGCTTGTTTCATAACCCAAATTAAGTCTATAGGTCAGCCATGAAAAAGGTTTGATTTCTGACCAAAGATTTCCCCGCAGTCTTAAGTTTTCATTTGTTCGGTCTTCCAGATCAGCAATCGCAATAGGGTTAGTGCCAAAAGTTCTGGCTTTAGCCTCGTGGCCATATCCATACCCTCCAGGATTATTTGCATCTTTTACCGGAATGGTAGGAAGCAATCTGACTACATCAAAAAACGGATTACCCGACATTTCATCTGCAGTTGAATTACTTACCGAAAGGTTTTCCCCTATACTGAAAATCCCCCTTGATCCTTCAGTGTTGACCCTAAAACTTAATCTGTCAAACCTTGTATCTATTACTGTTCCTTTATTCCCAAAATAGTTACCAGACACATAATATTTACCATTGTCTCCTCCTCCTGAGAAACTTATATTGTAGTCATTGATGCTCCCTTGTCTAAATGCTTCCTTTTGCCAATCAGTATTCACTGATAAATCTAAATCCTGTCTCGGAACTCCGGCATTATCATAAGCCATATAATTTAACCTTGAAAATTCTTCCGTATCAGCCAGGTCGTACAAAGGCGTTGTAGTTATGCTGGTTTTAGCAGAAAAATCTACCTTCATTGGCCCCATTCTTCCTTTTTTAGTGGTAATTATAATAACCCCGTTTGCGGCACGTGAACCATAGATCGCTGCTGCAGAGGCATCCTTTAAAATTTGAATAGATTCTATATCGTTAGGATTAAAATCCCTGTTAGCCGTGGTAATCAATCCATCTATTACATATAAAGGATTTGTATTTTGAAGATTTTTTAACCCACGTATCTGAATGCGGGCTTCAGAACCCGGTCGTCCTCCTCCTCTTACATTAATACCTGAAGCCAAACCTTGCATAGCTTCAGCTACAGTTGTGGCTTGCCGTTTTTGTATTTCCTGAGGCTTAATCACTGAAATTGCCCCTGTCAAATCTTTCTTTTGTTGCGTGCCATAACCTACTACCACAACTTCCGACAGTGCTTGCAGATCTTGGACAAGTTTAATATTAATCGTAGTTTGATTTCCAACAACCACCTCTTCAGTGAGATAACCTATAAAAGAAAAGATCAAAGTAGCGCTGCCATCAGGAACGCTGAGTGAATAATTTCCACTAATATCCGTTACCGTTCCAATTGTGGTTCCCTTTACTACGACGCTTACACCTGGCAATACCTCTCCATCGTCGTTTTTTACTGTTCCACTTATTGTTTGCTCTAGTCTTTGAGAGAATAACAATTCATCCGAAATTCCCTCCCTGGAAGCATACATTGAGCTTGGCGAGGCAGGATCAAATAGAAGCCCTGTAATTTTTTGCTTTCCATTTTCTCCTTCTGTAATTAAGTAAATATTTTCTTTAATTTTCTCATATTTCATAGCTAACGGTGCTAATATAGTTTCCAGCAACTGATCCGTATTATGATTTTTATTATCGATCAGAGCGCCTTCCTCTACGCTAACATATTTACCATCCATGATTTTATCATCATAGTTAATAAAGACCTTGTGATACTTCTCAATGTCTTTTAAAACATCTTTTAATAAAACTGATTTTTCTTGATTCTTGCCAAATTCATAGTTCTTCTCACTCCTTACAGGGGTTAATGAAGAAAGAACTTGAGCATTACTTATTTCAGCAATACACCATAGGCATACCACCAGAAATACCTTACCGAAAAGAGGTAGATTTTTTCTCATATTTCTTTATTTATAGGTTAATTAATAGTTTAGTCTGCTATTTATCCTTGGCAAACTTTACTTTTTGGGTTTAAAGATTACTCGATTGTTGTTTTTTACTATTTTGAAATTGTAACTTTTGGAAAGCATCGATAATAAGACATCTACATCCTCACTCGCCGGAAAAGTGCCTGTAAATTTTTCATTTGCAAGCAATGAATCTTCAATGTAAATCTCCACTCCATAATTGTCTTTAATTATTCCGGAGATATCGGCTAAAGTAGATCCTTGAAAAGTAAGTATCCTCTTTTTCCATGACGTATATACATCCGGGTTTACTTGTTCTTTAGAAATAGCTAACGTTTTATGATTATGCTCCACCAACTCCCCGGGTTTCATAATTAGATCTTTTTTACCATCTATAAGCACTTTAACCTTTCCGGTTTTTAAAACTATCCTTGATCTCTTTTGTCTTGTCGAAATATTAAATTCAGTCCCGAGCACTTCTACGCTTAAATCCGAAGTATTCACAACGAACTTTTGATTATTTGATTTGTGAGTCACATCGAAAAATGCTTCTCCTTCAAGTGTTAAAATTCTTTCTTCCTCATTACTCCAATGCTTTTTGTATTTCACTGAAGTATTGCTATTTAAAGTCACAACTGAACCATCAGGCAGTACCACATTCTTTGTTTCTCCATACGCAGTGCTTATGCTTTCATAAGGGTAAAGATTCAAATACCAATAAATTCCTGAAAAGAAAACAAGACCCAAAAAGACCGCGGCAATTTTTAAGACCATTGTATTATTGAAACGGCCCCGAGTCCCGATCAAACGTTTTTCTGAAAGCAGAATGGAATTGAAAATCCTGTCAGCAGAATCCTCACGGATTCTTTGTGTCGTATTCAACTTAAGCCAGGCTTCTTCCAGGCCTTCTTCCAAATAAGTCTCATTGCCGGAAACTTCACTGAGCTCCAACAATTCATTCAATTCCTCTTTTGTACATTCATCATCCAGGAAGCGTTTTAGTAAATATTTTGTCCTATTTTGATTCAAGTCTGTTTTCCTTTTTATTTATACTTCTAATACAATCGCGAGGGCGTGGGTGTCACTAGTCGTATTAATTTTTTTTTGATTTAATAAAAATGAAGCTGTATCCGACTTAATCACGAATCAATTGGAAGGAGAATGGCGGAAATGCCCTTGAAAAATTTCGCAAACAGCCATCCTGTTTGATAAGCTTATGGATTATTTTTGAAACTAATATCAGAACAAGTAATTCAGAGTATCAAAAAGAAGGCTATTAATTTTAAAAACTTAAGTTTATGAAAACAAAAAAAGTTTGGGCCAATTTCAGCGTCCAGGATTTAGAACGAACCACTAAATTCTACAAACAACTTGGATTTAGACACAACGGAGCATCGGACCAACTAACGAGCTTCTTCTTTGGCGAGGAAAACTTTATCATCCATTTCTTTTTGAAGGATATACTTGAACCTGCCATGAAGGGACAAATAATTGATACAAAAGCCGGGAATGAAATTATAGTTACCCTTTCTGCTGATAGCAAAGAAGAAGTTAATAGTTGGGAGAAAGAGGTGCAGCAGGCCGGGGGGACGATAGTTTCAAAGCCAGAAGAGTTTGGCGAGGGTTATTACGGTTTCGTATTTGCTGATCCTGATGGTCATAAGTTCAATGTATTTTATATGTAGTGTCCGTTGAAAGTTTAATGATCCCCGGAGAATCCCTGTGAAGATTATTAAAATAGGATTTGATAAAATGGCAGGTGAAAAGACAGTTAATCTGAATTGCTAAAAGTTATTCCCCTGAATAAAGGCAAATCAGTAAGAGTATCTTGTCGCCATACACATTTAAGTATCTTTTTACATTGGCCAGGGCCAACATCATATAATTTCTAACTGTGCCTTTTGATAATTTAAGATAATCGGCAATTTCTGCATGTGTTTTGCCGTCAACCCTATGCATTTTAAATACCATTTGTTGCTGAGGCGGAAGATTTTCTATGGCTTTATTAAATGAACGGTCATAGTCGGCTGAAATAATAGCATTTTCAGTTTCATTATGGATTTCATCAAAATAATTTCTGAGTTGTTTTTTCAAAGCTTTATCCAAAGCTGCTTTCTTGATAAAATTTAAAGAAGCATTTTTAGTAATCTTAAAAAGAAAAGCATTAAAGGAAAGGTCAGGATTTATTTTTCCTCTGTTTAACCAAATTTTTAAGAAAACGTCAAGTACAACTTCCTCAGCAAACTCTTCCGACTTTGTTAATTTAAGTGCATAAGAGTAGAGCTTATTTTTGTATTTATCGAAAATAACTCTAAAAGACAATTCATCGCCATTTTTTAGCTTTTGAATCAGGTCTTTTTCACTGTGAGTTATAACTCTCATATAAAGGAAATTGTAAAATCACTCTAACTTAAATTGTTAGAATGAAAAAAACAAATGTCATTTATACATTTTTTAATTCAGGTGTCATGCAATCGATTGAAACTGTCATTTTTCCTTTTTCTATTCTGTTACAACATTTGTTGCTTTTGCAGTTGCGTGCAGGACATATAATGCGGTTGGAAGAAAACCTACGACTATTCCGACGAGATCATTTCTCAACCGCACTTTTGAAATGTTTTTTTTGCACGGCTTTCTGTAATCAATACTGTCTGAAATAGAAGAAGTGTATTTAATATATGAATAAATAAAAAAAGGAGTCTATTCGACTCCTCCTTTTTCCTGACAATCTTAAATATTAACTCTATTTTTCCTTACCCAGCCCATTCATTTTTTCTGCAAATTCCTTAATTACGGATATTGTAGAAGAATCTGTTTCATAAACGGAGTACCATCCCTGATATTCGTGTGGCGGATCTCCTATAAAATCATCGCCCAACTTCCAGACACTGTGCGGGCTTGAAGGTCTTCCTTCTCCTCCCCAGGCCCAGAAGTTTACTCCCGATAATGGATTGTCTGGTTCTTTCGCGTTGTTGTACACCATTTCAAAAATTTCTCTGTAGTATTTATCTCGTATTTCTGTAGTGGAACTGGCGTCATGACTATTGGCGTCACGTGAAATCCCAAACTCTTCCAGGACTATAGGTTTATTCAGTTTTTTGGCATCTTCAACATGCTTCTGGATATAATCGGCAGCATACTTTACAGCTTTTGGATAAGTTTCTTCGGACTTTTCAGGATTATAAATTTCCCAGTTCTGCACCCAGATATGGAAGGTGGCATAATCTATATTTTCACTGTTGTGATCTCTAATAGGGTTTGTTCCTGATGATTGCTCACTTGGCGTACTACCTTCACTGCCCGTAGTTACCAAATGGTTGGGGTCTAAGCTTTTAATAAGGGCAGAGGTGTTGTCAATCCACTGTTTAAAATCAGCGGTATTTTCAGTTCCCCTGGGTTCATTAGCCAATTGCCATGACATGATGGTCGGATCATCTTTATACAACAGATTTGAATAAGCATTTTTCCTGTTGACCATAAAGCGGATATGATCATCAAACATATCGGTGGCCTTTTTGTTCGAATAAAATTTAGCAGTAAAAACGGCATACTTGTGCCAATCCCCGCCTGGATGAGGAGGAGGATAAGGTATGGAATCTGCAGCGCCTGCCCAGACAAGATATTGTCCCATCCCACCTGACCACGGCCAGAAATTGTTCAGGCACATTACGGCATACATATCTCTTTTCTTCATTTCATTCAGTAAAAAATCGAGCCCCTCAAGCACCTCTTCATTGTATTTTCCCGGAGAAGTTTGTAATGAAGGAAGCATTCTCCACGGCTCATTATCGGGACCTTCGCTGCCTGCCATTACCCGTAGATTGTTTACTCCCATACTTTTAAGTCTATCCAATTCCCTGATCAGTCTTTCTCTGTCACCACCTTCCCCATTGGAGCCGAGATTTAACCCGTACCAAAAATTAGTACCTAAGTAATAGTAGGGCTTTCCATCGATTTCAAAGGAAGTATTGTTGACTTTAATAAACCCCTTTTCAATTTCTGAATCATTGCTCTTAGGTGAAGAGCATGCCATCAAAACTAGCAGTAAACATGAATAAAGTTTTCTCATACGTATCATTGATTATAATATACAATAGAAATTATCGGAGACTGCGAAATGCTAATTTCTTTACAATCTTCTCTCAATTTAAAAATGAATTCCTCATTCTCGGACAAACTGCCGGTACGGGAATGAATTCACATTTTAATAAAACTACAAACAAATTGAGTTAGCTGATCTTCGGATCTGTTTATTTACAATTAAAAAGAACTACAGTTAAAGTTTTCAGGAACTAAAGTAAAAATTAGGCGCGGTTTGTTAGATAAAATTTAGTTCTAAAGTAGGGAAGATATACATGAAATAGTTTAAGAAAAACATAATAGGAGAAACATAGTACGCGTTTGTCGCGATTCCAATTACTGATTGTTGCCTCTTTTCCATAAATTAATATTCTCTTTCATTAATCTATGCGCTTTCATAGATAAATATTGTTTAGAATAAAGCAAATACCTTTCATCATAGGTATACATGCCGATAAAAATTTCCGTACTTAAAATATCCTCAATACTCTCATCGCCAAATTCCACCATTTTGTTTAGAAACCCATATGCTCTTTTATAAAAACCTTCGTCGTGAGTCCCTTCATCAATTTTTTCCCTTAAAAACTTTCCAAATAAACCTGCTTGAATAAAGGGATCGACGTCAAAATACTTATTGCTTTTTTCATGATATTCTGGTATCTCTTTGTATAGTAATTCCAAAATATTTTCAAAAGTTATTTTCAACCTATTTTAAAATTTAAGGTTCTATTTTTTTAACACATTGCGCGCCAGTTGAAATACTGATATCATAAAGAACAATCTTTTTAAAAAGTACTTCATCCCAATTTCCAAGCTCAAACTGCTTAATAATTGAATTACCTTTGTAACAGATAAGTAAATAAGGTGTTCTGCTTCGGTTTAAAAATGCGAGTCTCTTCTTAAACTCAAAATCTTTTAAATCTCCAATTAAAGTCCTTTTCACATTAGTATCGTAATAATTAATAACTACTGATTTGTTCTCAATTTTTAAATAGGTAATGAAAAACCTTTGCGACTCGACTAATTTAAAATATTGTATTAAGAAAATTAAACTAGCTATTATTACGCCATAATACCATTCTGAAAACATTGTTAATATTAATAAAAATAAGAGAGCAATGAATATAATAACCCTTATTGACCTTGCCATCCTTTTAGAATAATTAACCTGCTGTTGTAAGCTAATTTCTAATTCTTTCATTTCGTCAAAAACTTCCAATAAAAATCTCGTTATACGTACCTGTTTTCAAACACGATAATTAAACACACTTTGAATTTGTTACTTTTAGAGTTAAAATGTAACCTCAAGATTTATCGTTGAGAGTTGGACGTAGTTATTAGTCATAGGACAATTTGCCAGAAACAATGATCATAATCCATCATGAAAATCATTTATATCAGCGATTCTGTCTTTTAAATTGAAACCTGAACTGTATAAATTCTTCATAAAGATTTTTTATATAGTTTTAAAGAAAAAATCTCTACTTCTCAAACTATCGAAATGAAACTTGAGCACTTTGCAATTAATGTGAAAGATCCTTTGAAAATGGCAGATTGGTATGTGAATAATTTGGGAATGCGAATAGTAAGACAAAGTCCCTCAGCGCCATATACTACTTTCTTAGCGGACGACAGTGGAAGAATAATGATTGAAGTATATGCCAATCCTGCTGACCAGGTTCCTGATTATAGAAATATGAATCCGCTTATTCTACATTTTGCTTTTGTATCCGAAAATCCGGAAGCGGATAAAAACAGGCTTATGAAGGCGGGTGCCCATCTAATAAATGAACAAAGCCTTCCTGATGGCTCGGTAATAGTGATGCTGAAAGATCCGTGGGGAGTTTCCGTTCAATTATGCAAAAGAGGTAATCCAATGCTGTTGGAAAAGGAGCGTGATGGACTGTAAACCAATAGCTCCACTTTTATTAAAAGTAATAATCAACTCAGGACTATTATTTCTTAAATAGCTACCAGTAGGTAATCAGGTTTTCTTCCTCATTAAGTTAACTGATCAACTCAGCTTCGCTTTTATCTTTTTTCCTGAGGATTTCCTCCTTACTTTTTAAACCCTTGCCTTTCTTCTTTTTCTTTTTCTTCTTATTCAACCAAACCAGGAAGCCAGTTACGGGCAAACTCGCACAAATAAGGCTGATAAAAAACGCGAGGATTTTTCCTGGTAATCCAAGAGCAGCGCCAATGTGAATGTCATAGTTGAGCATGTCCAGTTTGTCTGCAAAACTAGCTTCAGCGAATCGGTCTCCCTGTACCCTGAATTGCTCAAGTGTATATTGATCGTAATAATAAGTATTTCTATTGTACCACGAGCCATGGTCCTGGTAAGCTATTATTTCAATTACGTCGTCAGGATCCGGAAGGGATGGAGACATATACATGCCTTGTACATTCGGTTCTTGCGCTATTGTTTTGTACCACGCTTTATCCAATACCGGAATACTGTCAATAGCAACCATTCCAGCTTTGGTAGTATCAGAAGGCGGGTGGTGGTGACCAGGTTTTGTTTCGCCTGCGGACGTTACAAAGTACAAGGAATTTTCAAACCACTTAAAGCTCCATACAAGCCCTGTTACAGCAAGCACAAATGCTAAAACCAGCGTGTAAAATCCCAGGACATTGTGAAGGTCATAGTTTACCCTTTTAAAACTTCCCTTCCACTTGATCTTAAAACTTTTGCTAAAGCTGGATTTTTTGAAGTTTTTCGGCCACCACATTACCAGTCCGGTAAGTAGCAGGATCACAAAAATGAGGGTAGCAATACCCACGACAGGTCGACCTATATTATATGGCATCCACAAAGCCCTATGTCCGTCTATAATGAAGCGGAAAAAATCAAAGGAGCCCTCGCCAAGCAATTGTTGTTTTTGCAAAAATTCTCCCGTGTAGGGATTTAGAAAAATAGCAGTAAAAGTTCTTTTTCCATTTTCATTTCCACTATATCCAATTGCAGCTGCACCTTCCTTGTTGCTGTAGGTTAGGCCGGTGGGTATTTGTTCCGGCATGTATTTCTGAGCTGTGTCAATCAATACACTTGGAGGTACAAATGGCTTGTCCTGCACCTCAACAAATCTCCAGGGTTCTAAGGCATCTTTTATTTCCTGTTCAAAAACATAAATACATCCTGTCAAACTGACGATTAATACTACTATGCCGGAAGAAAGGCCTAGCCACAAGTGTAGCCAATCATTCAGTCGTCTTAAAGGGCTTTTGGATTTTTTAGATTTGCTTTTCATAGAAAATATCAGAATTAAAAGAAAGGATACAGGCTTTATTAGTAGTTAATAAAGCCTGTAAAGAATTCTTAATTAATATTTAAAAATTCCTGCAATGAAGTTTGCCTGAACTTCAGCGCCTTTTGTTGCTGTATAGTTTTCTGTATCTATTTTATAAATAAAAATGCCATTTCCTTCAGGAATACCCATGTAGATATATTTTCCGTCCTGAAGCGCTGCCAGTCTTCTTCCGCTGCCTGAGTGCTCGGGTACGCCGTCAATATAATTTATAGTTTGGTCATTAAGGTCGATGATCGCAGATTTTAAAGGTGCATCAGACCATGCTGCTTGCTGACTTCTATCGGCCATGTTGATTTCAGCAAAAACTTTTCCGTCGCCCAGATATTTTAAATGTGCGGTATTTTTTCCACCTGTGATTTCTTCGATATCGAAAAAGTAGCTTTGATCAAATTCTGTCTCACCGCTCTTGATGCGCATAATACCTCCTGGCTTTGTGCTTTGGCTAAATCCATTTGCGGGATTGGAATGAGAAAGTGCATAAACGTCGCCTTTTTCATCTTTAATCAGACCAGATTTAACATTAAATCCTCCGATAGGCCCTGTACGGGTATCTTCGATAACCTTTTGAAATTGTAACTCCGGGTAAGAATAAACTGCAACCCATGCATTGTCTGTGTGATCAGTCTTAAATGTGGTTGGATCACTTATGTAATAGCTTAAAAACAGATGATCGCCACTTATAACCATTCCTGAATAAGAAGGAGATACAAGGTCTGTAAGATCAGCAACCGGGTGTTCAATGGTGTTTTTTACAGTAACCGTATTCACATCAATTGTATGAAAACGAACCATGTCAGAAGTTGAAGACAGTTCAATACCTACCAACGTGTTGTTATCAGCTTTAACGATATCTTTCAGACTGGTTTGAAAAGAAACATTCCCTATCTGAGAAAGAGATCCATCTTCTTTTTGATTAATTCCAACTACGTTTACATCGTCTAACCCGCCTATACTGTAAATCGTGTTGTCGATCTGTGTAAAATCAAAATAGCCCGGTTGCTCAATACCTTTTCCTAAAGCAGAAAGTGATCCGGTCATTATATCCTCGAAAGGCACGGAATAATAGGTAAATGTATTGTCGCTACCCTGAACGGCAAGTGAAACAACGAAATCCCCGGAAGCAACAGATGGCTCGTCGTCATTGTTACAAGCCGTAAATGATAATAGCGTAAAGATACTTAAGATGGGCAGTGCAAGCTTTTGCACTATTCTGTTTAAAAACATATTCGTTTATTATTTTAAGTTATGGTTTCTGTTAATTAAAAGTTTGGGGCATATCTCAGCTTTACATAAAAGGCCCGTCCGGGTTTTTGAAGCATATACTTGTCATAAAGCCGAGCATCCATTATGTTTCTGCATTCCAAGGCTATATTATATTTTCCATTGTTCAAACCGTAAGACACTTCAATATTATGAGCGGTTTGCCTCGGAATTATCTTTTTGCCGTCTTTGGACCCCAGTTCTGCCCAACTGAGAAAGTACTGTTGCACGTAATTAAAATAGTAATTAATATTCACCAACGATTCTTTCAGAAACACATTATCGAAAGTTAAACCAGCATTAGCATTGCCAAAGAGATAAGGGGTGTTCGTCAAACGATAACCTTTTTGAAAGTTTTTCTGATAACCGGAGTTGGTATAAGATTCATTGTAGATCGAATCAGCTTGGTCTGTAATATCCTGAAAAGTGATATTTCCACCAATTGTCAGGGTTCTTTTCCATTGGTATTTGAAGCTTCCTTCAATACCCATTGTTCTTATTAAATCTAAGTTAAGATAAGTTGCTTGGCGACCGGGAACACTTACAAAATGAAAAATGAGGTCTTTCGTATCTCGATAGATAAAGCTTCCTTCGAGGTTGAACACGTGATCCGTTTTTACTTTGAATTTATAGGCTGTCCCCATATTCAAATTATTACTTTGCTCTGGACGTAAATCTGCATTAGGGAGGGTAAGAAGACCATTTCCGAAAATTTCATTTGCCCAAGGCATACGGTAAGTATATTCATAAGAAGCCTTCACGTGGAGGTCGGGCAAGATATTATAAGAGGAAGCGATGCCATATCCAAAGTTTTCTTTATTCGACACAACACCTTCAACCCGTCTGGTATCAAGTCCAAAGTCAAATTCCTTACTTGTTTCAGCCTTTAAAAAATAAAACTTACCGAAGAGTGTGGTGCTCCATTTCCTGTTGGGGTCAAATTTATAAGCAAGTCCCAGCACTTGTTTCGTGAGTTCATTGGGAAATTTATGCTCGGGTTTGTCAGGATCTTCACGATCAAAAGCCTTCCTTTTAAAAAAAGAATGGGAATAATTAAAAACAAAAGAATGCTGCGGTGTTATAAAATAGCTGCTGTTGAATTGTGTTGTCAGTTCGTGGTCGTCGAAAGTAAGAAATGTTGTTTCAGATAATTCTCCGTCGCTGGATTGCGGGATATGTGTGCTTTCGCCTAACCAATTATAAGTGATTCCAGTAAGCGTATCAATATTCTGACTTTTGGTATGATTATACGCGCTGGATAAACTTACACTCAAGCCCTCCACAAAAAGATCCGCTTTATTGTATTTTAATATCGGAATGATCGACCGGCTATTTCTAACAACACCTCCATATACACTGTTCATCGTCATGCCGGTTTGTACCTGCTTGTCATCACCGCTGGCAATGATTCCGATAAGGAGGTTATCTGCATATTTCTTGTTTACAAAGCCCGTCTCAAATTTTAAAGTGCCAGATTTGTACCGGTCATGAAATCGCTCAACTTCAGCAGTATCAACAGTTTTCCTTTCCCTGACTATAGGAACCCACACTTTAAAATTATTATCCGAATAGTTGTAGTTGGCATTTCCCCTGAAGGTAAACCCGCTTTTGCTGTCAGTATAAGCGCCGTTTAGGGAAATTCTGTGTGTATTAAATGATCCGAAAGAATAGGAAGCATCCAGAAAGTTATTTTTCTTATTGGTGATGATGTTCACAGCCCCACCTAAGGCATCTGTGCCTAGCCATACCGGCACAACCCCTTTGTATACTTCAATTCTGTCAATGGTATTTACCGGAATGCTGCCCAGGTTGAAGGATGAACCGAAGTTATCCATGGGGATTCCATCCATAAAAAACTTGACCTGATCGCCGGAGAAGCCATTAAGTGTAAAACTCAAATTTGAGCCAAGCCCGCCTTCTTCTAAAATCCTTACTCCGGAAATCCGGTTAAGAATTACTTTTGCATCGGATACGCTGTTATGTAGGCTTTTGGCATCTACGGCTGTAACGGCATAAGATTGTGCATTAATCCGCTCCGTTACCGATTTACCTATAATTTCAACCTCCTCCATTTCAAAGGATTTTTCAACTAATGAAAATTTCACTTCCAGTGACTGTGGTGCTTTAAGCCGAATTGGTTTTTCCTGGCTTTCAAAACCTACAAAACTAGCTTGAAGTACATAGCTGCCAGGAGGAACATCTGGAATCTCAAAGTGCCCCTTAGCATCAGTCGTTGTGCCGAATTTTGTGTTTTTCAAAACTATAGTTACCCCTGTTAACACTTCTCCTGATGAAGTCTTTACTTCTCCGGAAACGGCTGCGTTATTATTGCTTTGTCCCCAAAGTGTTTGAACAGAACACAGGAAAAAAGAAAAGGCTAAAACAATTTTGCTATAAAGATTCAACCGACTTATTATTTAGATTAATTTTAAATAAGGCCCAAAGATAGGAAGCGGTATAGAAGAATCAAAAATTTATTTAGAACTATTCCAAATAATATTAAAGGTTAAAAAACCTGGAACATGGCAGCAATAAAGGAAATTATTGTCCCTGAAGGATATATAAATCTTGCACAGATAAATAGTTCTGTGTATTTCCCAGAGTTACTTCTTATAAAATGTAGGGGCGGACCATAGATGAAGCTAATTTACAAGATGGACAATGATCCGGTAATTCATAGTTTATCATGAATATTATATATCTGCGGTTCAGATTTCTCAGGAAAAGAACTGCCGGTTCCCATTCATAGCCATGCCCTTTAGGGCGTGGACAAGAAAATATAAAATCTTTAAAGAAGGACCTGACAGATCATTTCTATCAGGTCCATTATCCTCTAAATTATTTAACAATAATACGGAATACTTCCACTTTTGCTCCAGTTAGACGAATGAAATGAATCCCAGCAGAAAGATGGCTTAGATCCATCTCCAGTGATTTCTTCCCTTGAATGGTATTGTCCTGATATTGGACTCGCCCCAAAAAGTCTGTCACTTCTACCTTCCTATAGGTTCCGTTTGTTTGTAACGTGATTTGATCATCCACCTCATTTGGCCAGTATTTAACGCGTTCTTCCGTCGCATCCTGCTCCGTTTCAAATGTATTTTCGAGTCTGGCACTTGCAGCCGTTATAGGTTCAAGGACCCATTGCATACTGTGCCAGTTGCTATTTAGATCTCCGTACTGCGCCTGCGACTGAAGGTTTTCTACATGGATATATTTTGTACTCTGCCATCCATTTCTGATTCTAACATAACCGTTTCCTGCATCTTCTGTTGCCCAACGGGAGCTCCACCAGCCAGGTGTACGGGCAGTACATTGCACATAGCCCAATAAGTTTTCAACATGCATATATTCTCCCGTACCTACATTCTTCAGCTCTTTTAAACCTCCGCCAACATCTTCCATCACCCACTGATAGTTTGTTCCTGAGGCAGTTGCATTATATCTCACCCGGTCACCGGCATCATAAAGGTAGGTGTTCTGCCAGCGATTTTTTATCCGGTAGGAAGGATTAGGGGCAACAATCCTGAGAGAACTGATCCTGTCATTCCATGAAGCCAACCAGGTTTGATTTGATGTATAGGTTGCACTTGCGCCACTAAAATTATCATTTTCATAAACCGTGACGGAGTAACCCGACGGAATCGTCAACGAAGTAATGTCATTGTCCGTAATTCCCTTCGCCTGAAGTTGGGCCAGGGTATACATGCCAGGAGCTAGTTGCGAGTAGAATCCGCTATAATTGATATCCCTGTAGGCATGAACCTTGTTCAAACTTGCAACAGATTCAAACAGGTGAACACCGGATAAGTGGGTAGAAAGGTCAATAGTACCGCTTGGCATAACGGACCAATTGGGACTGGTAAGATAATTTGATTTATTCACAGCTCTATCCCAAACGTAATTCGCAGTATACTGAATCACCTGCATATATCTGTCCCGTTGGGAAGGGGTAAGGTTACCCATTCGGACAAAATCAATAAATGACTTCGCAAAAATTCCCTTGAACAATCCGCCATCACCCTGGCCTGTTTCATTCAGGAAAAATACGCCTCCATCGTAGTTTCTGAAATTCATCATGAATTCGCAGGCTTTAATGGCATCATCCAGGTACGATTGCGTGCCTGTGACAAGGTAAAGCTCAAGAGATGCAGAAATAAACATCCCCGAGTTGTACGAAAACTGCCAGTTTTCATCAAAATTACCGGGTGAATCCCAAATGCCACCATTTGCATTAAATACGTTGGCCTTCATCCAGGCATGAATATCTTTTGCCATCTGCAAGTTGGCGGCATCATTCGCGAGTTTGTAAAGCTTCACTGCCATAACAATAGCCGGACTATTCGCAATGGAGTTATTACACGGGGTGGTACATCCCTTTCTCCACGACATTTTTCCTCCGGAATATCCGGTTTTTATTTCAGCCCAGATCTGGTGCGCTGCATCCAGGAACTCTGTGTCTTTTGTAGCAAAGTAGCAATTAAGACTTGCCAGGCCGAGCCATTCGAGATCATCATAATAATCATTCCGATAGGTACCTGCCTCATAAAGGTTATACTTTCGTATGCCAGCCAGGATACTTTTCATGCGATTGTAGTACACCACATTCCGGGTTCGCTGGTAGGCATCTGCCAGGGTCTCTAACCCATGAGCTATTACCCAATATCCATATACATAAGGATTGTTGTCGGAGGCGCTGTTAAACTTATAATAAGACTGGTCGGCAGACATAAAGATATTCTGCAATCCTATCTGCATATTTTCCGCACGTTGATCAGCGACCTGCGCCTTTGCAAAAAAAGCAGTACCGAGAAATAAGAGTAATAACTGTACAAAAAGAGTTCGATTGTAAATTTCCATATTTATAAGGGTTTGGTTTTATTGTTGAAGGATTAAACATTTGCATAGAAGCAAGGGGTTACATTTAAGGCTACCGGAAAATGAGGCCCATTTATGATAAAGACAGTAAAAATTCTTTTATTACTTAAGGCAGTTTGCAAAAAAGAGCTTGCTATACTACAAGCTCTTCTTGATTTACTTAATTACCACTTCTGCATGAGTCATTGAGCCTTATTTAA
>Ga0196965_1000695_pt1 | contig 16599 bp, 16 predicted proteins | sample S1_20metaG_FD_148668 | JGI IMG/M metagenome (GOLD analysis project Ga0196965, IMG submission 148668) | Soil microbial communities from Anza Borrego desert, Southern California, United States - S1_20 | ecosystem: Environmental > Terrestrial > Soil > Desert | place: USA: California | collected... | reverse complement strand
CACTAGGTTTAGTTGGAATGGTAACTACTGCAGGAGTCTTAGCATTCGCTTCATTTGAGGCACCGGATGTACCTGCTGAGTTTGTTGCTTTTACTACGTAATAGTAAGTGGTATTCCCTGAAAGTCCGGTATTTTGAAAAGTGGTGGCATCTGCTTCTGGAGTAGCGATTTGAGTATAAGGACCACCTGATGTTGTACCTCTTTCGATGATATACCCTGTTTCATTTGGCGTGTCATCCCACTCTAAATCTATTCTGGTTGAGGAAATTGCTGTGGCTGTCAGGTTAGTTGGAACAGGCGGAACTGTAACCACAGCCGGAGTAGTAGCGCCTGCCTCATTTGATGCTCCTGAAGGTCCAGCTGAGTTTTCTGCCCTTACTACATAATAATAAGTGGTACTTCCTGAAAGTCCGGTATTTTGATAAGTTGTTACATTTGCTCCTGTTGTAGCTATTTCTGTATATGGGCCTCCTGTTGTTGTACCTCTTTCTATAATATAACCTGTTTCATTTGGCGTGTCATCCCACTCTAAATCTATTCTGGTTGAGGAAATTGCTGTGGCAGTAAGATTGGCTGGAGCAGGCGGAACTGTAACCACTGCCGGAGTAGTAGCACTCGCCTCATTTGATGCACTTGAAGCACCGGCTGAGTTTGTTGCTTTTACTATGTAATAATAAGTGGTATTTCCTGAAAGCCCTGTATTTTGATAAGTTGTTACATTTGCTCCTGTTGTAGCTATTTGAGTATAAGGACCGCCTGCTGTTGTACCTCCTTCGATGATATACCCTGTTTCATTGGTAGCATTATTATCCCAGCTTAAATTGATCTGAGTAGATGAAGCCGTTGTGGCTGTTAAATTAGCTGGAGTGACTGGTATTGTTGCCAGCGTTGTTGCATTGGCAGTAGCATATCCAGAAGGTCCTTCTGCATTTACAGCGGTTAATCTATAGTAATAGGTCGTATTTTCCGCTAGACCAGTATGTGAAAAAGTTAAAGTATTAGGATCTATTGCAGGGAATGCAGTCCAAGGGTCATTTCCATCTGCACTCCATTCCAAAATATAATTATCTTCATCTGAATTATCCATCCAGGATAAATCTATTTGATTTGAGGAAAATGCGTTAGCTGCAAATCCTGTTGGTGTCTCAGGCGGCGGAAGATCTTCTGTGGTTGCTTCTATCTCATTGGAGCTTACGGATATCCCATTTTCATTTACGGCCCTTACTTTATACTTATAAGGCGTGGAGGGTTCCAGGTTGGTAACATTATGTGAAGTACTTGATACTGCCAAGGCATCGTAACCCGGAATAAGCGATGCAAAATTATTTCCTGAAACATCCAGCTCATATCCTGTTGCTTCATCAATCGGTGTCCAATTGGCGGTAAAACTGGTGGTTTCGATATTGGTGGCAAAAGTTGCGGTAGGAGCCGGGGGTGGAGGCGGAACATTTTCCGTTGTTACGGAAATAACATTAGAACTCTCTGATTCACCATCCGCATTTATTGCTCTGACCCTATATTCATAAAAAGTAGCCGGTGCAAGACCGGAAACAGTTTGAGTGGTATTTGATACTGTTAAAGCATCGTATCCGGGTATCATAGATGCAAAGCTATTTCCTGAAACATCCAATTCATATGCAGTCGCTTCTGTAACAGATGACCAATTGGCCGTAAAACCCGTCTGGCTTATGTCAGTGGATGCGGTTGCGGTAGGAGCAGGTGGTGGTGTCGGCACTGCCGTAGTTACCAAAATATTTTCTGAATTTACTGATATTCCGTTGGCATTGACAGCCCTTACCCTATATTTATAAGGAGTACCAGGTTCCAGACCTGTTACATTATAAGCAGATTCAGTTACAGACAAAGCCTCATATCCGGGAATAAAACTAACAAATTCATCCACAGATACATCAAGTTCATAACTTGTAGCCTCGGCAACTAAAGTCCAGTTGGCAGTAAAACTTGTCTGGCTTATATCGGTTGCAACTGTTGCAGTGGGCGCTTGCGGAGCACTAAAAGTAGTGGCATTGGCTATATTGGAGTATGCTGAATTTTCTAAAGTAGTAATGGCCCTTATCCTATAATAGTAAGTAATTCCGCTTGTTAATCCCTGATCCTGATAGGACGTCCTGTTTCCGTTGATAACGTCTATTTCCAACCATCCTTCAGTTTCTGATTCTGAGCGTTCTATTCCATAATTGTCAACATTATCCGTACTCGCTGTCCATTCCAGGGTTATTCTCGAAGATGATTCAGGGACAGCGGTTAAATTATCCGGGACATCTAGCTGAGCAAAGGAACTTAGATAGATAAATTGTGTAAAAAATAAAAAACCTATTTTTTGTAATATTCTTTCCATTAATTAGTAGAAGTTAACAAGGCTGAATTGCTAATGCTTAAACGCAAATTCCAGTTGTAAAGCTAAGCTGAGTTAAACTTTCTTTATCCTAACCTGACAAACAATTTGCTGAATATTTTTTTTAGACTTCCTCTTTTTATCAAATTCTAAGCCAAAAACTGAATTTTTATTACATGGTTAAAATTATCACTTAACGCATTTCAGTAGGACGTTCATAAAATACTTGTTTTTATCCTGAAAAATTTCCATAAGCTTGAAACCTGTTTCATTGCTTAATTTTTTTATTTTTTCAAAGGTATATTTATAAGAACTTTCTGTAAATATGGGTTCCATGTATTCAAAATGGATTCGTTTTTTTAGCTTTCTAATGGTTACTACTTGCTCTTTCTGACTTAATAAATAGCTTTTCATCACCTGATCTACAGGGTTATAATACGCGTAATGCTTAAAACTGACAACGTCAAAGTCTCCTTCCAGCTCAGTGTTAATTCGATCTAAAAGATTCAGGTTAAAAAGAGAGGTAATACCATAGGGATCTTTGTAAGCATTTAACAAAATACTCTCGTCCTTAACTAAATCAAATCCAATTAAAATTAAATCCCCTCTGGAAAGAGATTCCCAAAGATTTACCATAAAATCGAATGCTTGCCCCGGTTTAAAATTCCCGATATTGGAACCGAGAAACAGTACCAGATTGGGCTTTTCGTTTAGGAGGGAAAGTTTTTTTATTCCATGAAAATAGTCCCCTGACAGTCCGGTAGCCTTAAGTTCTTTAATTTCTGTTTGAAGGTTTGTGAGAAGGTCTTCTAAAGAGGCTTTGGAAATATCTAATGGAAAATATTCAAAACTTAATTTTTTATTTACAAAATGTTTTAGCAATATCTTTGTCTTTCTTCCATCTCCTGATCCCAACTCAACAAAATTAAAAGAATACTTTCTGATATATCCAGCGATAATTTCTTTAAAAGTATCTAAAATTTCAAATTCAGCCTGCGTGAGATAGTATTCTTTGAGGTCGGTGATTTTTTTAAACAACTCTGACCCTGTTTCATCATAAAAATACTTGGACGGAAGTGATTTGTTTTTACTGGTCAAGCCTTTCAAAACATCAAGGGCAAATTGATCCTTCCCTGCATTTTGCACTTCATCAATTTCTATAATTTTGATTCTGGTTTTTAAGGAAGAAGTATTAGGACTCATTTTTTTATGGTGATTCGCCTTCATTTAACACTTACAATTCAATGTTCATCATCTATTCCCCCAGTCTTATCCCTGAAAAAAGCCATCGGTGCTCGGGTTGAAAGAAGTTTCGGTAAGTTGCTCGAATGTGATCTTTTGGAGTAGCGCAGGAGCCTCCCCTTAATACGACCTGGTTGATCATAAATTTGCCATTGTATTCGGACAAAGGTCCATCATAAGGTTGATAACCGGGATATGGTTGATAAGAACTAGAGGTCCATTCCCATACATCCCCGAACAATTGATTTACTCTTCCATCGGTGTTTAACACTCGTGGATGAAAAAAATCAGACTCCATAAAATTGCCCGATTTTTTTGAGGATTCATTTGCTTTCGCTACCGTTTCCCATTCTGCCTCTGTTAACAATCGCTTGCCCTTCCAGGTAGCAAAAGCAACGGCTTCATAAAAGCTCATATGACATACTGGCAACGCCGGATTCAGTACCTGAAGGCCATATAAGGTAAATTCCATCCATTCTCCATCTTTCTCCGTCCAATACAGCGGCGCTTTAATGTTCTTTTCTTTTATACATTTGAAACCATCATCTAACCATAACCGATAATCTTCATATCCTTTGTCCTGTATAAATTCCAAATACTCTCCGTTTGTGATTAACCGGTTTGCGACTTTAAAATTTTCAAAATAGACCTTGTGGTAAGGCTTTTCATTATCCCAGGCAAATCCTTCTTCATTCATTCCAAGAAACTTCATACCACCTGAATAATCTTTGAATTCCAGATCGGGTACAAGTGCATTGGATGAAAGCGTAACAGGAATATGATGGAAGTAGGCAGGCTTAAGCGGATTAGAAAAAAGGATGTATTTTATATCATAAATGAGGAGTTCCTGGTGTTGCTGTTCATGCTGTATTCCCAGTTCAACCAGTTCCATAAGGGTTTCGGGAAGAAACTCATGCTGAAATAATATTCTCATGTTTTCGTCCACATAAGCCCTGTAATCCCTGATATCTTTTACGGTTGGTCTTGAAAGTGTACCTCTGTATTCTCTTCCAACCCTGGGACCTAAAGACTCATAATACGAATTGAAGATATAATTATAGGATTCGTGAAATACCATATAGTCTTTCATGAATTTTTGAAGAATTATAGTTTCAAAAAACCACGTAGTGTGGGCCAAATGCCATTTAGGAGGACTCACAAAATCAATAGGTTGGATTACATAATCCTCAGTTTCTAAATTTTTACAAAGCCGCTCGGTGATACCCCGTACTTTTCTATATCGTTTTATTAAAGATTGAATTGCATCCAGTGTAACCATACCCGTTTTTGTTATTTAAACTGGATGGCATAAAATATGTTTAAAAAAGAAGCGGGAGAATTTTAAGAAATCATTTCAAAAAATATTTGCTTTTATAGGACTTTGATTTACTCCATGAATCTCTGCCGGGGAGGCATTGAAAAGATTTGAATTGATTCAGCTAACATTTCCAGGAAGGTAAATATCCCGCAAGTTTTGATTGAAGTATAAATTCTTAGCCATTAATTTCAAGTACTTCTGCTTTTTTTAAAGTAAATGAGAATTTGCTTCCCCTAGATACTTCGCTTTCAACTTTAATTTTCCCTCCGTTCTTTTCTACGAATTCCTTGCAGAGTAAAAGCCCAAGCCCTGTTCCTTTTTCGCCTGCTGTACCCCTGGTGCTTATTTTAGTATCTATTCTAAAAATTTTTGGAAGAATTTCAGGGCTAATTCCTACTCCGTCATCACTAACAGAAACCTCAGCATATTCTCCCATATCCCTGCATTTAATGACGACCTTTCCATTAGGCATAGTGAACTTTAAGGCATTTGAGATGAGGTTCCTTAGGATAAAACGAAAATGATTTTCGTCAGCAAACAGCATTATATCTGGACACAATTCGGTAACGATCTCAATTTTTTTATTGATTGCTATTAATTTGAATAAGCCTATTTTCTGTTCGATAATGTCATTGATATTGACGGCAATTGGATCATAGTTGAGGTTATTCATTTGTGACCTTGCCCATGTCAATAGATTTTCAGTAAGCTGAAGAGTATTTTTAACCGATTGATCCAAATTGGCAGCAATGATCTTTATCTCCTCCTTGCTCATATTTTCAATATAATTTGCCAAAAGGCTGGCAAAAGCGCTGAGTGAGTCGAGAGGGCTTTTAATATCATGAGCCACTATACTGAAGAATTTATCTTTAGTACCATTAAGCTGCATTAGAGCCTCTTTTTGTTGACTAATTTCAGCCAGAGCCTTTTCCAGATCTTCAGTCTTTTGATGGATATCTTTTGTTTGTGAAGTTATCTCGTCACGTTGTTTGGTTATCTCCAGATTCTTTAAAGTCAGGTCCTCATTTTTTAGCTGAATTTCGGATTTCTGATCCTGTAACTTCTTATTAATCCTATGCTTTTGAGCAATGCCAATAAACAGAATAAGAGCAATAAAAGACAGGGCTATAAAAGCGCCGATCAGGGAATTTTTAATTAATTTCTCTTTCTGAAGCTCTGTATGTTGCAATTGCCTGTTTTTAATCAGCAAGTCGATTTCAGCTTGCTTCCTTTCGGATTCATACATGGCTTCAATTTGACGCTTGTTCTTATGGATTTGCTCATTCTGCAGTATATCATATAAATTATGATACTTTTCATAATATTGATACGCCTGCTTATGGTCATTGGCTTCGGCATAGGTCTCAGCCATTCCTTTATAGGCATTTTTAATTTCTTCTTTTATCCCTATTTCTTCCGCGATGGACAAGGCTTGTGTATGAAATTCAATCGAGGAATTATAATCTTTTTTTATCCTATATGCCTGGGCTATACCATTTAAATTCAGGGCCATTCTACCCTTGTCGTTCAACAGGCTGTCAATTTGGTAGGCTTTCCTCAGGTAATTAAACGCCCCTTTAAAGTTTCCTTCCTGGAGAAAAAGGTATCCTATGTTATTTAAATTGGTTGCTAGCCGGTGTTGGTCGTTTAATTGTTTAAATAATTTATTGGCTTTGAGAAGATTAACGAGGGCCTCTCTGTATTTTTTCTGACGTACATACAAGCCGCCTATGTTATTGTATAATATTCCAATTCTTTCCTTGTCTTGTATTTCTTTGAATATATCCAGCGATTTAAAGAAGAAATTCAAAGCAGAATTGTAGTTCTTTAAGTCACGATAAACCAAGGCAATACTATTATAACTTCTGGCTATCTCTCTGACAGATCCTTCATTTTCCTCAAGCTTTTTTAAAGACTTGAAACTATACTCCAACGCTTTATCATAGTCTCCCTGAGTCCAAAAAAAATTTCCAATATTTCTATAACTGGTAGCAATTCCTTCAGCATATTGGATTGCTTCTGCCATTTTTAATGCCCTTTCAGCATAATCCTTACTTTTAATCGGATCAGGGCTATAATATTCAAAGGAAAGTTCATTTAGCAGGTCAACAGAAGCATCATCATTGGAAATTGATTTTAATTGATTTTCCAACTCAGAAAGTTTAGATATCTGAGCAATAGCGGGAGCTGCTCCAAACAGGATAAAAGTATAAACAAGAATGGATATTCCCTTATTAGTGTTCATTTTTTCATATATCAATTACTTACTCTTTGTAGCAATTAGGCGAAAATGTAACCTTGCAGCTTTAAAAAGAAGGCAGAATTAACAAAAAAATATTCATATTTTAAAATTTATGCTTGATTTATAAATATTTAGAAATTTTTATTGTCTACTTTTTGAATCATTGTTAATTCTTAAACCTCTTAAATAAAAAGTCTCGTCTGTTTTAAATCGAATCCCCCTTTTATCTGCATACCAATAAAAGAAAAGGGATGGGATGTCAATCTTTCATACCGGGAAAACCAAGAAGCGAGGTACTTTTTTAAGAAAAAGGGAAATAAATATAATTAAAAAAATACATATTATTCGACGATAATCATTTTTTTCATAGGTATTTTCTCGCCAGTAAAAAATTTACAGTAATACATTCCTTTTTTCATGTTCTTTGTTTCCAAAAACAATTCAAAAGAACCGGCAGGTATATTTCTTTCAAATAAATATGCCACTTCACGTCCATCTACGTCAAAAATTTTTATAGTGACTTTTGTTGGGTTGACTATGGTAAATGTTAATACTGTTTTATGGTCATGTTTAGCGGAGGCGGGAAATATTCCTATGCTTGTATTGATAGTGTCTTTATCAAAATCAAAAGACTCATTGGTTAGCGCGTAAGAGCTAAAGACGCTAAAGTAGCTTAATGCCAAAACAACAATAAAGCGAGGGTTATAAGTCGCCATGGTCTAATTAGTTTAAGTATTAGTACCTTTTAAATAGAGTTAGTCTCTATAATTTGCTAGCAGGAAGTTCTATTCTAATTTAACCAGATTATTAATGAAAAGCTATCTAAAAATGGATTAGAAGACGAATCTTAAAATTTTGTCGATGAAAGGAAATGTGACTTGCAAAATAATTATGTCTTGAAAGTTATTTTAGAATAAAAAATTGTTCTTTGTGTATAAATTATAAATTTGGTGTATGAGGACAAATATTGATTTAGATGATGATTTGATTGCTAAAGCAATGGAAATCAGTAATACAAAAACCAAAAAGGAGGTAGTTCATAAAGCGCTGGAAGAATTTGTAAGAAGACATGCTCAATTAAATATTGCAAAAATGAGGGGCAAAGTGATTTTTTGGCCTGGGTATAACGAGTAATGATAGTAGCGGATAGTTCGATTTGGATAGATTACCTTAAAGGGGGAAAAAATAAGAAAATGAATACTTTTCATTTTCATCTTCACAATAATGACATCGCCTTGATTCCTACAATTATGCAGGAAGTACTGCAAGGATTTAGGTATGAAAAGGAAGCAGAAAAATTAAAAAAAGAAATGCTTCAATTATTCATACTTCCCCTGGATCCCGTTACAGCCGCTATACAAGCGGCGGGTTTAAATAGAAGCTTGAGAGCAAAAGGAATTACAATTAGAAAAAGTCAAGATTGTTTAATAGCCTATTACTGCCTTCACTTTGATTTACCAATTTTATATCTCGATAAAGATTTTGATTTTATTTCTAAAGAATTTCCTCTTAGAACAATAGAATAATTCATTGACTTTGTAAATCAGCCCTTCTCGCCCGCACCAGCGAAGTAGTGGTCTTTTTCTTTAAATAAAATATTGAAGGTCGTCAAACTGCCATAGATCCGGGTAATATATTGCTGAAGATTCACTTTGTCTTCATCGGTCAATTTGGAATGACTATTGATGTTTTGCTCCAACACCCTGAGCCTGTCACGAACCATCACAATTTTATGGAAAAAAGTCTCAATCGGAATTTCTTTAGGTTTAAGGCTGGAAGAAGACGGCTGTAAAATCAAAGTGCCTCCGGACCATTTTTCTCCCAAAGGAACATTTTCAATCAGCACTTCATGCTTTTCCAAAACATAAGTAATTACCTCTTCAATTTTTGCTAAATCCAGTCCTGTTTGGGTACCTTCTACCTCCACAGCTTCCTTAATTATCAGATCTTCGTTTGACTTGGAAAACTGGATCTTACCGCCTCTTTCAAAAATGATTTCATAATTGGTGAGATTCACTTTATAAATCACACCGTCTCCATATCTTGGATGTTCTACTGTAGTGCCTGCTTTATATTCTTTCATATTCGGGGTATAAGGTTCTAGGTTCGGGGAAGTTTGCTTGCAACTTCTTAGTTACTTCCCTTAAATTGTCAATTGTTTTAATTTTTATTGCCTTGTATTGTGCTTCTCCTTAGCAAGGTTCAAGTATCATCCGTCAACTTTAATAAGGTTTATTTTATGTGGCATTTCATAATTAGCATATTATCACATAAACCCATTGTCACATTTCCAACGTTTTTCCTAAATCAAATCTCTGTTTTTGATCTGAAGTTTCCAATATAATTCTACCCTTTACCGGATGAATGGTAGATACTTTTTTAAATCCATCACTTATTTCCTGGAGAAAACAAAAGTAGCTTTTGGACCTTTCACCTTTAGATTCCAATGGTTTTTGCTCTTCATCTTTTTCCATTAAAGACAAAAAGGCGCCGTTTGCGGAGTTTTCAATGATTACCTTTGAATAATCATTTCCAGTCCAGACGTATCCCAGTAAAAGATTTTTATCAGCATTTGCGATTACTATCCAATGTAAAGAAGATTCATCTTTGATTTTGTCAAATGCCCGTGGTTTCTTAGAGGCTATATTTTTAGGAAGCGCCAATTCTACATTTGAATAAATCATTGCATTGTTCAGTAGTTCAGGATTGAGGGAGATATGTTGAGAAGGTTTAATTGCTTTTTCCGCAACATCATAATTAAAGAACGATTCTTTAACATGAAATCCGGTTTTCCCGCTTTCCAGCCTCACCTGCCTTTTTACTGTAATCTTATCTTTCAAAAAGTCTGCCTTCATCATAAACTCCATTGTTTTGTTTTTAAGAATAGGAGAATTTACCAGATCCCAAACTACCATGTTGGAGTCGGGCACAGCGTTAATAGACAAATAAGCATTGCCCAGCTCTCCCTGCAAAACAGAAAACGGGTTTAATCCATTTGGTTTTAAATGAAAATCTTTTAATTCACCTCCTTTCAGGTGATAGGTCAAGGCAGCTTTGTTGTTTTCTACTATTAAAGGTTTGTTTTCAAATAGCCTAAAACCAAAGGACACCAAGATGATCCCAAGGAGGAAAAACTTCAGCACGGAAAAACGCTTATTCAACCTGGTCATTGTTTTAATTTTTTATATCTATAGGATAAGGTTTGTCGATATTTTCCTTAACAAACAGTTCTGTCGTATCTATGTTCATCCCAACCAAGGAGCCCAAATCGTCATTAAGAAAATAAACGCATCCTCCATCTAAATTAATCTCAGGCGAAGCATCTTCAGCCGCATATTTTATTTCAGATAATGGGGTTGGCACATGACCATGAATTAATCTTTTTCCTCCCAATTGCTCAGCATCCAACTTAAATTTTCTCGAATGCATCATCGCCCTTATATCTAATAGGGGATTTCCCACTTCAAAATTGAATCCGGCGTGAACTAAAAAACAATTATCCAGCTCAAGGAAATAGGGCATATCTTTTATAAAATCAAAATACTGAATGGGAATATCTTCCACATTATCCACTTCGAAACTTTTTATTGTCTTCGGGCCTCCAAATTCAGTTGTCCAGTAATGCGCAATTTTTCCATAATAAGCATTCAGGAACATTTGATCATGATTTCCCCTGAGGCTTATGATGTTATAATTTTCTTTTTTTAATAGAAATATGTAGTCCATGACCCCACGACTATCCGGACCTTTATTTACTAAATCACCAAGGAGGTATAGGGTATCTTCTTTCTTTAATTTAAGACCTTCCTCAACTAAACTTTTAAAAGTCTTTACACATCCATGAATATCTCCTATAGCGTATCTCGACATTACCCCGGGTTTAATAACATTCTTTCTCGTTGGGAAAATCTTTGTTTTTTATGTCCCCTACGTATTGTGAAACGGCTTTTGTTATTAAATCATTTAGATCAAGATATCTTCTTAAAAACCTTGGTTTGAATTCTTGTGTAATTCCTAACATATCGTGAAGGACCAATACCTGACCATCTACATATTGACCTGCACCGATGCCTATGGTTGGGATCATTAATTCTGAAGTAACCCTCTTTGCCAATTCAGCAGGGATTTTCTCCAGCACAATTCCAAAGCAACCGCATTCTTCGAGAATATGTGCGTCGTCTACCAGTTTTTTGGCTTCTTCTTCCTCTTTTGCTCTTACCGTATAAGTGCCGAATTTATATATCGATTGAGGCGTTAATCCCAAATGGCCCATCACAGGAATTCCTGCGCTTAGGATCCTGATTACCGATTCTTTAATTTCTGCACCGCCTTCCATTTTTACCGCATGTGCTCCTGATTCCTTCATTATCCTGATGGCCGACCTTAAAGCTTCCGAGGAATTGCCCTGATAAGAACCAAAAGGAAGATCCACAATGACAAATGCCCTGCTGATTGCCCGTACTACAGAGGAAGCATGATAAATCATCTGGTCCAGCGTGATGGGCAAGGTTGTTTCATTGCCAGCCATCACATTCGAGGCAGAATCTCCTACCAGTATCACATCAATTCCGGCTCCATCAATGATCTTTGCCAGCGAATAGTCATAGGCGGTAAGCATGGAAATTTTTTCTCCCCTGTTTTTCATCTCCTGGAGACGATGAGTAGTCACTCTTTTTAGGTCTGATTTTGATACTGACATGGGAATAAACTTAGTTTGTTAATAACGGCAAATATATAAGAATTGATAGGAAATAAATTAGAGCTGAGAATAAGGAAATTTCTACTTTTTAAGCTTGCCGATAATCTCAAACTTATCGAAAACCGTCTTCGTATGTGGAGCATCTTTAAGTTCATCGGTCAGATCCTGACCGGCCCAATGTTCATAGTGTTTTCCATTTCGCCATAACCTTGATCGGGATACGTCATATATAAATCCTTCATAAGCGCACCATATTTCTTCTCTGTCCTGACCATTTCTTAATGCCAACTGAGCAAGCGTATATTCTTTCATTTTAGGGGTACTGGGTTTGGGGTTTGAGCAATGAGCAGTCAGGTGTCAGCAATCAGAGCTTTTACCCCAAGTAGCTATATGCCCAATTTTGCAAAGTTAAAATTCAGAATTTAACATTTAATTTACCTCATCCTTTTTTAGCAAAAAATCTATTATTTTCACATGCTTAACCAATGTCTATGAAAAATCCTTTAGTCGGCGCTTTTGTTTTTGCATTTATCGCTTCTGTGGGAAATGCACTTTTTGTATATGGACAAAGAAAGTCAATTCCTTCTGAAAGTCCCTTTCTATTTTTGATATTAAGTCTTTTATTAGGTATTCTGATCCTTTCCTTGGTATCATTTTTTTTCCCCAAACCTGACTTTTACAATGCCATTTCCCAAAATTATAAATCCATTTTGTTTACAGGAATAGGAATATCCATTACCTATATCGGCTTCTACTTCTTATACAATAAATTTGGCGCTACTTATTATATCCTTTATGCAATTCTTTCTTTTATGACTACGTCAATTATTGTTGGCATAGTTATCCTGAAAGAACAATTCAATTTTTACTATATCCTCTCCATAATTTTAGCCATTCTTACCATATTCTTTTTCTTTTTGGGAAAACAACAATCTTCCTGATTTATCAGTATGCCATTTATTATAATTGAGAAGAAATGATCCTGGTTTTTAAAAAACTTAATGTATCCGGTATGGCTGTCTGGCCGTTCATAATCCTTGCTAATGAAAAATACAAGCAAAATAAGTTTTTGATAAATCACGAATTGATCCATCATAAGCAACAATTGGAATTATTGATTTTCCCGTTTTATCTTCTCTACTTATTTAACTACCTGGCCAACTTGATAAAATATAAGAATCACAATGAAGCTTATCTAAATATTATTTTTGAAAAAGAAGCGTATACAAATGAAAGGGATCTAAATTATTTAAAGACCAGGAAAAACTTTAACTGGTGGGAATATTTAAAAAAGTAGTTAAAAACCCTTCAAAACTTCCTGCGTTTTTTAAATTAGATAGTTAAATTCAACGTTAAACACGAATAGGACTTTTTATGTAGAAATTCTACTGGAAAACCAACAAAAGCTCCTTTTCAACTTCTTTTTACCCAGATCTCTTGCCTATGAAAGTTATTGTTAACGACATTCTTCTAAACCACATTGAAAGCGGTCATCCTCATGGACTGCCAATTATTTTCATTCATGGTTTCCCATTTAATCACACCATGTGGGAGCCTCAGATGGAAAGCTTGCCTCCTTTTTTAAGGATAATTGTTTATGATTTAAGAGGGTTTGGAAAAAGTGATCTCGGTAACGGCAACAATTCCATAGAACAACATGCAGATGATTTGATAGGCTTAATGGATGATTTAAAAATTGACCAGGCGGTAATTTGTGGATTATCCATGGGAGGATATATCGCCTTGAAGGCCGTCGAAAAATATAAGGATAGGATTAAAGGCCTGGTTTTGTGTGATACCAGAAGCGAAATGGATACAGAAGAGGCACGGAAAAAAAGGTATGAAACAATTAAAAAAATTGAGTCGGAGGGCTTGCCGGGATATCCTCAGGAGTTTTTAAAGAATGTCTTAAGTAAAAATACGTTGGAAAATAATGGAAAGCTGGTGAAGGAACTTGAGCATAAAATTCTTGAAAATCCTTCCAAAGGGATTATATCCGCTCAAGATGCTATGGCAAGGCGTTCAGAAACTACTTCCATCTTGAAAAAGATAAAAGTCCCGACTTTAATACTTGTGGGCGAGCATGATACAGTAACGCCATTAAGCGTTGCGGAAAATTTAAAAGACAAAATTCCTAATGCTTCTCTTGAGATTATTCCTAATGCTGGTCATCTGACCAACCTTGAAAATCCTAAAGTATTTAATGAAAAGCTGGTAGGTTTTCTTAAAAGGTTTGAACCAAGCTTGGGGTAATATTTTCCAAAAGTTATTTGGATCGTAACTCGGTATATTCAACCAACTTTTAGAAAGTTTTTTTCTTCCAACTTCGATCTTCTGACTTCCAACTATAATAATAAATTTCCTCTTCTAACTTCTCACCTATAAATTCGCAGCGCTAATATTTAAAAATACCATTGAAATGAAAGAATATTTGATCAGATTGTATAAATATAATCACTGGGCCAATGAGCGTTACTTTACTCTTTTTAAAACCCTTAATGTGATACCCGAAAGGATTCAGCTTCTGCTGAGCCACACCATTGTCGCGCAAAAATTATGGTTGTCGAGGATCCAGGGAAATCCCGACTTCTCTTTGCATATTTGGAAAACACTTCCTTTGAATGAAGTGGAGCAAATGGCCAAAGAAAATACAACCAATTGGCTTAACTACCTAAAAAGCTCTGATGAACAGGAATTCAGCCGGATTTTATCTTATATTAATTTTCAAAAGATCCCATACGAAACCGTCATTTCTGATATTATCATTCATACAGCAAATCATGCTACTTATCACAGGGCTCAATATGCTATTCTCTTAAGGCAAAATAATATTGATCCTCCAAATACCGACTTTATCACTTATTCCCGAGAGGTAAAGGAATGATATTTATGCTTTTGTTGTTGTAAGGAATCAGTGTCTTACGGATACTGATTTTTTTGCAAAAGCTATGGAAAAAAGTATTAAAAGAAAAAGCACTAATTTAGAAAGGAAAGCATCAGAAGATGTGCTGAACATTCAGGATGTTTTTAGAAGCGGGTTTTTCTATTTTATCTTCGGGTTTGTCCTTTTGATTTTTATCTCTAATAATTACAACCAAGGTTTAAAGGTTCAGAAAGCTGATACACCAAAGTATATTTCTGCAGGTTTTAATACACCTACAAATAAGATTGATAAGAAAACGAGCAAAGATAAAATTGTTGATCACGCCCTCTCTCATTTAGGTATAAAATATACTTATGCCGGAAAGAAGCCCTCCACAGGTTTTGATTGTTCAGGGTTTACTTCTTATGTGTATAAAGAATCGGGACTTAAAATTCCGCCGTCTTCCATTACCCAATCAAAATTCGGAGAACCTGTATCACTTAAAGATGCGGAAAGAGGGGACCTGATCTTCTTTAAAAGTCCTACCAGGGGCAACGAAAGGATCGGGCATGTTGGAATAATTGTCTCAAGCTCAAATGACAAAATTTCCTTTATTCACTCCTCTTCAAGCCGGGGAGTTGTAATTGACAATTTGAATAGCAAACATTATAAAAATAGGTATAGGTCGGTGAGAAGGGTGTTGTAGATTGATTGACTAAGAGAAATCGACCGCCTAACCTAATAAAAAACTTCGCCGTATACTCAATCATTCAAGGGTTTGTTTGGATTATATGGCCAGTTCGAAAAATACTAACTATGCGATTCCGCAAGTACTCCCAAACCTAACAGACGAAAATATTTTTCTTAACCAAGTTTTAGATTCTGTATCGAAATTTTTTATTACAGCCAAATTACTTTGACTGCACTGAAAAAGTATTGGTTGGGAAAACTTGTGCTTTAATTTTTGAGAATGAACCAGTAATGGAATCATAGCAGACAGGAATTTTAAATTAGTGTATATGTATGATTATGTAGTAGTAGGAGCAGGTTTTGCGGGAAGTGTAATTGCTGAAAGATTGGCAACCGCCGGAACGAGAGTCTTAATTATAGATAAAAGAAATCATGTAGGCGGAAATGCATTTGATCATTATAATAACGATGGAATTTTAGTGCATAAATATGGCCCTCATATTTTTCACACGAATTGCCAGGAAGTCTTTGATTACCTTTCTCAATTTACCAAATGGAGATTCTATGAACATAAAGTCCTTACTAGTGTAGACAGCAAGCTAGTTCCCATTCCTATTAACCTGACCACTGTAAATACGCTTTATAATTTAAACCTGACTTCGGAAGAATTAATGAAATTTTACGAAAGCATAAGAGAAGATATCAAGGATATCAAAACTTCGGAGGATGTGGTTGTAAGCCAGGTAGGCTGGGAATTGTATGAGAAGTTTTTTAAAGGATATACTAAAAAACAATGGGGTGTTTATCCATCAGAACTGGATAAATCAGTAGCGAGCCGTATTCCAACCCGGACGAATACCGATGACAGATATTTTACTGATGCTTTTCAGTACATGCCTTTGCATGGTTACACAAGAATGTTCGAGAACATGCTATCACATCCAAAAATCCACATATTATTAAACACGGATTACAAGGAAATAGAAAATATTATTCCTTACAAAAACATGATATATACTGGACCGGTAGATGAATATTTTGAGTTCTGTTATGGAAAACTTCCCTATAGATCTTTAAAGTTTAAGCATGAAACGTTGGACACTGTTCAACTACAACCGGTTGCAGTGGTAAATTATCCCAATGAATTCGAATATACCAGGGTAACTGAATACAAGCATTTAACAGGTCA
>Ga0196965_1000694_pt1 | contig 16605 bp, 11 predicted proteins | sample S1_20metaG_FD_148668 | JGI IMG/M metagenome (GOLD analysis project Ga0196965, IMG submission 148668) | Soil microbial communities from Anza Borrego desert, Southern California, United States - S1_20 | ecosystem: Environmental > Terrestrial > Soil > Desert | place: USA: California | collected... | reverse complement strand
AACAGGTCAGACTGGCGCATGGCCAACCTCCATTGAGGTCGCCCCCCTGTCAGTTGCATTCTACGCGTTCTGCAGCTCTTCAGCGCCAGAAGCGGACGTTGGCGCCGCGTCGGAACACGGACTGTTGAAAACGGCGTGCGCGACGCCGTTGGGCCGGAGCCCGCAAACATTGCGAAAGCTTCATACGGCGCCCGATTGACGCAGGCTGCAATTGTAGCGCAGGCTGCAATTGTAGCTTCAGGAGGACGGCCATGCTGCAGTCGCTGGCCCCGCGGGAAAGACAGATCGTCGACGTGCTGTACCGGCGCGGCGAGGCGACGGTGGCGGAGGTCCGCGAGGCGCTGCCCGACGCCCTCACGGCCTCCGCGGTTCGGGCCATGCTGACCCGGCTGGAGGCCAAGCGGCTGGTGGCGCGGCGCGATACGCCGCGCGGCATCGTCTACGCGCCGCGGGTGCCGCAGGCCGAGGCCACGAGATCCGCCCTGAGGCAGGTGGTCGGAACCTTCTTCAACGGGTCGGCCGCAGGCGCCGCCAGCGCTCTGCTGGACATGGGTGGCCCGCTGAAGGACGAGGAATTGGACGAGCTTGAACGGTTGATCGCCGAGGCCCGCAGGAAGGAGGGCCGGTCGTGATCGCCGCCACCCCCGAAATTCTCATGGAGATCGCGCTCAAGGGCGCCGCGGTCACCGTCGTGGCCTTGGGTCTGGTGACCGCATCGAAGCGGCTGCCAGCGTCGCAGCGCGCGCTGATTGCGCATCTCGGCCTGCTGGTCGCCGCCGCCATGCCGCTGCTGGTTCTGTTCGGGCCGCAGGTCGAGGTCGCGGGCGTCTGGACCCGGGACGCCGTCGCCGCGACGGCGGCGGCGGTTCCCGCCGGAGAGACCGCGGCCGCGACCGCCCTGGCCGCACCGAAGACGGCGACGCCGGTCGCGCCGGTCGTCGACGCCGGACTCCTTCTGCTCCTCGCGTGGTCCGCCGGCGGAGCGTTCCTGGCCAGCGGGCTGGGCTTGGGCCTGCTGCGCCTGTTCCGCCTCCAGCGCGAGGCGGCGGTGCTGACCGACCGCGACTGGCTGGGCGCTCTCGCCCAAGCCCAGCACCGCATGGGTGTGAAGCAAGGCACCGCCTTGCTGCGCAGCGAGCGGCTGGGCTCGCCGGTGAGCTGGGGCCTGCTGCGCCCGACCATCGTGCTGAGCGCAGGCGCCCTGCGCACGCCCGACCGGGCCGAGGCGATCCTGGCGCACGAGCTGGCCCATGTTGTGCGGATGGACTGGGTCAATCTGCTGATCGCACGCATCGCCACGGCCGTGTTCTGGTTCAATCCGCTGGTCTGGATCCTCGCGCGGCAAGCGCACGAACTGCGCGAGGAGGCCGCCGACGACGTGGTCCTGCGCGGCGAGGTGGATGGTCCGGACTATGCCGGCATGCTGGTCGACTTCGCCCGCGGGGAACGGGGTGCGGTTCTGGCTGCTCACGGCGTGGCTCCCGGCAAGGGCTCGCTGAAGCGTCGTCTGAGCCGCGTGCTGGACCGCAGTGTGCGACGCGAGCCCGCACGACCCGTCCAGGTCGCCGCCGGCCTGCTGGCCGCCGCCGCCTTGGCCTTGCCCTTGGCCGCCTTCACGCCGATGCACGAACGAAGCCTCACCCATGAGGAGGAATATTCGCCTGCGACGCCCGCATTCGAAGCGGCCGACCCCGATCCGAACCCCGTCGATACGGACCCCGAAATGAGCCCGGCCGAGGAGGCGGCCATCGAAGCCGGGATCGAGGCCGACGCCGCTGTGGAACAGGGCGTACAGGATTCCGGGCCTTCGGCGGGGGCGCGGCCGGGCGCCGGCCGGCTGTCGCCGGAAGCCCTGGCCTCAATGAGGCTGCACGGGGTGACGCCGGAGTGGATCGCCGCGCTGGAGCGGGAACTGCCCTGGATTCGCAGCCTTTCCGCCGGCCAGCTGACCAATCTCGCCATTCATGACGTCACCCCGGAGTGGGTGCGGGACATGCGCGGCGCCGGCTACGACCGCCTCTCGTACGGCCAGATCACGTCGATGGCCGTGCACGGGGTGGATGCGGCCTGGGTGCGCGATCTGGCCTCGGCCGGCCTGACCGACCTGTCGATCGATCAGCTGGTGGGTCTGAGGATCGCCGGGGTCGACTCCCGCTATGCCCGACGGATGGAAGCCGAAGGGATCACGGGCGTGGACGCCCTGCGCCGGTCCGCGCTGATCGGCCCCCGCCCCGGTTCGGGACCGCGAAGTCGTGCCGAAATCCCCTGGCCGCCGACGGCGTCGCCGCCGACGCCGCCAGCGCCGCCGCCTGCTCCACCCGCCAGCCGCTGACCTGAACGCCTGAAGCCTGCGCGCCGCACCGCCCCCGACCGGGAGCGATCGACCCCGCGCGCCCGGAACCCGAAAGGAATACGCCATGATCCGCACCACCCTGATCGCCCTTCTGGCCACCGCCGGAGCCGCCGCCGGCCCGCAGCTGGAACCGCAACCGGCCCGAACGCCGGCCCCGCACCTGGGCTTCCGTTCGCCGCAGCTTGACGGCCCCGACCTGGGCCTGATCCGGTTCTCGCTGGAGAACCGCAGGGACGGCAGGGCCCAGCTGGGCCTCACCTTCGGCGAGGACGGCGGGAGCCGCCGCGGAAACATGAGCGGACCCCGGGACTGGTCCGATCTACAGGGTGTCAGCCGCGAGGCCCTGTCGGCGACCGACGGGCCGGTATCCTTCAGGCTCGACCGCCGCGCCGGCGATCTCGCCTGTTCGGGAGTCGCCTCGGGGGGCATTGCCGCAGGACGCTGTGAGTTCGATCCGGACGAAGCCTTTGCGGGCAGCCTGGGCGCGCGCGTGGGAGCCACACCCGGGCCGGGCCAGCTGTTCCACCTCGCCCTGACCGACTTCGATCCCGCTCTGCTCGACGTCCTGGAGGCCGAGGGCTATGCGCGCCCTGACCTCGATCAGGTGATCGCGGCGGCCATCCACGGGGTCGGGGCCGACTATGTGCGCGACGTGGCCCGAGCGGGTTATCGGCTCGGCGCCCTGGACGATCTGGTCGCCTTCCGCATTCACGGGGTGACGCCGGAGTCTGTGGCGGCCATGGCGGAGCTGGGGACGGCGTTCCGCAACCTTCCCGCCGCGGACATCATGGCGCTGTCGATCCACGGGGTGACGCCGGACTACGTCCGCGCCATGTCGGACCTCGGCCTCGGCGGCTCGCCGGAGGAGATGGTCGCGCTGAAAATCCACGACGTGACGGTGGAGGGAGTGCGTGCCCTGGCGGATGCCGGCTATGGCGACCTGACGGCTGAACAGCAGCTCGCCTTCGCCATCCACGACGTCACGCCCGGCTTCATCCGCGAGATGGCCGACGCGGGATACGCAGAGCTGTCGCCGGACCAGCTGGTCTCGCTTCGCATCCATGGCGTGTCCGGCGACTACGCCAAACGCATGGGCCGCGAAGGCGTGTCCGCGCGCAAGGTGGCCGACGCCGACTGACCGACGAACCCACCCAGCAACAACAACCTCGAGGAACGCCCATGTACGCCGGACCCCTTTCGGCGGCTCGCCTCCGCGCGCGCCTGCTCGCCGCCGCCGCCGCGATCGCCCTTACCGCCGCCGCGACCCCCGCCCTCTCGCAAGGCGCGCCCGCCGAGGCCGGCGAGAGCACCTATGAAGCGGACCACTTCGCCCGCTTCGCGCCGGGCACGGCCTACGACATGCTGGCCCAGGTTCCCGGCTTCTCCATCCGTCAGGCCTCGGTGGAGCGGGGGCTTGGCCAGGCGACCGGCAACGTCCTGCTGAACGGCCAGCGCATTTCCAACAAGTCGGACGACGTCGTCGCCCAGCTGCGCCGCATTCCGGCAAGCAACGTCGTGCGGATCGAGATCCGGGACGGCGCGAGCCTGGGCATTCCCGGTCTCAGCGGCCAAGTCGCCAACGTCGTGACGCGGGCCTCCTCCCTCAGCGGCCAGTGGTCGTGGCGACCGGAATTCCGGGCGCGCTTCACCGATCCGATCCTGACCCGCTTCGACGTCTCGGTCAGCGGCGAGCGCGGGCCGGTGGAGTACACGGTCGCGCTGGAGAACCAGGCCAATCACAGCGGCGCCGCGGGCGACACCCTGATCTACGACGGGTTCGGAAACCCGACGGAGACGCGGCTCGATTACTGGACCGGCAAGGTCTATCAGCCGCGGCTCAGCGGGCGCTTCGTGATCCACGGGCCGGGCGACGCCGTCGGCAATCTGAACGCCGCGATCCGCGGGCTGGACTACCGCTTCGAGGAGGACGGCGCGCGCGTCGGCTCGAACCTGCCGGACCGCGAACGCGCCGTGCGGGACGAGCAGGACGGGTACGACCGGGAGATCGGCGGCGACTGGGAGTTCGGCTGGGGCGTCGGTCGGCTGAAGCTGATCGGGCTGGAGCGGTTCGACACCTCCGACTACCAGAGCGCCGTCGTGATCGACTGGGCCGATGGCCGGCCGAGAACGGGCGACCGGCTGACCCAGTCCAGCGAGGAGGGGGAGCGGATCATCCGGGCCGAATACGGCTGGAAGCCAGGCGAGGCCGACGCGGAGTTCTCCATGGAGGCGGCGTTCAACAGCCTCGACAGCACCACCCGCCTGTTCCGTCTGCAGCCGGACGGAAGCGAGCAGGAACTGGCTTTCGACAACGGCACGGCGCGGGTGGAGGAGAGCCGGTACGAGGCCATGGGAACCTATGGCCAGCCGCTGTCCGCGACCCTGTCGTTCCAGGTCAGCGCGGGGGCGGAATACTCCCAGCTGCGGCAGGTCGGCGCCGGCGGTCTGGAGCGGGAATTCTTCCGGCCCAAGGGCCAGGCGAACGCCGTCTGGCAGGCGTCGCCCGACGACCGCCTGACGCTGCGCCTGCAACGCCGCGTGGGACAGCTGAACTTCGGCGATTTCCTCGCCTCGGCCAACCTGAACAGCGGCACCAGCTACTCGGGCAATCCCAATCTGGTGCCGCCCCAGAGCTGGGAGCTGGAAGGCGAATGGGTGCGGGACGCCGGACCGTGGGGGACCTCTACGCTGCGGCTCTACGGCTCCGTGATTGAGGATATCGTGGACATCGTGCCGATCGGCGCGACGGGGGAATCGATCGGCAACCTGGACGAGGCGACACGCTATGGCGTCGAGTGGCGGGCGACCACCAACCTGGATCCTGTAGGCTGGCGCGGCGTGCGCGTGAACACCCGGATCATGCTGCAGCGGTCGAAGGTGGAGGACCCGCTGACGCTGGAGGATCGCGAGATCAGCGGAAGCCTGAAGCGCCTGTTCAGCATCGACCTGCGCCACGATGTGCCGGAGACGGACTGGGCTTGGGGCTTTGGCCTGAGCCACCAGAAGAACGCCCAGACCTACCGTTTGACCGAGCTGTCGCGACAGTGGGAGATCCCGGTCTTCGGCAGCCTGTTTGTCGAGCACAAGGACGTCATGGGTCTGACCGTGCGAGCCTCGGCGGCCAACATCTTCTCGGGCGAAAGCTACTTCAATCGGACAGCCTATGCCGGGCGTCGCCTCGACCCGATCTCGTACATCGAAATCCGTGATCGCACGATCGGACCGATCTTCAACCTGGAGGTCCGTGGCAAATTCTGACTCCCGCGGGCGCTAATGCGCCTTCTGGAACGGGTGAGGATCTGCTCAACAAGAAAGGCGGCTCCGCGCCAATTGCGGACACTGGCCCGCGGCCGGGAAGCGGACGTTCGATTTGAGTTCAGGTGGAAGACCGCTGTCGACCCATCGCGGACACAGCGGCAACCCTCGATCGGGCCAGCGGCGGTGTGAAGGAGGCGCACAATACGGCGTCCCGCTTTTTCAGCCGCCAGAGGCGGGCCGTTCTCCGACATTGTCCAGGACATCCCGGACACGGGCGGCGAGATCCGCCGCGGCAAAGGGTTTGGTGAGCAACTGAACCCCTCGATCCAGCCGGCCGTGGTGAATGATTGCGTTCCGCGCGTAGCCGGTAGTGAACAACACCTTCAGGTCAGGGCGCAACTCCTTCGCCGCGGCTGCCACGACTGCGCCTGTCATCCCGCCCGGGAGCACAACATCAGTGAAGAGCAAATCGACGCGAGCCTGCCGTTCAAGCAACCGCAGAGCTGACGGTCCGTCATGGGCTTCCAGCACCCGGTACCCGAGGTCCCGGAGAGCTTCGACCGAATATGTGCGCACATCATCATCATCCTCAAGGACGAGAATCGTCTCCTCTTCGTTTCCCTCGGGAACAAGCGCCGGGTCCTCAAGATCGGGCGCGGGCGTTTCGGCGACCAGTCGTGGCAGATAAATCTTCACCGTCGTGCCATGTCCCACCTCCGAGTAGATTTTCACATGGCCGCCCGATTGTTTGACGAAGCCATAGACCTGACTGAGTCCCAGGCCGGTTCCTTTGCCCACAACCTTCGTAGTGAAGAAGGGCTCGAAAGCTTGGGACATGGTGGCTGCGTCCATACCGACGCCGGTGTCCGACACTGACAGGACGACGTATTGGCCGGGCAGCACCTCCGCGTGTGTCGCTGCGTAGGCTTCGTCAATGTGTGTATTCGCGGTTTCAATAGTGAGCCGGCCGCCTTCTGGCATCGCATCCCGGCCATTGACAGACAGGTTCAGGAGAGCCGCTTCCAGCTCGGCGCCGTCGACATCCACCTTCCACAGACCCGCGCCCAAGACGGTCTCGACATGAATTGTCTCGCCGATCGTCCGATGTATGAGATCGGAAATATTCCGAACCAGCGTGTTGGCGTCAGTCGGCTTCGGATCGAGGGGCTGCCTGCGCGAGAAGGCCAGGAGGCGCTGGGTCAGCGTGGCTGCCCGCCGGGCTCCGGTCATCGCGTGACCAGCCGCGCGCTGAAGCCGGACGGAGTCCGCTCCAAGATTTCGCTGGAGCGTATCCAGATTGCCGATGATGATCTGCAGGAGGTTGTTGAAGTCATGGGCGATGCCGCCCGTCAACTGACCTACGGCCTCCATCTTCTGGGACTGACGCAGCGCGGCTTCCTTGGCTTCAAGCTGCGCTGTTCGCTCCGCCACCTGTTCCTCAAGAGTCGAATTTAGCGCCCGAAGAGCTTCTTCCGCCCGGGTTCGTTCCGCGAGCTCGACCTGAACCGCTCGGGTCAGCCGGGCGTTGTCGATCGCGATCGCGGCCTCGGCAGCCAGCCCGGAGAGACCGCGCTCGGATCGCTCGGTGAAAATGTTCGCCTCCGCATGCCCGAAAAACAGGCCGCCCAGGACTTCGCCTGTACGTGCGATGACAGGTACGGCGAGGTAGCTGCGCACGGGCAAGTGCCCTTCCGGCATCCCATTGTAGGGCTTGTTGCGGCCGTAGCGCTTGTCCTTGGTGATGTCGTCCGAGCGTAGGATGCCTTCGCCAGCGAACGTGGGGCCGAATACGGCTGTGTTCCGCGGCATCGGAAACCTCGAGAAGGCTTCGCGGGAAACGCCGGACAAGGTGTAGAGCATGTAGCTCTCGCCGGCTTCGTTTTCCGAGTTGTAGAAGAAGGCGCCGAACTCGGCCCCTGTGAGCTCCACACCCGCGTCCGTGACGATCTGGACGAGGTTGTGAAGGTCTGGCTCGCTCGCCAGCGCCGTACCAGCCCTGTTGAGGATTTCCAGAGCCCGGCGCTCCTCCCAGACCTCATGCTCGGCCCGACGTTGCTGGGTCCGGTCACGCAATATCTTGACGAAGCCGGTGAGGCCGCCTTGGGCGTTGCATATCGGGCTCAGCTCACCGGCTGCCCAAAGACGCTTCCCGTCCTTCCGGACCCGCCAACCCTCTTCTCCGCCTCCGCGACCGTGCGCGAGGGCGTCGCTCATCTCGCGGGCCACCCGACCTTCCCGGTCGTCCGGTGGAAAAATCCTCTCAAGAGGAGCGCCGAGCATCTCGGGCTCTGACCATCCAAGAATCCGGGCCGCGCCCGCGCTCCAGCTTGTGACGAGACCGTCGGGGTCCAGCGTGATGATTGCGGTGTCCGTCGCACTGTTCACGACCTGACGCCAATCTCCCACACTGAGTTCGGGCGAGCCGGCGCCGAGCGATTCTTTCATAGTCTCCCCCGTCACATCCAATCCGCCGGCGACTGTTCACTCGCCGCTCCGAGTTGAGCACGCCCGCCCGAAAGCGCACCATACCCAAGCGGGTTCCGAAGGCCGATAAACCGGGCGCGCTCTCTACAGGCAAGGTCCCATGACGGCGCCAAGGGACCGGGAGGGAGGACGAAATCGCGTCCTCGAGCAATCGGCGAATCGTCTCGGCGAATTCCCGGGTGGCGAACAGCTGATTACATCCACGCAGGTTCGGGTCGGCCACTGTAAACGATGACGTTCTGTCTCAACCGGTCCCCGGCGCGACGATCATCGGGGGCGCCCCTGCCCTGGTAGCGCTTCCGCTCGCCGTGACCCGGGCGTTCCGGGCCCGTGAATGCAGAAAGGCTGAGTTCGCCGCCGCGCCTACCTGGGTGTCCGTGACCTTGTCGGCAGGAGGTGTACGCTTGCCGTCTCGCGCATCAGACTGGCCGCCGCCGCCAGGACTTCATCCGCCTTGAACGGCTTTGAGACGTGGGGAATGTGAGCGAAGCCGGGCGGAAGGTTCTCGCCGCCGTAGCCGCTGACGAAGACGAAGGCGATGTTCCGCCGGGTGAGGGCGGCGGCCACCTCATCGACTGGTTGCCCCCCGAGGTTGGCGTCGAGCAGCACGCCTTCGAAGCCGCCCCGATCCACAAACTCCAGCGCCTCGCGGACATTGGAGGCCGGACCGATGACCTCCACGCCCGCCTGCTCGAGGAGTGCTGAAAGCTCCAGCGCGACCAGGGCCTCGTCCTCGACTACCAGCAGCCGTCGGCCCGCCAGATTGGAAGCGCCCGACGCCTTGGCCACGCCTCCAGCCCGACCGACGGCCTCCAGCGCCCCGAGGGACGAAGGCGGCTCGACGTTCTCGTCCTGTGGCAATGCAACGACCAGGTCCCAGCAAATACCGTCCGCGCGGTAGGACAGTCGCGCTTCTCCGCCGGCCGAGCGCGTGCTCTGTTCGATGAGCCGGGTGCCAAATCCCCGCCGCGTCGTCGCCTTGACGGGCCGGCCTCCGGTCTCCAGCCACTGCAGTCGCAGCTGGTCCCCCTCGACGCTCCAGGTGAGCGAGACGCGACCCTCCGTGGTGGAAAGGGCGCCGTATTTGTTGGCGTTGGTGATGAATTCGTGGAGCATCAGCGCCAGGCTCAGGGCCAGCTGGGCGGGCAGGCGCACGGCCGGGCCGGAGACCTGCAGCCGGTCTTCGTCGATGGTCCCCATTCCGAGCTGGTCCTGCACCAGGTCGGCGAGCATCGCGCCTTGCCAAGTCTCGTTGCTCAGCAGCGAGTGGGCGCGGGCGAGCACCTGGATGCGACCGGTGAAGGCATCCTGGAACGCCTCGGGACTGACGGCATGACGTAGAGTCTGCGAAGCGATGGCCTGAACGCTGGCCAGCGTATTCTTGACCCGGTGATTGAGTTCGCCGACCAGCAGCTGCTGGACTTCCTGGGCGCGCCGGCGCTCCGTTACGTCGAGCGCCTGGGCTTGCAGGGAAACCGGCCGGCCCTGCTGATCGAACAACGCCGAAATGTACCATTCGCAGTCGATGACCGAGCCGTCCGTGCGCCGGTTGCGGGCGAGGTGAACCCCCCGCGCCTGCTGTCCCTGCAGCAAGCCCGTGAGATGTGCGATGAAGTCGTCCAGTTCCGCGTCCGCCACCATGCCGAGCTCGTCCAGGCGTCGGCCGACCGCCTCCCCTTGGCGCCAGCCGAACATCCTTTCGGCGGCGCCGGACCAGGCGACGAGACGCAGGTCGGAGTCGAGTTCGATCGTGGCCAGGGGGGAGTTGTCGCCATGAGCCTGCAGACGGCCGAGCGCGTCGGCGAGGGCCCCGGCATTAACCTCGAGCTCGTCGCGCTGATGCGCCAGCTCCAGCCTCTGTCGTTCAAGCTCGAAAAAGACCGCCGTCTTGGCCTTCAGCATCTCGGGGTCGATGGGCTTGAACATGTAGTCCACGGCGCCGGCCGCATAGCCGCGGAAACGGCGGCGTTCGTCGGTGGCCACCGCCGTAAGGAACAGGATCGGCACGCGTCGCGTCCGCGTCGTTCCGCGCATCAGCTCCGCCAGCTCATACCCGTCCATGTCAGGCATCTGGACGTCGAGCAGGGCCAGGGCGAAATCGTGGACCAGGAGAAGCTCGAGGGCCTCGGGCCCGCTCCGGGCCTTGTGAATCTCGAGCCCTTCCCGGGCCAGGAGCGCCTCGAGCGCGAGCAGATTCTCCGCGACGTCGTCGACGACCAGGAACTTGACGGGCGTACCTTGATCCATGGTCAACCCTGTCCCGTAGCCGCAAGGCGATAGATGCGTTCCGCATCGGCGAAGCCGGCGAAGGCGCGTGAATGCTCCGAGAAGTGCAAGCTCTCCTTTGAACCGAGCCCGAGAAAACCGCCCCGGACGAGAGAATCCTTGAAGAGTCCGATCGCGCGATCCTGCAGGGCACGATCGAAATAGATGAGGACATTCCGACAGGAGATCAGATGAACTTCTGAAAACACCGCATCAGAGGCAAGACTATGTTCCGAAAACACCGTCCTGCTGCGCAGGGTCTTGTCAAAGGCCGCCAGGCCATAGGCCGCCGTATAATAGTCCGACAGCGAGGTGCGTCCTCCGGATTGCTGATGGTTGGCGGTGAACAGAGGCAGGCGATCCAGCCCGTAGACGCCGGCCTCGGCCTTCCGCAGCGCCTCGGGGTTGATGTCGGTGGCGTAGAAGATGGTGCGCGCCTCCAGCCCCTCCTCCCGGAACAGGATCGCCAGGGAATACAGTTCCTCCCCCTCAGCGCAGCCGGCCACCCAGACCTTGAGGGAAGGGAAGGTTTTGAGATGCGGGATCACCTGCTCCCGCAAGGTCCGGAAATAGCCCGGGTCCCGGAACATCTCGCTGACCTGTATCGTGAGGTAGTTCAGCAGTTGCGAAAAGACTTCCGGTTCGTGGAGCACCCTGTGCTGGAGCATCGATAGCGAGGGGCAGTCGAACCGACGCCGGGCCTGATCCAGGCGGCGGGTCAGCGAACTCCGGGAATAGGCGCGAAAATCGTAGTGGTGCCGACGCGAGATGGCTTCCAGAAGGAGCTCCAGCTCCAGATCGTCCCTCGGCGCGGCCACGGCGGCGGCTACCTCGGCATCCAGACGCGCACCAGCGACAGCAGCTTGTCCACGTCGAGCGGCTTGGCGAGATAGTCGTTGGCCCCGGCCGCCAGGCATTGCTCCTGATCGTCCGCCATCGCCTTGGCGGTCACGGCGATGATCGGGAGCTTCGCCCACTCCGCGCGGCTGCGGATCGCCCGCGTCGCCGTCAGACCGTCCATCTCCGGCATCATGAGGTCCATCAGCACCAGGTCCACCTGCGTCGGCGTCCCCTCCGCCTCCTCAAGGGCCTGCAGGGCCTCTCGCCCGTTCCGCGCCACCTGGATCACGATGCCGTGCTGCTCCAGCAGCCTGCTCAACACGAAGACGTTGCGGATGTCGTCCTCCACCACAAGGACGCGACGGCCTTCCAGGGTAGCGTCGCGGTTCAGCGATTTGGCCAGAAGCCGCTGCTGCCGTTCGGGGAGTTCGGAAACGACCTGGTGGAGGAAGAGTGTGACCTCGTCGAGCAGCCGCTCGGGCGATTTGGCCCCCTTGATGATGATCGACCTGGAATATTTGCGCAGCCGCAGCTCCTCGTCGGCTGACAGGTCGCGGCCCGTGTAGACGATGACGGGCGGGAAGGCGAAGGCGTCGTCCTCGCTGATCTGTTCCAGAAGCTCGAGCCCGCTGGCGTCAGGCAGGGTGAGATCGAGGACCATGCAGTCGAAGGTCTCGTCCTTGAGCCTCTGGAGCGTGTCGGCCGCCTTGCGCGCGCCGACCGTATCGACGCCCTCTGACCGCAGGAGTTGCTGAAGGCTCTCCAGCTGGGTTTCGTCATCCTCGACGATAAGGACCCGACGTACACGACGGGTGATGCCCGCTTCCAGCTTCTCCAGCGCCACGGCGAGCTCCTCGCGCTTCACCGGCTTCAGCATGTAGCTGACGGCTCCAAACGACAGGGCGGTCTGGGTATAGTCGCTGACCGACACGACATGGACCGGGATGTGGCGCGTGTGGGCGTCTCGCTTGATCCGGTCCAGCACGGTCATGCCGGAGTGGTCTGGCAGGCCGATATCGAGGATCACAGCCTGCGGCAGGTACTGACGGGCGGCGATCACCCCCTCGTCCGCCGTGCTGGCGACGAGGCACTGGAAACCCTGCTCATGGGCGAGATCGCAAAGAATTCGCGCGAAGGCGGGATCATCCTCAACGATCAAAATCACACGGCTGTCGCCAGTGAGGCGATCCCGGTCATCCTCAATCTCGGCGGCGCGGCGGACGGCCGCGGCCTTCGCCACCCTGCGGGCGCTGGTCGCTCCAATCCCGTCCGCTCCCGACCCGGACCCGGATTGCACCTCGGAGGTCGCCGGCCGGACGGCCTGCGCAGCTTCTAAAGCTTCGGGAAGCGTCAGGGTGAAAAGGCTGCCGGCGCCGACGGCGCTTTCGAGATGGATTTCGCCGCCGAGCAGGTGCGCCAGCTCCCGCGAGATGGACAGGCCGAGGCCTGTGCCCCCCTGCTTGCGGTCGATGCCGCCTTCCGCCTGGCGGAAGGGTTCGAAGATCATCTGTTGCTGCTCGGGCGCGATGCCGATGCCGGTGTCCCGCACGCCGAAGGCCACCTTGCCGGGCCCCGCCTTGCCCACCGTCAGCACAACCTCGCCCGTCTCGGTGAACTTCACGGCGTTGGAAAGCAGGTTCTTCAGAATCTGCTCGAGCCGTTGGGGGTCGGTCTCGATAACGCCCGGCGCATCGGCTGCGGTCTCCACGCGCAGATCGAGGCCCTTCTCCCTGGCGAGGGGCAGCACGCCCGACTTCACCTTCTTGATCAGCGTCGCGATGCGTATGCTCGCAGGCCGAAGATCCAGATGACCGGCCTCAATCTTCGATATGTCGAGGATGTCGTTGATCAGCGACAGCAGGTCATTGCCCGCGCTTTCGATGGTCTCGGCGAACCTGACCTGTTCGTCGGACAGATTTTCCTCCCGATTGTCGGACAGCAAACGGGCCATGATCAGAAGCGAATTCAGCGGCGTCCGCAGCTCGTGCGACATGTTGGCGAGGAACTCGGACTTGTAGCGGCTCGCCTGCTCCAGCTCCCGCGTCTGGCGCTGCAGGGCGCCTTGGGCCGCGCTCAGATCGTCCCGCTGCGCTTCCAGAAGCTGGGTTTGTTCCTCAAGGTGGGCGTTCGTCTGCTCCAGCTCGGTCTGTTGCAGTTCGAGCTTGGCCTGTGAATCCTGCAGGGAACGGCTCTGCTGTTCCAGTTCGTCATTCGTGGTGCGCAGCTCTTCGCTCTGCACCTGGAGTTCCTCGGCCTGCTGCTGCGTCTCCTCCAGCAGCTCCTGCAGACGGGTCCTGTAGAAGGCCGAACGCACGGCGATGCCAACCGCGCTCGACACCCGGTCCAGAAGCGTGCGGGTCTGCTCGCTGACCTCGCTTTGGAAGCCGAGCTCGACCACGGCGTTGACGGCGCCATCGGCGCTGGCCGGGGCGATAAGCAGGTGGCGCGGCTGGGCGCGTCCGAAGCTTGAACCGAAGTAGAGATATCCGTCCGGCGCCTCGATGACGACGATCCGCCCCTCCCTGGCCGCGCGCCCGACGAGCCCGTCGTTCGGACCGATCGTCTCGGGTACGCCGCCCTCCGCGGGCACCCCGACCGTCGCGCAGCGGGCGAAGCCCTCGCCATCTCTCACGTAAAGCGCCGCCGCCGGCGTCTCCACATAGTCGGCGAGGAACCGAAGGATGTTCTGGCCGAGCTCGGCGACGGTATGCTCCCCGCTCATGGCCTCGGTCAGGCCCACCTGCCCGGACTGCAGCCATTCCTCCCGACGAACCGCACGCTTGTTCTGAATGAAGAAGAAGCCTGTCGCCGCGATCACCCAGATCACCGCAACGCCTATGGCCCGGTTCACGCCTGCAACCTCCGGAGTCATCCCGGTGGGACTCAGGAAATATCCCGTGGCGATCAGAAGGGTCGCGGCGAGGGCCAGCAGGACCGGCGCCCAAGGGCGCCAAGTCAGATATGCGAGCGCGCAGGGGACGACGTAGATCACCCATTCCGCGGTGCCGAGCGGCGTCCCCAGGTCGACGAGGAACACGCCGATCAGCATGACGGCTGTCACCCCGTAGAGGACGGGGTCGAACCTGTTGAAGGCTTTCGGCGGCATGGCGCCCCTTGGAGGTTCCCGGCGTTAGGGAAGTGAGATGCGAAGTGCTCTACTACCGCTGAGCTTGCCCAACAAGTTGGCCCGACCCGACACGCGCGCCGCAGCGGGCTTCTCCGATGTCACAGCCGCGGTCGTGCAATCAGCTCCGCCAATAAGTTCCGGGTAGACGATCGAACCTCCTCACACCAGACGTTTCCAAGGTCCGCTTTGAGTCAGATGCGGGCATTGCAGATGCAGGCGAACTCAAAGGTCCGAGTCTGACTCATTGCTGACCATCGGAAGGTTCGCTCGGCGGCATGCACTGGAACTGAAGCCAGCCGGTCCATAAGGACTCAATGACGAACGTGGTGAGGTCTGCGTAGGCGCTGGGTCGCGCTGGGCGCGGGCCGCAAACGCGCGCGGGGCGTCGTCGACGATGATCTAGCGAGCCGCCGGCCGCGCCTCGCGGCGCGCCTGGCCTGGGTATCGCCTCCCTCTGCCGCTTCTCCGGTCGGGGCCCTCGGGCCGGCATCCTAGTCTGCCAGGCTTGGACCTGGACCATCCGCTGGTCGGAGGTGGCGAAGGTGCCATCGGGCTGGGGGGCGCCGCCGGCCTGGATTTGGGACAAGCCCCAGCCGCGAGGACCGGACGCGACCCGCTCGATGCCTCCGGGCCGACGCCTAGGCCAAGGCGAGTCGGTGCGATGGCGATTTCGATGGCGGATGAGGCCACGGTCGTTCCTGGTTGCTCTTGACTAGGCGCGCGGCGGCGCCGACGGATCATCGGCGGACGCCGTTGACATGATGCGGACGCCGCCAGTCGCGCCGGACGTGAATCTCTCGCTTGCCTCTCGCGCACAGGCGCAGCCAGTCTCGACCGACTTGGAGATGCGTGCGGGGGGCGAGGTGGATTCGATAGCGCGACGCGGCGTTCTGGGAGGAGCTCTCGCGACCTTGACGGCGGCGCTGTCGAGCTGCGGCATGCCGCCGTTGCAGCGCCACTATGAATTGGCGCTGACCGTGCGGTCCGGCGGCCGGCTCATCTCGGGATCGGTCGTTCAGCGGATCTGGTTCAAGCGAAGGCGCGGCGGGATCAACGCGCCGGGTTCGACCGCCAGGGAAACTATAGGGGAGGGGCTGGTCCTGCCGTTGGGTCCCGGCCAAGGCGTCCTGGTCTCGACCTTTCGCCTGCTGACCGCCTCGGACGATGCGCCCGATCATCCATCAAACCCTTTCCCCGGCTACGTGGCGTCGTACACCGGCTGGGTCGCCCTGGAGCCGTTGGCCGACGGCCTGCTGTCCGGGGGTGGGGAGGGCTTGGACGGGATCGGGCGCTGGGAGGCCGTGGCCGCCCTTCCGCCCCGCTCGGACTGGGTGACCCTGAGCCCCAATGATCTGCCGCTCATCGTTCGCTTCGTCGATCCTCAAGATCCCGGCTCGGCGGTCTGGGTGAGCCCCGTGGGGCGCTCTCCCGAGATCGTGTCGGCGGCGGTTCGCCTTACGGACGCGGTCTTGACGGACGGCCCGGTGGAGGCGGCCCTGCCGTGGCTGGCGGCCAGAGAGGATTCCTCCTCGCTTCAGGATGAGACCGCCTCGACGCGCCAGACCGCGGTTTCCAGGATTCTGCACCCATCTGACCTGAAGCGGAGGCTCCGGAGATGACGTCGGAACGGAAGCGCGGAGGCGCTCGCTTGGGCGGCCGGCCAACCCCCGGAAGCATCGCCGCGTCGGTTGTGATCTTGTTCGCTGGCGGGTGCAACGCCGATCAACCGACGATGCCGCGCGCCGAGCCCGGTCCGCCCAGGCCCGCGACGCGGGAAGAGACCCTGCGATACCTGATTGAGGTCCATCACACGGTCGAAGGCCGCGAACGCTTCTACGCCGATGGGCGGCATACGCTTTCCAGCTTCGTCCTCCGCGTTGGAACCTACACCGTCGAGGGCAATCGCTTTTGCGTTTCAATCAAGCCGCTGGCGAACATGCGACAGGACAGGTGTCGTCGGTTGACGATCGCCGATGGCCGGTATTCCGTTGTGAATGATGGAGAACGCTGATGAGCACGGACTACGGCAGCCTGCCTGATATTCCGGCCAACCTCCTGGCGAAGATCCGCTTGTCGTCGCTTAGGGAAGTCCGGTTCTGGCGCAGGCCAGGCGTCGCGTCGCTGAAGGCGTCAACTTCCGCTAGGGGTGGGTAGCGGGCCTTGGGGTCAGCACCGACTACACGACCACCGGCTATCGAGGCGGTCGCTAGTCGGCGAGGGTTAAACGCAGTCGCTCAAGGGAGTGGGTCGGATCTAAGCGGTACTGGAAGGCGGTCAC
>Ga0196965_1000693_pt1 | contig 16605 bp, 11 predicted proteins | sample S1_20metaG_FD_148668 | JGI IMG/M metagenome (GOLD analysis project Ga0196965, IMG submission 148668) | Soil microbial communities from Anza Borrego desert, Southern California, United States - S1_20 | ecosystem: Environmental > Terrestrial > Soil > Desert | place: USA: California | collected... | reverse complement strand
ATTTGCTCTTGGGTCACCGGCCAAATTACTATTGTCATTTCCGATATCCAGTTTCACCAGCGAAGGCAACTGATAAATTCCGGTTGGCAACATATTGCCTAAATCGCATGCTTCAAGCGTTAGATCTGTAATACCTGACCCGCTTAGGTTTCCCAAGCTACTATTTCCAAGCCGATTTAGCGAAAGATCGAGAACCCGTAAAGCGGTTAACTGATCAAAATTTTCCGAAACGTTTGTTAAGTTGTTGTCGCGTAAAATTAAAGTCTTTAGCGATGCGCAACCTATTAAATCTTGGACTATAGAATGAACGTCATTATAGGTAAATTGATTATCAGATAGATCAAGAAACGACAATTGATCCAGTTGCCCAAAAGTAGGTGGAAAATCCATTTCAAAAAAACCACCACTACAATCGATCAGTGTTAAAGATTCAAGCGTTAATAAATTGCTTATCATGCCGGGCAAATCTGAAAAATCATTGTTACTCAAATTCAAACTTTTTAAGCTGGCCATATCACCAAATTCAAGTGGAAACGAGTTTGTAGACAGATTGCAGCTAATTAAAGATAAATCTATTAACCCATCTAACGCACCAATTGAAGTTCCGAGGTCGTTATTAACTGTCCCGCTTACTGAAGTCACGCGATTATAACTTAAGTCGAGCCTCAGTAGACTTGAAGCGTTCGCAAGATTCGAATTAATGTGAATTCTTAAGTTGGATGGGGAAGTATTGTCGCTATGAAGATTAACCGTTGTTAAATTGGCACCAGAAATACCTAACCACCCAACTTCACCAGTACAATCGTTGAAATAAAGATCCACTTCGCGAAGCAGGAGAAGGCTATTCAATACAGGCAAAATACCAGATATCCGATTTCTGTTTGAGCTTGCAATTTTACTTCCCCTAATGACTAGTGTTTGCAGATTAATCAAGTTGTTCAAAGAAGCCGGTAACGAACCAACCATATTATTGTTGGAAGCAAATTGAATGTCCGTTACATCGCCATTACTGACCGTTATTCCAGGAAGATGAGCCGAAGGGATGTCAGCCAGTGGAGTCGCATCTTGCAGGTGTGTAATATTCCAATCATTCACCCAATTTATACCATCAGTACTATTGTATAGTTCAAGCAATGCAGCTTTTTCACTAGCGTCGTTGACTTGGGCCCATATGGCTCCATGGGATGTAAGCAAAACAGTAAAAAAGATATAATATCTAATATGAAGCAGTCTCATTTTAACCTTAGTTTAATTTGGCATCTTTATCACTTCAAAATCATTCGCGTTATCTCCACATTTTATTTCGAACGTGCCCAGCTCTACTGATATCGTTCCCCCATTGTCTTTGAACCTCAAATTGATATTCTTAACTGTTGCATCAGTAAGATCTGCGTTACACCCACTCGGGAGATTATCAACATATTGCGTTAGATTCATATGATAATAGGGGCCAATGAGGGCAGTAAACGCCACTCCTGAACTGAATTTGACAAACGCTTCGTTTAAGTCTTTAATGAAAAGGCTCCCATCCTCATTGCTTGTCCCAGAAGAAACATAACGCTCGCTGTCTGCTTTTCTAATTGCGCTGACATTCATAGCATTTGCATCCGGATTGTGAAACGTTAAAGACCCGGCACTTTCAGACAACTTATTATTTCGCCCACTCCTAACTATTTTAACTTCGCTTAAGGAACTGGGTACAGTACCATTTTCTCCGGTTATCGGCAACAAGGTTACCATGTCATTTGCATAATCTATGTTTTCAACTTGAAACATAGCGTCGGCAGCAAGCTCCAACACGTCTCCTTTAGTGATCTGAGACAATACACCGCAACCCGCACCGTTAAATTGAAGTTGGCGGGTGGTCGGAGAATATTGAAACTGACCACTGGAAGATTTCAATATTCTTCCTTCAGTAATAGCCTTCTGTTTATAGCTTGGATACTCCCAGCTTGCCGGAATACTCTGGGAAACATAAGCACCTTTAAATTCATCTTTTGATTTAATGGCAACTGCTTTGCCTGTATATTCATCCAATGCCAACACTTCCTCTGTATGAAGGATACCATCCTGATACACTGTTGTTTTTTTCAGAATAGCAGGATACCTCACAACCTTTGTCGTTACATGGGTATATAAGCCGCCTTCAGTAAAAGCCAATGTCGGCATTGCCGTGGGATAGAATAACACAACAAAGGGAGGAACAAATGAAACTTCAATATCTCCCTCAATATTTGCATCATACGATTCCTCTTCGACCCTTTTTTGAGCAAATGTCATGTCTACTTCACGGCCAGGATTTTTCAATGTTACCTCACCAAACACTTTATTCATAACGGGGATTTTCTCACCTGGAGGAAAATAATCGTGTGTTATGCTGGAAACTACCGTTGATTTTTCCAGGTGAAGAACGTCTGTGTATGGCCCACTATAGGTAGATTTACTTTTTAGCTGACCATGCATACTGTTGAGAATGAAACTGAACCCCTGGGTAGCCCATGTTTTATCCCGAACTATACTTACAAGAAGTCCAGGTATTAGTTTATTCATTGGTGATTTTGCGTCAATGGGAGTCATTGTTCCTGGTTGATTTGGATCTGCAAGGATAACCGGATAATCTTTAGCTGTATAAAATTCACTAATACTAAATCCTGGTTGAGTTTTCCCACTATGAATATTCCGTATTGTAATTTTTGAATATCCTACGGATGGACCGGGCAGGATACTTTCACCGATAGGACCTTCAGCTTGTTTTTTATCTTTACCGGCGATCAGCTTGTTAAATAAGGGTTGGTTTTTTCGCGCTACAAAATCCACAAGGATATTTTCTTCTCGCATTGTTTGTGGTTCATTTGTCGCTACTCCTGAACTGATAATTTTGTTGTTTTCTATGGTTTGATAAATATATTCATTGCCAAAAAGGGCAGGTTCACTCTCAATACCGCGATCAAAGATCAGTAATCTTTTAACTCTCACTCCACCGCCCTTTTTGGAATTCGGTGTTGGCACCCGTAGGTAAGAGTAGGCGGGATTCAATCGTTGACACAAACCTGCCGGATTGAAGGTACCATTTATCATACCAAACAATTGACGAACAATAGCCTTTGCCTTTTCCTTAGTTTCGCCACCAGCAGCTTCATTAAGGCCTGACACACAATTACCGCCTGGGTCAATCATCCCAAGACGTTGAGTCTTGACAAACTCTTGGCAAATATCTTTTGGGAATTTTCCAGAATTGTTAAGAATAACAAATACTCCCTGACCATCACTGTCGCAGTCCAACACATTAGCATACCCGGTAATAAAATCGGCATTGCACATACTGAGTGTTGGCAGCGGGTTGGATCCATCGATAGGCGAAATGAATCGATAGAGGAACTTGAAGTACATTTTCTTACCAGTGCCTACGTATCGTCGATGGATCATATCCACAATTTCTTGTGTATTTGTTACACCGATTTTATTTAAATCAAGATAAAACTTGTCATTCCCGGAAGAACTTTTCAACGAAACCATAACATGAGCCTCTTGATCTTGTACATAGGCATAATCGTCTTGTTCATATTGGATGTGTATCTCACCACCAGATGGAAGTTGAATGGCTTTCAAATGCCAGGCTGCAGGATCGAAGCCGTTTTTATTCGCTTCTACCTGTTGGTCAATCCAAGGTCTCATATCATTGAATCGTTGTTGGCCATTGGGCTGATAATATCCCCAGGCATCCGCATTAAAAACACTATACTGCGGGTTCTCTTCTAAACTAACATTGTAGTTTTCGGTAACATCTTCATCACCGCTTGTATACTTGTCAGGGTAGCTTGCGAACTCGTTAGTCGGGTAGTTGTACTTAAAGAATGTACGGACTGATTTTGTCGTATTAATTCCATTGTACTCAAAATGAACGCGTTCTAACGTCAACTTTCCTTTCAACGGATTGTTTGAAAGATCACCTTGATCTATTGTTGAATTTGGTGTATTTGTGCAAAGCGAGTAATTGTATTTGAAGACAACTGATTTGATCGCTTTGGCTCCTTGCTTTGGAATAAGTATTTTGTCGGACGCGCCCGGATCTTGCTGACAATCTGATATTGCATAAAGATCGATCCTACTCAGTAATTTTAGTTTTGTCGAACCAGGCTGAGGATTTTCACTCAATGCACTTGTTGGCGCCTCCCGCGAATCTAATCTGTCCTCGAGTACAAAAATGGCAACATGTGATTTTGTCTCTACCGATTGTAGATAATAAATCTCTTTTTCTCCCTCACTGTAGGACCCTAAATCATCCTTCGGATCAGAATGTGAATTCTTGGAGTAGAATAATCCACTATAGGGGGCACGCCATTTGTAATAATTCTCACTATCGGTTATTTTTTGATAATTGAAACGCGTATATCCGCCCAAATCGTTTGCTGTTGGACCATCCGATTTTTCACCTACAAGGGGTTTATCTACATAATCGGGTGTAACAATTTCTGTTAATAAGTATGCCGACGCATAGGGCTTTTCCTGAACTTGGCCAACAGTTATCGCTTCGTCTTTATAATCATAAACAACATACCTATTTTTAATGTTGGTTGCGCGCGCAACGCCATGGCTAAGCATTTTTTCGTTCCTATTATAAACCGGCAAGGCGTAAAGATAACGGGCTCCTGTTTCGTTCGTTATCGCTATTTCGCCAATCAGGTCTTTTGTTTCAAGTGAAGAACGCCTAACCTGGTCATTAAGACTTGAATTTTTATTAAATGCTTTATATGTTGGGCCATTTGCGGAAATCATTTCGTTATTCAACGTGTAGGCAATGTATGATGACCTTCCGCTCCTATTGTTTTCATTGAACTCAAAAAGTGTTGAAGACAATGAAGGAGACATATCCAAAAGTCCCGACTGGATCGAAGCTTGTACTGGTTTGTCGTTATGATTGTACCCCCACTCTCCACCTAGATCGTTATTGAATCGAAAAAAAACAGGTTCGTCTACGGAGTTATCATCTATCGATGCGAAAGACGAAATTTCGCTTTTCCATGCGCCTTGTTTAAGTGTATGCTTACCTTTCCCTACATCCACACCGGCACCTAAAGTGAATCCTAAGTCTGCCTCACCTCCTACTTGATATATGTCTGTTGTGCTCACAATCTTTCGGTGGTTAAAATGCCCACCTCTTTTGTTGTAAAACCGAAATCCTCCGCCAATGCCTTCACCAGAAACGGTAAAGTTATCCGCATCGTTAAAAGGAACTCCCAAAAACACATCTCTTTTATTATAAGGTGTTTCCTTTTCTGTATGGAAATCCATGAGATCATCGCTTGTTGCTTGAGCTGAATAAAGATATCCGTAAGTCTCTACAGATTCTGATGGTGTATTCTGCTGATAAGCGTAACTCCCAATAAGATTTTGTGTCACTCCTATTGGTACTGGACCAGGATTCTCCTGAATGCTAAGGGAAACATTAAATGATGCGCCGCTATACTGTTGCGCTGTAACTGGTTTGGCGTAATCATTGAAAGAAAAAATGCCGTATCGGCTTCCAATCAGGTTAATACTATTACTTTTTAAGGCTATGCGCCGTTTATCATTTTCATCCTTTTTGTTTGGTGTTACGTTAGCCGCTTCTTTCCTATGATTATCAAGATAATTATTGAGTGGTCCTGTGGGATTTAAACTCAACGAGAAGCTTCCTTCGCCGTCTGATACACTATATCCTAAAGAAACGACACCACGGCCCAACGTAACGCCGAGACCGGTGTTATATCCGAATCCACGGTAGTTATTATACCGCAGAGACGTATTGTAGCCAAATCTCGCATCGATACTACCTGCTTCAAACCCGACACCATATCCGACCGTGGCGGTCCAATTCTTGGGCATTTTGTTGTGAAACTTAATTTCTTGGCCGTTGAAATCATCAGGAATTCCACGAGTAGCACGATTGATTGAACCTGGGTTAAGAGTCCAACCTAGTCCAACCCAGGACGCTTCTTCTTCAGGTGTTACGCCGCTGTGATAAGAAAGGGAAAGCGGGTAACTACTGCCATGTGGCCCAGGTATTTCAATCACTGGAAGGTTATAAATGAAATCACCTGAAAATTCATCCACCATATTCGTGGAAGATACGGGCTCATAGCTTGAAAATTCTGGTTGAGATGGGCCTGATGTTAACGCGTAGCTAACCGATGGTGCCAACGCTTGTAAAACAAATTGTACCGCTAAAGACGTGGCAATAACTCGTAAGAGTTTCCGGTTTCTTATCATAGGTTGAGGAGTAAATAAGTAACTTAAATTGACGGCTAACCAGCTTAATGAATGTTAAAAGTTTGATTTCTTTTCATTGCACACATCAAAATCACACAAATGCCGCTCGTTCAAATGTAATAGTTAGAATTTTATTTTTGGTAATCCAGTGAAACTATTTTTTTCAAATTCAAAATAATTAACACCTACATCCCAATAAGGATCCTCAAAAATAAGCGTCACATCTTGAAATGAACTCAAATCTAAACCACAGTCGAATTCATCCACGGAGAATACCATTTGAAAACTCAACCGGTTTCGGATCGCATCGTATCCTTCAAATTGAGAAAGTTCCGGATAATAAATCTTATCATCGTGCTCCAGCATAATGAAATCACTTATATTAAAACTGAGGATGCGCGTGCGCGCAGAAAGTTCCTGTTCGTTTCTCAATCCGTAATACATCAAGTTAGAATAATTCTTGTTCGTTTTATCAGCATAAATATTGAACTGAAAAGTAAGTCCACAGTTATACGAAGCAACAAGTGAATCAAATGAGTCGGCCGTTGAATTTTTAAATTCATGATATGCTAGATAGTCCGCGGGAAGATATCGCGCGTTTAGTGTTACAGCATTAATAACTTTGGTTATTACTAATCCGTTTTCTTCCGCTGCAACCCATTTTAAGTATTCATTTGGACGCAACGCCTTAGGCTTTTGCGAACAACTTGACATCAACATTAGACACAACATAACCTGAGTCAACCGATATACCATACTTAGTTCCTTTTATAACTAGTATTCAAATGTCCTAATATTTCATCGGTTACATCGAGTGCTTTATCTCCGTATAATAAACTTCCTGAAAGCGTTGTCCCCATAATAATATCATATCCTTGGTCTTGAGCATAACTTTCAATATAACTATTCACCTGATTTAATACTGCAGTCATCATCACCTTATCCTCTTCATCTATTTTTTTTCCAATGGCTGCATCATATTGAAAAAATTGTTGTTGAAGTTGGCTCAATTCATTTTCCTTTTCAGTACGCTCTTCCCGAGTCAATTCCGTACTAAAATTCCGTAATTTGTACTGCGCTTGACTAAGATGTAACTTTAGAGAATCCACGTTTGCTAACATAGCGGATTTCTTCCTTTCGAATTTAGCTCTTGCTTCAACTGTACCTGCATATTGGTTAATTAATTCAGATGATCGGACATAACCAATTTTGGGACCAGTCCTGAAGTAAAATAAATACGCATTGATGCCAATCAGTATGAAAAGCGCAAGCGTTATTGAAATGAGAATAAGTTTATTACATCGACTCGCCATATTATTAGTGTTTATTCTTTTCTCGTTAAATTTCGTCTGTCGCCCAAACATAATACCGTAATAGAATCTTCTGAAATCATGATGATTTCAAAATCATCAATCACATCACCGGATTTTATATGATGTTCCTTTCCATCTAACGAAACGGTTGCAATTGAATAGCCACGTGAAGCATTGTAAATGGATCCAAGATAAACCAATCGTGTCCAATCAATATTAATAATAACCTCTTTCTTAGTCGATTTCATTTGGGTCAATGGGCTTACTTTTTTGCGACTCACTTTCGGCTTTTCAATTTCATCACCTTTTAAAAAGGGATCCGAATACGCAAGCTTTAATGTATATGTTAACGTATCTGCCATGACAAATTCCTTCGGGAACTCCGGCTGTACGTTGGCCGTTAAATCTTCCGGTTGAATCCCTTTATAAATCCTATAAGCAATGAAACCCCATATTAAAATTACTAAGATGGACAAAAGTACCAGATTCTTTTTCAACGCAATCAATTCTTTAATTCTAATACTCTACAACTGTATTCAGTATAAAATTCACTGTTAATAGCGCGGACACACCACTGATATCGGCCATAAGGTAATGTGGTCGTCAGTTTATTATCCTTTATTAACGAATCAAGTATCAGGGCATCAGGGTTTTCAAGTATTGATGAAACAATTATCATTTCGTAAGAATCCGCACCGGGAACGTCCTTCCACCAGAAAGTAGGCGTTTGCGTTGATATAACCAAACTATCGCCAGGCGTTAACAACACAATTTTATCATTCGTAATGTCTTCCACAAGAAATTCATCACAACTGGTAAGCAATCCGATCAAAATTAGACACAATTTCAGCGTTAGCATCTTCATAATTTATTTCGGTTTAATCGTTTGAAAATAAACACTCGCCATCAGCACATGGGACTTGCCTCGCTGCTCCCGTTCGAAAGTGATTGAAGTAATCTTAATGTAATTGAGATTACTTACGGTTTCAGACAGACAATTCATAATACTGATAAAAGTACCGCGTATGGATATTTTTTTTGTAAAAAGGTCATGTTCACTTTGTGGCACAACAAGGGCCGATTCCATGGTTTCTATAATTACATGATTCCTTTGCGCCGCGTTAGACAATATTTGGAATGTATTCTTATCGATATCAACTTCTTCCAACTTATCAAGGCTAAGAACTGGAAGCGTATCTGAAAAATGATTGTGAAGGTTATTTTGTCTTTGCAAGATAGAAAAATATCTTGTAGTAAGATTTAATGTGTTTCGCAGTGGAACAAAAACAATCATCATCACTAAAATAGTGATCACTACTAAGAACAAGTTATTGTATCGATAGACTAAAGCTCTCTGTCTCATTTAATATGTAATTCAAATTCAAACATTGCTCTTCCCGATTTGGAATCATGCTCATAACCATGGTGTACGATTTTTTCAACCCAGGAAAGGTTACTCAAGGAGTCAAGCCAGGTGGCTACATTTAAAGGACTATCAGCAATTCCTTGCAACCGAATTACACCAGATTCAAAAAAATAATATTTTTCCCTCTGTAAAAGATTATCGTTTAAGACGCCTATCTCCAATCTCTGCAATTCTATATTTTCAGGTAGAGAGGCTGCTATTTGGTCAGCAATCAGCAAAGGATAATAGTTCACCTTCCATCCTAAATTGGAATATAAGTTTGCTATTTGCCGCGCTTGTGAACCACTTTTTAAATCCGCACTAAAAACCTCCTCGTGTACTGAAATCCTTTCCTCCAGCTGTTGAACCTCCTTTGAAAGTGAAAAGAACACAACCATGTTTACGAATAAGACGATTAACAGACCAAATAAGGTCCGCCTTGCATAAGTATAGGTTCTTTTTTTTATCTGAAAAATTCTTTGGGCGTCCGTAATATTCAGCCCTAAAAATTCTAATCGCGTATTTGGAATAATAATTGTTGCTGCAGCAGAATATGCAACAATAACATCGTCTGAGACTTGGTCGTCACCCAATTGAAAAACCGTTAAATCAGCGGTCCCATCATGCGGTTCGAATTCGACGATACTTTCATTTAAAACGTGAACTAGATAATTTTTTAAAACGATTTTGGTCTCTTCTGCTAAAAACCGAAGAATTGATTCAATAATAAAAAAACTTAAGGTGACAGATACAACCTTCTCACGACACGTTTTATAAAACTCGTTCTCCTCAACTAGATCTTTTCGAACAATACTTGCGAATGACTTCGATGCGTTTGCATATCTTTGGCTAACGAAGTCAGCTTTTTGAATTCCGGGAAATAGTGTCAGCGGGTCGGTGTTGGAGTCATAACTTTCTTTTGTAATTATTCCTTCACCTTCAAAATTCAGGTGTATCCGAACTTCCCGTGCCAGAAAGCCCGCCAACTCAAGCATTAATGCATCAATAGTTTTTATTCCTTTACCTTGTCTCAGTACAAGAAGTTTGCCCTTCTCCTTTTTTAGGACACAAAATGAAATTTCTGAACCGCTAGTTCTGTTATATTCAAAATTTACGCCTATGGCAGTATTTTCAACTTCAGCAAAGTTTATTAATGACCTGATCGACATTTTAATACACCAGAGTAGGTTTAATAAATACAATTAACCGGTTGTCCCGGGTCTCCCGTGTTTTAGAACTAAAAATCCATTTTAAAATTGGTATACGAGAAAGTAACGGCGTGCCAGCGCCTGTTTCAGATTTACTTAGCTCTTCAAGACCTCCTAGAATAATCATCTCTTCGTTGCGCACGCGAATTTTTGACTCAAATTTTCTCGTCTCGTTTCCCGGTGGAGCATTCTGAATTGTTGGAGGAATAAAATCCGAAAATTCAGCGACAATATCTAACGTAATATGTTCATTACCTGAGACAATAGGAGATATCGTAATCGCCAAATTTGCCTCTACTTTATTAAAACGCTGCGCTGTTGTGGTGATTGGGTTCACTCCTCCAGTTATATTTTGTGTCTGCTCAACATAGTATACAGAGCGCCCGATAACAAGATTCGCCTTGCTTCCATTAATCGTAGAAAGCTTGGGTGTAGATTTGAGCTGAATATTGTTATTTTTTTCCAGTGCTTTCAGAGTCATATAGAAGTTCGGAGTAACCTTTCCTAAATTAACTATGCCCGTTGAATTCAGTCGGTTTAAGGCATTATTAATTGTCTTAGAGCTTAAAGCTAGGTCCACGCCAGGAAAAACTTCACCACTTGTTTTGGGAACTGAATCTGCCAGAAATGCTCTAAGGCCCGTTTCTATACTGAACCCCTTCTTTGTATCCGCTACAATTACTTCAATTAACACGTTTGGAATCGGCTGATCTATTATCCGAATAAAAGACGTTAACTCATCAATCTTATGCCTATTCCCTGTAAGAATAAATGCATTTAATTCACGAAATATTTTAATCTCAACATCCTTTATTAATTCTGAAGGCATTTCTTTTTCCACGCCGTCGATCGGACGAAAGTTCAGTTTAACCAAAGCTGTTGTCTTAAATCCTTCAATTGTTCGAATCCCCATCGAATAGAGAAATCCGTTTTTCTTGTATGTATAATTTGTACCCTGGAATAACAAGGCAAGTAACTCATCATATCGAATTTGATTGACTTTAGCGGTTATCGTTCCTGTGATATCAGAGAAAACAACATAACTTATGTTTAATTTTGGCGACACCTGATTAATAATCTCCATAATTGGATAATTAATAACATCAAGCGTTATGAGCGAATCCTTAATGATTATATCGCCCTGATTTGCTCTTGCGGCAAGAGGTGCTCCTGGATTCTTTAGTCCGGAGCTATTTTGACTTGTAGGTAGGGCGCTCTCAAAAATAAAAACGCCATCTTTTGTTTTTGAAAACAGCATCCCGTTCATAAACGCCAACTTCTCCAACGCGTTCTCCAACGGCATATCCTTAATGTACCCTCGTAGTAATTTGTGTTCCAAATCACTGGCACCTGTAAAAATTACATTTTTGCTAGTTAGTGATGTGATTTGTTTAACAAAACTACGCAGACTATCTTCAACCAGATCGAAAGTCACCTTGTTAGTAGCTTCATCAAAAGATATGTTGAGTCTTTTGGGCGGAGGTATGATAATCGGCTCCGGTGGCGGCTCGAATTTATAAAAAGACATGATACTATTTATAAACCGAATATCCAATTGATATTCGCGGCAAAGAAAGTAAAAAAGGTCTTTAACTTTTACATTCGTGAAATTGTTAGAGAGTGTTATGTCTAATGAAGGCTGTATCTGAATGTTTAGATCATGGCCCTCGGCCACCGTCCTTAAAAAAGACTGGATCGATAAATTTGTAACTGAAAGATTGGCCGTTTCATTTAGTCCAGGCGCAATTGAATCGGCCAGAAAACTAAGTTGCTGACCAATTATTAACAGTCGCTGTTCAAATTGCAATTGCGCTTTAAGTCCCTGCACGAAGCAAGTCAAGAGAGCTACAAGCATTAGTCGTTTAATATTGATCATTTAAAAGCAACGAATAAATTTCTTCAACACTTGTTTCGCCATTTTTGAAAAGTTCAAATGCACTGTCTTGCAATGTCGTTATTTTTCTTTCTTTGAAAGCTTCACTTACATTTTTTTCATTTGATAAAATCAAATCTGTAACTGACGACTCTACTGGTATTACTTCATAAATGGCTTTCCTTCCCCTATAACCAGTGTATAAACAATCTTTGCAGCCTTTTGCTACATAGTGATTTGCTAACACATTCTTATGTTTAAACGAAGGAGGGAATATGGATTCTTCCAGAGGCACTTTTTCTCTGCATGACGTGCACAACAATCGAATTAATCGTTGTGCAACAGAAGCGTTTAATGTGTTTGCTAATAAAAATGACGGAACTCCCATATCGACAAGCCGCGAGATTGTTCCCCAAGCAGAATTTGTGTGAATTGTAGAAAGCACAAGATGACCCGTTAACGCAGCACGAATCGCAAGACTCGCAGTCTCAGTGTCACGGATTTCACCTACCATAATAATATCTGGGTCTTGCCGGAGAAAACTACGTAGCGCACTTGAAAATGTTAATCCAATCTCTTCCTTTACCTGAACCTGATTAATCCCTTCCAGTGTATACTCAATCGGATCTTCAACTGTTACAATATTTTCACCCTCTTTGTTTAATAGTTTAAGTGTACCATAGAGCGTCGTTGTCTTGCCTGATCCTGTTGGACCACTTATCAAAATGATTCCATTGGGTCGGCGTATTGATTCCTTATACCGGCTTAGATCTAATTCTGAAAACCCAAGCTCCTCCAGATGAACAGAAGTCGCACTGTGCCCAAGAATACGCAAGACTATTTTTTCTCCATACAATGTCGGCAAAACAGATACCCGTACGTCATATTTTGTTTCAGCAAAAGAGAAAGAAATGCGACCATCCTGAGGCAACCGTTTTTCAGATATATCCAACCCCGCCATAATTTTGATTTTATTTACCAAGGCAGGATAATCTCTTTTATTTAATCGCATCTTCTCTATCAACTTACCATCTATACGTAGTCTGATTCTACATTTTTGATCATAAATCTCAATATGGATATCACTACTTCCGAATCCCTTCGCTTGCTGAAGCAATTCATTCACGAAGTTCTTGTTCAATATTTCAGTTACCGACTGTTGCGCTTTTGAACTACTGCTTTCATTGAGATAAAATTTTGTCAGCGCCTTTTCAATTGCCGTCGACGGCATGGGTATGAACCTTAGTTCACTTCCCAACACAACTTCAAGTTCACTTTTTTGCGATGGTGTGTATAATTGTTCATCAATATACAACTCCAATATATCGTTTATACGTTGGTAGGGGAGAATACGATAGTTCCATGCCATTTCAGACGAAATGTATTTCCTATTATAGGTGTCTATCATGATATCTGCTTCCATTACATTATTTCATCAGTGATGAACATAAAGATCAAATAAAAACCAGGGCACCATACATAAGCTCATAAATCCTGCTAACGGGACTGAGTCATGTTTTCTATAAAGATCAGAAAATCGGACAAAAACAAGATGTATAATTAATGAAACAATGAAACAGGTAGTTGTGAATAATACAAACTCAGTTAATTCAAACCAAATTGCTGTAGTTAAAAGTAATAAGACATCACCCCATCCCAACCCAGCTGCTAAATTTAAACTCCTAAACCGCAAATACACATAAACGAAACATATTCCTAAAATCAGAATCAAATAAATCACATTATTAAAAAAATTCGCTGCAATAATTTGCCATGTTGATTGTCGAAATACAATTAATGAAAGCGATATGAATAATACAGGAAATAGGAAAATGCTTACTTCACGATATTTTAGATCTTCATAGAATATAATTAATAAGATACAAATAACGACAACGTGAAGGATAAGCATATCAAGAATTAATCTTTCACAACTTCAATCAGATTATTATTCTGGTCGATTTCCCAAATATTAAATTGACCGTCTCCATCAAAGTCAACGATGGCAGTTGCTCTTGCAACAAAGGTTTTTACATCGGCATTAACTATTTCAAACGAGTACGTAGATTTCCCATCTTCTCCTTCAGAAACTAGTTTTTCCTGTTCAAAAGAAATCTTTTCAAGATCATTTGAGAATTTCGAGAATTCATAGAAGTACGTTTTTTGCAACGTATAAATATGTTTTAAGCCCTGTTTGGCTTCAACACTTCTCGTTCTTGATATCAGAGGCATTAAAACAGGAAGGGCCATCAATACCAAAATTCCAATAATTACCAGTACAACCAATAGTTCAGAGAGGGTAAAGGCTTTTATCCTTTTGCGAAGGAACGTGTTAGGCATGGGGCTAGGCATCAAATCATTACTAAAAACTGTAATTCAAAATAAATTTTGAACAGAGAGTAAAGTTAAAAAATCTACCTGTATATTCAGTAGTCCTTTTAAAAATAATTTGCGATAATGTAAACGCTCTTTATCAAAATTGGCCAGAGATGCCAACGAAAGCGCATCGATTCTAAAATAGAGCACCTTACACTGATTCTTTGCAACGTCAAATTCAAAAAAGCATCCGCAAGAATGATATCAATTTAGACCACATCGTTTCACATGCATTTTTACCCCCAAGGTGAGTGCAAAGAAATACTACCATCGACCTCAAAATGCAATCATTCCAGGCTTTCTTCCGTGTATTCCGCGCTTTCCGTGAGCTGAAAAAGCCCATCTAATTCAACGGCTCAATTCCATCATTTACCCAACGTCTCCAGGTAAGCAACCAAATCAACAAGATCCCCTTCGGTCATGGTAGATTGCAGATTGGATGGCATCAATGAAGTCTCCAGCTTAATGCGCGATAAAATATTTTCTTTCGGAATGCTTTGTTGTTGCTGAATGTACTGCACGTCAACTTTCTCCGAAGTTTCAGATACGATTCTTCCAAATGCCGTTGACCCATCATTCAGTTTAAACCGGTAAGCTTCATATCCAAAACTGATTCCCTGATCCGGATATAAAATGGAAGTATACATTGCTTCTTTCGAAAGTTTTTTTCCAATCTCACTTAAATCAGGACCGAAGTTTACGCCCTCTTTGTTTACCTGGTGACAGGTGCTACACACATTGGTAAAAATTTCCTTCCCGTTTCCGACATCGCCCTGCTTTTCTACCAACGCAGAAACCGGCGATAATGATGAACCAGTTTTACTTCCGGGTAACGTTAAATATTTTGCAGCTTCATCACGAAGTGTAGCGCGCCAGGCAGTTTGAAAAACACCACCTGCCGCAGTGTGGAGTTCGGCCGGAAGCTTTTTGTCCTTGATTAATGCTAGCAAATGATCTTCAGATTCCCATGGACCTCCAAAAGTCTTAACAGCCAGTTTGCGTAAGCCTTCATCTTTAGTTTCATCCAGCATAACACGCTCCATAAGGGCAATAGCCCTTGCGTTGTTCATGTGAGGCCAGATCGCTTTGATAAGAGCCTGTGCTTCATGATCGGGACGATTGTCCAAAACGGATATCAGCATGTCGGTTTTATTCCAATCCAGTAAAGTTTTCATCGCTTCCTTTCCCTTTGTGCTATCGGGATGTTGAAGCGATAGGGCGAGCAAATCTTCAGCGCGGTCTCGTAGTTTAAAAAGCGTTACCAATTCAACAAATACCAAAGACCCATTGTGTTCATCGAGTGCTTTGTTCAAGGCAGCCGAAACTGCAGGTGTCATTTTTAACTTCGTTGCATCCATGTGTCGGAGTGCGAGTAATACTTTGTTTCCTTCTGTTTCTCGCACCAGTTTAGAAAGGACTTCCTGTTTTGACTCATCCGTATGAAAATCGAAGGCGCGGTAATACCGAAGCATTTCGTCTCCGGTTGATCTTTGTATTAATTCTGCTAATAAAGGCATCGCTTCTTTTGCACGGCTTCGCCAAACGATATCGTGACCTTCTGGTGTGTCCCATTTGTTTGCAACTGCTTTTTTCCATGTGCTGAAGTAAAGGTCCCAATGAGGTTCAGCGCTGATACCCAGTGCTTCCAGATACCATCGATCCTGCCCGTCGTACTGCTGGGCAAGTTTTGTCCACAAATTCGCAGCTTCAACAGCTGCGTTTCCGCGAAGTGCTATGAGAATTTCCCTTCTAACCTGAGGTGAAACATCGTTGATCAACGCAGTGGCTATGGGTAGTATGTCCATTTTAATGGATCGGGCAGCGCGAATTCCCGCAATGCGAATATTTACGTCTTGATCTGTTAATGCTTCTTCGATGTAACAAGTGCCATTTTTTAAACGCACCAATAGCCACAGCACCTGGGCCCGTCCGCGTGGGTTTTCTGAGCGCCATGCTTTATCTAATATCGGCTTCGCGTTTTCACCCAAGCCAGATAATGTTATGTATCCCAGGTAACGCGTTGCAACGTTTGGGCTATACAACGCCTGGAGTGCTCCTTCGGCATTACCAAGATCGGGTTGCTTAATTTCATATTTTGCATCGGGGGTCGCAATGCGGTAAACCCTTCCTCGATTCACATCACCAACCTGGTGACCACCAACGCCAGGGTCATACCAATCC
>Ga0196965_1000692_pt1 | contig 16625 bp, 10 predicted proteins | sample S1_20metaG_FD_148668 | JGI IMG/M metagenome (GOLD analysis project Ga0196965, IMG submission 148668) | Soil microbial communities from Anza Borrego desert, Southern California, United States - S1_20 | ecosystem: Environmental > Terrestrial > Soil > Desert | place: USA: California | collected... | reverse complement strand
TGAGGCCCGCGGCTTTTTGTTTTTACGCGCCAGAACTAACTTGCTACAAACACCGTATCATTACCATGAAGAAACTCGTGATACTTTTTCCGGCGGTGCTCATTGTGGCCGTGGCGACTTGTTCGAAACCAAAGGTCACTGATACGATCAGCAACATTCCGACAAGCGCGACAATGTTTTATACCACCTTGTCGGATACGATTCCTCAAAAAAACCTTCACGTTTTTCTTCCGGCAGATGTACGCGGAATTAGACTGCTGGCCATTAACGGCCCTGGCGAGGTACGATACTTTGATTACGAGGCCGACCCTGAAAAAGTATTATCCGAGCTCTCGAAGGTAGGGTTCTTCCTTTCTGATACCAGATCCGATACAACTTCCAGAAAAATTACGTTCGATGATCTGGTGATTGATCCACTGCTAGCTGAATCTGAATATTACTATGCGTCGTCTTTCTGGAACGTCGACCGAAGCAAATTTGAAGTTTACGAGTGTATTAAAACACCGATGAAGCACCAGGTGCTGATCGACAGGCAATCAAACCGGATACTTCATCGTGTTGTTTATCTGAATTCCTGAAAATTTCAGGTTTCACATTTGAAATTCAGACCTAATCTTTTTTGGTGGATACACGGTACAGCATGAACATCATCGCCGCAAAGAACAACACACCGAAGATCATGTAACCTGTTTCGCCAAGGAAACCTGCAACACCATGTTCCATGTTTACCGTTTCCATAAAGCCCGTTGCAAACACAGCGAGAATTGCGATAAACACACCTGTTAATGCGCCACCTGCAATAAGACCCGTTGCGAACAAGCTGCCTCTTCCGAGTTCGTCGTCTTCTTTCAATTCACCTTTCTTCTCCGCTCTCCAGTCAACAAAACCTTTTAACGCACCACCCATGAAAATAGGCAACGTAGTAGCTAAGGGTAAATATAAACCGATAGCGAAAGCCAATGCCTTGATTCCGCATAGCTCGATCATCACAGCAATGAAAACCCCTACGAGTACAAACTGCCAGTCAAGATTGAATGAAAGAATACCGCGCGCCAGTGTCGCCATCAACGTCGCCTGAGGGGCCGGGTATGTGGCAGTACCGATAGCATGTTTAATTCCTTGCTCCGCCATTTCTTTCGTTGGTGTATCAAGGATGTCGATCACAAAACCGATCGCGATCGAAGACACAATTGCACCAATGAACAACGAAAGTTGCTGGTACTTAGGTGTCGCCCCCACAATGTATCCGCTCTTCAAATCCTGCGACGTACCACCGGCATTCGCCGCCGCGATACAGATCATACCACCAACAACAAGCGCAAGAGGCTCATAGAACTTACCCGTCCATCCAACACTTGTAAAAATAAGACACGTACCCATCAAAGTCGCGATGGTCATGCCTGAGATCGGGTTGTTACTTGTTCCAACAAGACCAACAATACGACTTGAGACGGTTACAAAGAAGAATCCGAAAATGACAATCAGGATACCAATGATAAGCTTCTGCAAAAAGCCATCGCCTGGCATGATACTATCCGGAAGAAATGCTGTTAACGCCACGAGCGCCAGGCTACCGATGATCACAACTTTAAACGACAGATCACGCTCCGTTCTGATTACTTCGCCTCCCGCTTTATCCTCTTTCAGGGATCCAACTGATTGACTGAAAGAACTGACGATCACCGGGATGGTTTTCATCAACGTGATGAATCCGCCGGCAGCTACTGCGCCCGCGCCAATCTGTTTGATATATGCCGTGTATAATGCATCCGCATAGCTTGAGAAGGTATGCGTTTCGGGGTTCCATCCACCTGCACCACCGCTGGCGCCAATGCTTGCCAGATTGCCGAGCTTCACCAACTGAAGGGCTACCGTGTCTGGCGCAACAAGTGTCGACATCAAAGGAATGAGTGCCCACCACGCAAGCACAGAGCCTGCTACAAGCACACCTGCGATTCGCGGGCCGATGATATATCCAACACCCAAATATTCCGGCGTGATCTCACCACGGATCGCAGCAGATGGCCAGAACTTGTTTACCTGCATCGTCACAAACGACGGAGCCTCAGCAATGACATGAAATAGCTTTTGCAAGAGTGCATACACAAACGCCACACCCATTCCCATGAATGCAGTGGCGGCAAACACACCTCCTTTTTCCCCAGCTTGCAATACTGATCCGCAGGCAGTTCCTTCTGGATAAGGCAAGGTTCCATGTTCTTTTACGATCAACGATCTTCTCAGCGGAACCATCATCAACGTTCCGAGCATACCGCCAAAGGCAGCCAGTATGAGGATCGTCAGATAATTGAAGTACCCCTCGCCTACGCTTTGTCCATCCGCACCTGGTGACAGGAATAGAAATCCCGGCAAGGTAAACACAACACCGGCAGCAATAGATTCGCCTGCAGAGCCTGTTGTCTGGATGATGTTATTTTCAAGGATCGTAGTTTTCAGAAAACGACGGCCCAGCGTGATCGCTATCACTGCAATGGGAATTGATGCGGTAACGGTAAGTCCGGCCTTTAGCGCCAGATAGACAGTGGAGCATCCGAACAAAATGCCTGCGAGCGAACCATAGATCAGCGACTTGGCCGTAAACTCTGCGACATTCTCTTCAGGGGCAACGTAGGGTTTAAAACTCTTCTTTACTTCCATGAATTGATTTATCGGTTTAGGTTAGGTTATTCAGTTGACTTCGGGGATAGGAAAACGTTGTACGCGATCATGAGCAACGTGGAGATGATACCGATGCCTGCAACAATGAACCACATCATCGAAGGGTTTGTGTCCATGTAATTTAGTCTTAACGCGTCGGAGATATAGCCTGCTGTGAACGATCCGATTGCAACCGGCAGAAATGCAAATCCCATAAAAGTACCAACCTGATTTTTCGGAGCGAGATTAGATACATACTCATAGAAACGCGGCGCCTGAATCGACTCGCCTAATGCAAACAAACCAATTCCTACCACCGTTGCGGCGATTGTATTAAAACTACCGATCACAATCCACGACAGGCTCGCAATGATAAAACCCAGCGACATCGCAGTGATCGGTTTCCATTTGCTTACGAGCGCGGTCATCGGAACTGTAAGAATGATAATGCCCACGGCATCTACAGTCTCCAATAGTTCAAATTGTTCAAAATGAAGTACATCGGTTCCGTAGAAAGGAACAAGAAAGAATATCTGCCAGAACATCAGCCAGAATCCCGAGAATATCACCAGGAAAAGAATGAATCGGAAATTGGTAAAGACGAGCGCCATATCGGAAAACACTTGTTTGAATGTACGGACGTCTGCCTCTTCCGCTCCGCCTGCTGCAACCGGTTCTTTGAAAAAGAACAATGCACCAAGACACAACAGGAACGAAGTGATGGATGACATCACGAGCACATATTCAATACCCAGATTTTCACGAACAAACAACGCCACCACGGGACCAATGGCGCCTCCCAGGTTTACAAGTGAATAGTAAATCGAAAACCCGAGTGCCTTTACATCATCAGCAGATGTTTTTGACACTGTGCCAACGATACACGGTTTGATCAACGATCCACCAATGGCGGTGAGTAACAGCACGGAAAGCATGTATGGATATTTGCCGACGGATTCAACAAGCGGTTGAGCGAACGCCATTCCCGCCAATCCGATCATAAAATATCCAATACAAAAAATGAGGAAGCATGCGATGAGCGTTCTGCGGAAACCGTATTTGTCGACTAAAACCCCGGCAAGAATCGGAAGAAGGTAAATAACACCTGAGAATATACCGGTCAGCGATCCTGCATCTTCGGTCAAGCCTACCTTATCCGCGATAAACTTAGCAAGGATCGCTTTCGACCCGTAAAACGCAAGTCGTTCAAAAAGTTCTAGTGTATTGGCAATCCAAAATGTAGAGGAAAATCCGCTACGCAGCTGCGTCAAATTCATTCTTCCCAAAAAAATTTTATGTTGTCCTGCTCCAAATAAGTTTTGTCAAATATTGACTTCCGCCAAATACAATTTTCAGCGGCTTTACTTTAACCAAATTCCGCCGAAAGTATGCCCTTAAATTCACATTCGCAAATTGTTTAGTGATGAGGCACTTTGGAATAATATTTTTATGCAATCGATTGAACGCCTACCATTTTGCGTATATTTGAGAACTCATTAACCCATACACATTTATGTTAGAATTAGGTACAAGGTCGGGAAACGCGACAGTGATGGATTTGGGAATTTCAGACGGCATCGCCCACTGGAATCTTACTCCTGAAGAACTCACTTCCATTGCTTTAGAAAAAGGACAGGGAAAACTGAGCAGTGCAGGAGCGCTTGCAATTGACACAGGAGAATTCACAGGGCGCTCGCCTAAAGACAAGCTCACCGTAAAAGACGAAGTAACAACAAATGCTGTATGGTGGAATAACTTCAATATTCCCTTCACACCTGAGAAATTCGATCAGCTTTACATCAAGATGATTCGCTATTTCGAAGGAAAAGAATTTTATGTTCGCGATGCGTATGCCTGCGCTGACTGGCGTTACAGAATGAATATCCGCGTCATCAATGAGTACGCATGGTCAAACCTTTTTGTTTACAATATGTTTCTCCGTCCATCGACGGCGGAATTAAAATCATTTAAATCTGAGTGGTTGATCCTTAACGCACCGGGCTTCAGAGCCGATCCGGCTGTGGATGGAACACGTCAGCATAACTTCTCAATCATCGACTTCAAAAGAAAGATCATTTTGATTGGTGGAAGCGGTTACACAGGTGAGATCAAGAAAGGCATTTTCACAGCGTTGAATTTCATCCTTCCTCATCAGAAAGATGTTTTCCCAATGCACTGCTCTGCTAACACAGGCGAAAAAGGCGATACAGCCATATTCTTTGGATTATCAGGAACAGGAAAAACCACGTTGTCAGCGGATCCAAACCGCAAGCTTATCGGCGATGACGAGCATGGCTGGACATCGGATAATATTATCTTCAACTTTGAAGGTGGTTGCTATGCAAAGACCATCGATCTTTCAGCAGAAAAAGAGCCAGACATCTACAATGCGATCAAGCCTGGTGCCTTATTGGAAAATATTGTTTTCAAATCCGGCTCAAACGAGGTTGACTACGCAGATGGAAGCCGTACAGAGAACACACGTGTAAGCTATCCGCTGCACCATATCAAGAACATTGCGAACCCATCAATCGGGTTGAATCCAAAAAACATTTTCTTCCTTACCTGTGATGCGTTCGGCGTCCTTCCTCCAATTGCGAAGTTGACACCCGGACAGGCAGCATTCCACTTTATCAGTGGTTACACAGCAAAAGTTGCGGGTACTGAAGCGGGCGTAACCGAGCCAACAATGACGTTCTCGGCGTGCTTCGGTGCTCCGTTTATGCCATTGCATCCAACGCGTTACGCTGAGATGTTAAGCCAGAAAATGCAAGACGCCAAAGTAAATGTTTGGCTTGTCAATACAGGCTGGAGCGGCGGTGCGTACGGCACTGGCAAGCGTATGAGTCTGAAGTACACACGTGCGCTTATTTCTGCTGCGCTCAGCGGGGAACTTGATAATGTTTCTTATGAAACACATGAGCTCTTCGGTTTGTCAATGCCGAAGTCGTGCCCTGGCGTTCCGGCAGAGATCCTGAATCCAAAGAACACATGGAAGGACAAAGAAGCATACGAAGCAAAAGCCAACTTCCTGGCTAATGCGTTTATGACGAACTTCGAGAAATTTGCTGAATATGCGAATGAAGAAATACTTGCCGGCGCTCCAAAAGTGAAACTGGCAGTCTAAGATTTTATAGTTAACCTAAATCTGAGAGCCACCTTGCGAAAGCGGGTGGCTTTCTTGTTTTCAGCAAACTCAGCGTCGGAAGGAACAGTTTTTTAAGCAACCATGATCGTCTATAACTAACTAAAGCAAAGAGGTTTATGAAAATGGCGAAAATTCTATTGGTTCTGCTTGCAATAATCATTGCACACATGTCCAAAGCACAGGCTGATCAAACCATATCCGATGATGATCTTCTCAGGTATGCGCTCACGATGGATTCTGTTAAAGGCATGCAGGAAACTTTAATCGACATTGTTTCAGAAAATGTGCAGAAGAATACGGTAATGAGTGTTCCGAGATATAACGAACTGTTCAAGATTATTGATGATCCTGCACAATTGACAGCAACAAGAGCCACCGAAAATGAAATCGATTTTGTACGGGAAATCGCAGCGTTGCGTCAACTCAACATTGATCGGATCAATGACGCGTACCAGGCGCTCGCAAAAGATTACGTTGGTGTAAGAACGTTCAACGCCATCAGAAAGGGTCTCGAATCTGACTCTCAGCTGAAGACCAGATACGAAAGCATTTCGAAAGACGTTGCTTCACAGCCTTCCAAAAAGGGTACATCCGAGACCAAGGGAAAGTAGACTGGCTTTCAATGCGTTGGAGCCGGATTAGCGCGCGGCACAGAGGTGATTTTTTGCCTTTTTTTCGCCGCCGCCTGACGTAAGAATTTATAGAGGTGTTATATTTGCGGTTCGCCAGACCGAGCAAGAAATGAAAGAGGATGATGGGGCTCGACAAGGATTGCTGGCTTTGTCTGTATTTGTTGGGCTTTATTCATGAAAAAGAAGTTTTTGTTATCGGCTTTGTGCCTGGCGGTGGGTGTTGGCGTTTCTGCCATTGTAACGGATACCAAAGGGCAGCGGTATTCCGGGTTCACCTTCATCACCTATACCCCATTTCCTGATACCACCGCTATTCTAGAGGACGAATCGGATTCAATCAGCTATGATTCTATAGAAGCTTTCGAGCCGGAAAACATATGGCGTTCATGGAAAACAGTTGAAAATCACTCTTTTGGGAAAGACCGCGGTAACATTCCGATGATTGCCGATCTCCAATCATTACATCCATACTTTCGTGACAAGATTACGCTATTGATCCGCAATTGCCGGGCAAAAGGCATCGAGTTGGCAGTCGTGGAATCGTATCGCACACACGCCAAGCAATCGGAATACTACACGATGGGTCGCAAATATACGCGCACGCCGGGCGGCAAATCAAAACATCAATATGGACTTGCGGTAGACGTCGTACCAATGGTAAATAACATTCCGCAGTGGGATAACACTACGCTCTGGAGAAAAGTCGGAACTGAAGGAGAAAAACTTGGACTTCGCTGGGGCGGACGATGGAAATCACCCTACGACCCGGCTCACTTCGAATGGTCAGGTGGGCTCACAACTTCACAGTTAGCCACAGGAGCACTGCCCAAAGTGCCATACGCTGCTACAGCTAATTATCCGTGCATACACGACGATGTCAAGGAACTCCGTTCTCACTGGCATAAATGGGAGACTGAGCAAAAGTTGTTGAAAAACAAAGCGACGCCCTCTATGGCTTCCACTCGTAGTCTGAAATCTACCTCCCAGGTAAATCACGCAAAGTAGAGTAAGGCACAAATTCGGAATAGGATTACCTTTATTGGATAAACCTTGTCCGATGAAGTATGCCCTATCATTTACCTACGTGCTCCTTTCAATTTTAATTCAGGCACAGGAAAATAACCCTTTGCCTTACCGGGAAATACCAAAGGCACCTGAACATTACTCAGCCGGAACAGTCGTTTCCAGAATGGTTGATGGCCTGGGATTTCGCTATTATTGGGCGACGGAAGGGCTTCGCCCGGACGACCTCGATTTCAAGCCGGGTCCGGAGTCAAGAACTTCATTCGAAACGCTTGATCATATTCACGACTTATCGAGGATCATCGTCAATTCCGTAACAGCTACAACCAATACACCTGGCGTCACAAAACCGGCAATGACATTTGATGAAATGCGGAAGGCCACGCTTGAAAATCTGTCCAGGGCGTCTGAGATCCTGCGCAAGAGCAGCGATGAAGATTTCGCAAAATTCGAATTGACATTTCAGCGCGACAATAATTCGCGCACGTTTCCATTCTGGAATCAATTGAACGGCCCGATTGCGGATGCGTTGTGGCACGTAGGCCAGGTCGTATCATTCAGGCGTCAGTCTGGCAATCCGTTTTCTGAAAAAGTAAGTGTATTTAATGGAACGGTTAGCAAATGAAAAAAGGGCAGTTCCTGGAAACCGCCCTCTCCGATTCTTGAATAACCCAAACTAAACTCCAGGCAAGACCTATGCTGCCTTGCTCGAAGGTGTAGCTACGGGGGTCATTCCGACCATCCATCGTGTAATGTCTGTCCACGTATTGGAAGCAAGCTTCTTACGAAAAAATCCGAAGTGTCCTATCCTGTTTTGCTTGATATCTGAAGGACTCAGGTGCCAGTGATTCCATTTCAGATTCTTGAAGAAGGACATCAGGTTCATGACCGAATTTTTTGGTGCATAGTCATCATCCGAAAAACTGATCATGAGCGCCGGTTGATGCAACGACCTGAAACGTTCTTTCATATAAGGTAACTCATCGAATACGTACGTTTTTGACTTTGCCCAACGCGACCACTGCAACGCAACGCCTGCTGGCAGATTTTCAAAAAGTCCGAGCTTCGATGCCGGGAAGTATCCAAACATTTTTGTAAAAAACGGGATCATTACATACCAGAAGGTAAAGAGCTTGCTGGTTGATTTAAAGTTCTTCCAATACGGCGTTTGGGCCGCAATCGTGATAATATTATCAACATTCTCAGATAATGGAGACATGCCGATGATCTGCCCGCCCACGCTATGACCGATCACGGTAAACCTGGACTCGGGAAATGTAGTGAAGAGTGTTTTCAATACTGCATGATAATCAAGTGTGCCCCACTCATGCATGGTAGCATCAAATCCGACGAGCGAAGCTGGTGAAGATTCACCGATGCCACGGTAGTCATACGTGTAAACCCGAAATCCCTGCTCAGCGATAAACGATGCAAACTCACCGTAATATTGCTGTCGTACACCAGTCGCAGAGTTGATTAGTACAATGTCGCCATTTGGATTCTTTGGCAGGAAGCACTTAACAGATAACTCATATCCATCAGATGCAGTGATTGTCAAGTTCTCTTTCATGCAGGGTTCTTTAAAGATTATAATGACTAAAACTGAAAACCTACATGCAAGGTTGCATGAAAAGCAGGGGATTTTTATAGTACTTTTTTACTATTCTGCGGTTAACATGCGTTTTTAAAACAAAAACGCAGTTTTGATACTGCGTTTTGTGTTACAAGGAGTGGGAATGAATGTGTAAACTTACATCTAAATACCGCGTTGAGGGTTAGCTTAGTTATTATCGAGCACTGTAAACTCGACACGCCTGTTCTGCGCCTTTCCTTCTTTGGAAACATTAGACGCAACGGGCTTTTGATCGCCATAACCTTTTGCAACCACACGCGTTTTGTCGATCCCTTTTTTCACAACGTAGTCCGCAACCGATTGCGCACGGCCCTGCGAGAGCTTTAGGTTCGAAGATGCTTTTCCTACATTGTCCGTGTGACCTGAAATTTCAATTCTGATACTGGTATTCTTTGAGAGAAAATCAACTACGCGATCAAGTTCGGGGAATGACTCTGCCTTAAGAATTGATTTACCAGCATCGAAGAAAATGTTGTTCAATCTGATTGACTGCCCTACTTCGATTGGCACAATCACGATGTCCTTATAGATTTTCACATCCGTTATTTCATTTGTGAGATCAATGGTCTCATACAAAGGGTAGTAATTATTCATTGCAGCGCTGAACGTAAAGGCGCGTCCCAGAGGCAAACGGAGCTGATAGGAGCCTGTAACGGTGTCGATACTAGCCAGAATATCAGAGAAGCCCTCAACAGTGATCTGCGCTTTAGAAAGGTGTTCAAGTATCTTTCCAGTCTTTTTATCAATTACCTTTCCTTCAACAACGGCCATTTTTTCACGAAGCACATATAAATCAAGCTTGATCTCTTCGTACTCGCCGATCGTTGTAAGATCCAGCTTTGCAGGAACGGACTCGTGCTTTTGCGCAGACGCTGCAAACTCGTAAGCGACACCGTGCTTGAGGCGTACTTCAAATGCACCCGTATTACGATCAAAGTTCAGCGAATCAACTACACTTCCGTTAACAGTAATCTTAACATTATAGATTGGATCAGGTACCGTACGATTGCTCTGTTCCATCACGTTTCCACGAACGAGCACATAGGGCACAGGCGTCACGAGTAGTTCAATGTTCGATTTACTGAACTCCTTTTTAATAGTTACGTCAAGCGTGGTTGTCGCGCCGGTGTAATTTTTAACATAAGGTCTAAACTCATATTTTTTACCCAGTGGAAGCTTTAGCGTAAAGGTCGCCGAATCGGGGTTGATCTTTATTGAATCAGATTCCTGCCCGTCAATGAATAAAGCGATCTGTTTACCGGTTAAAGGTCTTCCATCGCGCTGATTAAGCACTGTTCCCGTTACGATCACAAAAGGATTCTCTTCAAACAATTTCACCCGGTAAATATCCGCTTTGCCGAGCGAGCTATTCGAGGATGAAAAGTAAGCCCAACTGCCTTTAGCGTTGGTCTTAAAATAAGATTCAAATCCTGTTGAGTTGATCGTGTCGCCCAGCATTACAGGGGCAGACCAGCTACCTTTTCCATCAGTGGATTTTGTCGAGACATAGATATCATATTGACCTTTCACACGGCGGTCACTTGCAAAAAACAGCTTCGTCCCATCTCCGGTAATAAAAGGGGTCTGTTCATCAGAACGACCGAGACTTACGCTTTTAATTTTCGAAGGACGAGACCAGCCACCGTTTTTCTTTTTCTCCGAGAGGTACAGATTGTTCTTCTCACCATTAAATATTTTCGAGTAGCTCAATACAATGGATTTTCCGTCAGCGGACATTGAAGCACTGCTGCGCATGCCGCGGTTCTTCTTTGTGAATGCCGGCACTTTTAATCGCTCTGGCGCAGACCAACCGCCCGAACCGTTGCTCCTCGCAATGGAAAGACCACGCTTCTTCCAGATGTTTCCCTTTTTGTTAAAAACACCATTGAGAAGAACTTCCTTACCATCCTCTGAAACAGACAACACGGCATTGTATCTGCCGATGTTAAGACCAGGTACACGCGTGGGCTCCGTCCACGTAGAATCACCAATGAGCATACTTGCCCAGATATCCTGGCTATCGTTGCCACCAAATGAATTGGCCGGATGATTTGCGCGCACAAAGAAAAGTTGCTTGCCGTCTCCCGACACAACCGGATTCAATTCGTCATAGACAGAGTTAACACCTGCTCCCAGGTTCTTCGGCGCGAATGATGATTGCGCCATGGCATCTGTTAAAAACAGGGATATAAAAAAAACGAAAACGATGTACCGCTTCATTACTTGTCAGTTTTAGATTCTGGTTGTTTCTCCTGTACCTTATCGCGTCCAAAGACGAAATTCAATCCAATGCGAAGGTTGAAATACTGAAGATTGTTTACATATGGATTAAGATTCTTCTCCGACGCAAGCGTAAGTGGCAGACGAAGAACGTTATCGCCGACAATGTAGAACTGCACAGGCGCGAAGTTCAAAGACAAACCGGCACCGAGATTATTGAATGAATTGTTCGTTACCGTGTATGAAAGCGATGCTCCTACCCTTTTGCCGAATTCTTTGTTGAGCGATGCTGTGAACGCTGGCATCCAACGGCCGCGAAAGCGCTCAATACCTATCAGGCCACCAGCCGAAAACATTTTTCTGATCTGGTAAACGCCCGAGAGGTAAACCTTTGTCGGCAACGGTGTTTTGTACTTTCCAATCTTACCTTCTTTGTAATCGAATTTTGCTTCGATGGAATCGGCCAGGGATTCACCATAGTCGCTATCTCCATTTAACACTTCATCTAGATCGACTCCTTCAAAGGTATAGTTTGCTGTTTCAGGATTCATGCTATAGCCATAGGTGTCATTCTTCCATTTGATGCTGCCAAGGTCAATGATACTGGCACCAACGGTCCATTTATCCGTGAGCTTGTATGTAGCACCGAGATCAATTGCAAATCCGTTGTTCTTTGTATAGTCTTTCCAGTTATCCTGGATCTCGTACTCGGAACTGTCAAAATTGTGAATTCCCGATGATCGCATATCCAGGTCAGCACTTACTGTAATACCATAGTTATCGGCGAGGCTGATGTTGAATGCCGATCTTTCAGTTGTTGCATTCACCACGCCTTTTAGAATCTTCAACTTCGCTCCAACGGTTAGCTTCTTGTCAACTGTATACGATGCACCGAAACCCGTTTCAAGGTAATTCATCATCTCGATTTCCGGAGAAAGCGTGGCAGTGCGGTTTACATAAGCCTCTGTGCCTTGCACGAAAAAGTTTACAACATCGCGCGGGAGCATGATGCGGTTGTACATTTTCAGCGTGGCGTTAAAGGTCAGATATAGTCTCGCGTTCGCCTTCAAACTAAATCGTAATAAATCTGCCTGTGCATTTAAATTAATGTAGTTCTTTTTTCTAAGCGTGGTTGCCAGTTGCGCGAGATCAGCCGTCAAAAGATTATCCTTTTCACTGACGAAATCATTGTACGTAAATCCATTGTTCGACACCTGTATAAAAACAGAGGAACCGGGCAGTCCAATTGAAAATTTGTACGCTGGTTTAAACGCAGGATTGTAATAAGTTACCTGAGGTAAACTCTGCATGAAAGGCATTGTGCCTTCGAGCTGAGCAATGGCCTCGGTTGAAAAAACAACAGCGAGGGCGATGAGTATCGTAACTTTAGTCTTCATTTAATGACACGTCCAGTTTAAGTTTTACTTTGATACCAAAATTCACGTCCATCTTATAATCACTCTTAAATTGAACATCGATGGGATCACCTGAAGCGTTAACAGGCGTATTCATGCGCGCTTTGAGGATCAACTTCTTCGTTTCAAAAAGCTTTTCCATTTTTTCTTTAGATACTTCAAGCTCGGTAATTGAAACACCCGGCTCGTCAAGCTCCCCGCTGGCGGTCACGGTGCTGGCTTTCACGATATTCGTTTGATTAGGCGCAAACAGCGAATCAAAAATGACGTACTCTTCATCTGCCAGGTAAAATTGGAGATCAGCATTAAGTGGCAATTCGTTTGTAACCCTCGACACAAGTGTGGCCGTTTCAATCTCGGTATTATCAATATCCTCCAGGTCGATCTCAAAAGTATCGGCCATGATAATATTGGAGGCCGTACCATACAACGGTATTTCCACACGCATGGTCACATCAAGGGAGCTTGTATCAGTACAGAAGTTGTCACCCGTGGTCAGACCTTCATTGATACGGCTTGATACTTCGTAATAAAATTCCTCTGGAACAAAATCAAGCAGGTCGGCTGCGTTGACAACGCTGACATTGGTTATCGAAAATTCGCCCAATTCTGCAGGTGCACTGGTCTGAACAGGATTCGGAACATCGAAAACCAAGGGCAGGGATGTACCGTCAGCCTTTCTTGCTTCAAGCGGATGGAAGTCTACCGAAGTCGGGATTCCGTACTCATTGTGTACGGCGAATGTAACTTTCGGGTCGGCAAATGAAACGCCCGACTTGCTAAGCGCATCTCCAAACGCAGTTACCTGGATCGCCTCAGCCGGTATCGCTCCGGTGGTCTGGTCTCCAAAAAAACCACGCACATACTGGAAGTCAATTGACGTAAATGACATCTCTACTTCGACTTGTGAAGGCGGCAGCACGAGGAAATTATCGTGGGCGCGTTCGATTAACGTAACTTTCAGTTCGAATTCGTTATCGTCGAGTGTAGCAACGTAGTCTTCCAACGAAAATACTGACGGCGCGGATTGGGTCGTGATGCGTTCAGAGAATGAGACACCATTGAGTGTGAAATCCGGAAGCTCAATCAGGATATCGAAATAATCAAAGGAAGGATCGCCGTCATCGAATGGGTCATCCGGTGTAAATTGATATTGAAATGTGAGGGATGTTCCCTCTTTAAATTTGATTTCGCGCAGCTTTTCAGGATCGAAGGCAAAACTTTCGGTGCTTGATACCGTGAGGCGCTCATTCTCGGTGGTCGTAGCAGGTAGAAATCCACCTAACACCGGATATGTTTTCATAAACGACTTATCCGGAAAGCTAAGCAACTCGCGGACGCTGCGTGTAACAAGCTTCTCTTCGTAGAAAAGATAAACCAGGCCATCATCGTAAACCTTGATGTTTTCCTGGTCATCAGTATTAAGAAAATCAGAGATTCCGACTGAGCCGTATGCTAACGGTAAGGCTATACTCGGATTGGCCGTAACACGGTCTATCTCATAGTCGTCGGTATTAATAATGTCTTCACCACACGACCACAGTGAGAGAATAACGCAAGTGACGAGGTAAATACCCGTCCTTCGCTTTGTAAAAAGGTTCATAGCTTAGGGCTTAAAAGGCTACTGTTTGTTCCGTAAAGATAGGTATAGTAACCACCAGCGGAAATTTATATGCAATAAACTTGATACCCCTTTATCGGGATTTTGCTCGCGTGCAAGAAAAGTGGTTTAAACGCACAATTTCTATTGAACCGACATTAGATATCAAATTCTATTGTCTCTCCTACCCCGAAAGATTTTGAATCATCACCTTTGCGAATACTACCGTCGCTTCCCTCAACCGTTGGCTGATCCATTACTACTTTCTGTTCTTCACTTTCGTTTTGGTTTTTGCTTTGGCTTTGGTCTTGGAGTTTGCTTTCGTTTGGGGGCGGACTGCTTTTTTGCTCCGCTCCGAAGAGGCTTTGCTGTTCGGCTTTGATTTTGAGCTTTGGCTCCGGCCTTCCTTGCGGGAGCTGGTGCTTCGGCTTTTCCGGTGCGGCGAAGAGCGTTGCCTGTTCCCCGTCGTCGAGCCACTTGTTGTGATCCGCTTTTGCCGGCTCGGGACTCGTTTCGAATTCTTTTTTTTTTGGCGACTGATCATCGTCAGTAGCCTCTGTCTCGACATCTTCGTCGGCATGCTCAACGCCCTCTTCATCCTGTACGAGGTTTACCTTTGTAACCTTGTATTCCGAAAGCCGGTTGCCGATCGCCTTCCAGCCTTTGACATCCACAATTTCATCGAGGGACATCGTTTCAATCTTCCTGGGTTTGTCTTTCGATTTTTGAACCTCCACCTCTATCTCCGGGCTCTCGGCGGTAGAAATCACGACGAGCCGTGAACCGATACCTTCAGAAATGAAACCGAATTCCTTATCAACAGTGCTTGTTTCAATCATGAAACGTTTCACCATATATTGCTTGCTCTCGCCATCAACATAAACTGCAGAGATTACCTTCTTGGGATTGAATCGTTCGACATGCAGCGTCTTCTCCGGATCATAGCGGTTGGTGAGGTCGAAAGTTGTCAGTTTGTACGAGCCATTTCGCATAAACGCGATGATCTGATCATCGGCATCGAACTTTCCAAGTTTCCTTCCACGGCTATCCTTATTCAAACGACCGGAGGCGTCATCGTACCAAAGATCAATCTTGCTTAAAGTAGATGCCCCTGCCTTCAGGAACTCAACCTTCCTTACGGGATAATGCGTGATCGTGTTTCCGCGTGATGCGCGTCCTTTCACTTCAAGCTCTGCGAAGTCGTACTCAAAGATCTTTTTGCGCGCGGTACTCGCTGGACTAAGCTTCACCTCAACTGTTTCCGCTTCACCATTTGCATTTCCGGAAACGTAATGAATTTTTGAATTCGGATGTCCCTGCGTCAGGTCGTATTCTTTGTCGCGGGTAACGCCTGGAAGATTAAATCGCTTCGCAAACGTTCTTCCGGATTTTCCATCCGAGTAGATCACGTTGTAAACCATTCTATCATCGCCTTTTCGCCAAACGCCTACGTACAGGATGTCTTTGCCCATAAAGGCTTTCTCCTGGATCTTCGTAATGAGCGCCTTGCCATCCTTGCGTATAACCATTACGTTATCGAGGTCGGAGCAATCGCAAATGTATTCGTCACGACGCAATCCATACCCAACAAATCCGTCAGCACGGTTTACATATAGTTTCTGGTTCGTAGCGATAACCTCCGTTGCAGAGACTGATTGGAAACTCTTGATCTCGGTTTTACGCTCGCGTCCTTTCCCGTACTTCTCAAGAAGTTTTTGGTAATAGGCGATGGCATAGTCGGTCAGATGGCGAAGATGATGTTGTGTTTCTTTTAATTCCTTTTCAAGATCCTTTAGCATTTCGTCCGCTTTGAACGAATCGTATCTCGATATACGTTTGATCCTGATCTCTGTCAGGCGCACAATATCCTCAGTGGTTATTTCGCGATAGAATTTCTTCTTGTGCGGTTTCAATCCTTTATCAATACGCGCAATCACATCCTCCCACGTCTTAGCCTCCTCGATGTCGCGGTAGATCCTGTTTTCAATGAAGATCCTTTCAAGCGATGAAAAAAGAATCTTTTCCATCAGCTCCTGTTTTCTGATCTCCAGCTCCTTCTTGAGAAGCTTAACGGTCTGATCAGTGTTATACTTCAGGATGTCGTTGACGCCCATGAACTTGGGCTTGTCTTCGACAATCACGCAAGCATTGGGCGAGATGCTTACCTCACAATCCGTGAACGCATAAAGCGCGTCCATCGCAATCTCAGGAGACTGGCCTGCCTGTAGGTGGATGAGGATTTCCACATCTTTGGCTGTATTATCAACAACCTGCTTTACTTTGATCTGACCTTTTT
>Ga0196965_1000690_pt1 | contig 16642 bp, 6 predicted proteins | sample S1_20metaG_FD_148668 | JGI IMG/M metagenome (GOLD analysis project Ga0196965, IMG submission 148668) | Soil microbial communities from Anza Borrego desert, Southern California, United States - S1_20 | ecosystem: Environmental > Terrestrial > Soil > Desert | place: USA: California | collected... | reverse complement strand
ACGCGCTGCCGCAAAACGGCAAACGGTTTCCTTCGATTACTATTCACAGCACCGCAACGTTCAAACACACCGCGCAGCAGATATACTTCTACTGCATAACTTCGCGGGCGATTGGTATGCTGTCGCTTTCGACCACTTGCGTAAAGAAGTCCGGGATTTCCATGTTGGGCGCATAAAGCATCTACAAGAGACCTCTAAATATTTTGCAATTCCAGCAGGCTGGGATTTTAAAGATTACCTTCGCAAAGGGTTTTTCATGATGCGTGGGGGGCGTAGGACCAAGGTTTCTATTGTCTTCGACGCTTATCAGGCACGTTGGATGCGTGAACGTCAACCATTCCACCCTGACGAATGCCGAGAAGAATTATCGAGAGGTGAGCTAAGAATCTCGTTCCCTGTCGGCATTAACGGGCTGGAAGCCGTCGCGCGTTTCTGCTTGGCATATGCCGGCCATTGCCGTGCGGAAGGGCCAGATTCACTCAGGAAATTGATTCGCGCGAAACTGACCTGCGCCTTGGAACAGCATAAAGATAGACGTGGCTCGACAAAATAGATCGCTCTTTTTTCATGCCCTGCGCTGAACAGAATACCTTGACCGCGCTTAATCGGAGACGGAGAACATCACCTCATGCCCAAGCTGAAACAAAGAAGTGATGGGGGCTACTACACGAGAGACTTTGTCTTTGGTGTAGGCCCACGTACATGGCAGATCAATGAGGAAGGAGTCAAATTATTAGCCAGATACGGGATAAAGAAAGACGCTGAATTCTCTAAAAGCATCCTTACAGAACTTATACGCAGGGATCTTGTCCATACAGGCAGGTCCGGCATTCAGGTAGCAGGGCTAATAGCCAGTGAGGAGCAGATCTCGCCAGCTCGCTCATCTTCCGCCAACGAGGTTATGAAGTTGGCTTTCAGAAGCGAAGGGCCAGTATGGACACTTTCAATCTTCATCCCCGACTTACCCGCAAACTGGGTGAAGAAGATACCTTCCATTAATACATTCCTCACAGCTTGCCTTCTCCGTGTTGATGAATCCCTCAACGTCCAACCTACGCAGATATGGCCGGGTAAAGGTGGATTTTATTTGCCCGTAAGGATACATGAGGAGCCTTACACTATTGGGTTACTGGGGCCGTGGCCTGAAGTTGCCGAGCTGAGCGATTGGCTCTTGCATGTCCCAGGAGCTAGATCTTCGGGCATGCTCTTCGAAGGAAAAGAAGCAGGCGGTATCCTTCTTAATGCCGGTGAGGCAGTGATTCCAGGCGGGAGCTACGTTTTGCTCGCGCGCGCCGACGCACACTCTATTTTGCGAATGCCCAGAGGGGTGTCACATCATTCACTTGGTCGACAAGATGAATGGGAAGCGCGGGAGTTACATCTACCACCCGTAATCGACGGGGAGATGAGCCGATGGTTTGCTCTTCTCGGCCATCCGGTAGAGCGGCCACTCTGGCATATGACTCTCGTTTCACCCACTCCACAGGATTACACGGCCGAGCGGACACCAGTATTAGAAACTGGGCAGGAAATAATTATCGCCCTGCAACCGCCGACGGAATCTTCCGAAGAAGATGAACGCATGGAGCTTTCATTCCGGTGCAATGAAATCATTTTTGCTAAGTTACCCATTAACGCCACATGCTCCACCGCAGGAGATGATAATCGTTCACAAATCGGAGAAATCAAAACAGGTAAGATTACGACGCCAATATACGTTGCGCTCCCAATTAATTCGGTCGGTACGTATGAGATCCTCTCCAAGTCAGGGCTCGTGAAGCCGCTTAAATTTAATGCTACAGAACGCAGTCCTGTACATCCTGACTCCTTTCCCCAAATAGCTCCGCTTGAGGTACTCGTTCTAACCGGTTCGCGGGAGAGATATTTCAAGGCGTTCGCTGGCGACTCAAAGCCTTACGAAGTTAATACGATTGCTGATGCTCAAAATAGAAGTATTGAAGTTGAAGTGCACTGCTTATCCCCTGTAGACCTAGAATGGTCGTACAGTGAGTTCCGGCGTCGCCGCCGAGGTGTCTCTGCATCCGACGTCATGGAGCATCTGCAAGCTGATCTGAATGAAAGCTTACTTGCCAAGCACTTGTTTATGTTGCACGTCGACGCCGGGGCATTTGGCGATTTACGGATTCACATCTTGCCTGAAACAGATGTACAGCTTAACGCTGGCGCTTATTCACACCAAATCGAGGCTCTGTCGGCCAATACTTTTCAGCGTGCACGCTGGCTAGCCCATACATTATGCGCTTTAGCATCCGGCAGAGATGATCTGTACGTCCCGCTCACAAGAAGAGTGCAAACTGCTCTTGGGAAGTTTGACTCCGTTCCCGAATGCGCATCATTAGCGCGACTGAAGCGTGCCCCACAGTCTCTGATATCACACGTAATTAGCTTAGCCCGGGCGGTCGATTTAGCGGCCCCCTATATCCCCTCGGGCAATAGGAAGGGGCCGCATGACTGAGTACTTAGGCAGTGTTGATTGGGGAGCGACGGGTAACACTGGGCGGCAGTTTGCGCAAATCCGGCCTCTATTCCGCTCTGGTGAAGGCCCTACGGCGACTCATGACCAAACTTGGCAACAGGTAGAAGATCCAATTAAAGAGTTCCCCAACCGGGGTTATGTCACGTGGTATGAATCACCCCCAGAGGCGCTCAGGAATACAGTATGGCAATTTAAGGTCGAACAGCAGCCTTATGATCCTCATAAAACTAACCACGACGCCTTCAGGGTTGCCTCGGCTCCGTTGCCCCCTACCGAGATCATTGATTTGCGTCAGATTGGAGATGCAGAGTCTGTCAGGCAGCAGTTAATTCACGAAGGGTTACAACTGTCTTATATCCCATCTAAGTACGCTTACGCATGGGTGAAAGATAAAGGCTGGGTTGCTTGGGTTGGTCCCTTGCACCTCATCGACTCACAAGAAGCTGGCGTTTGGAAGATCGACCCACTACAACTTGAGAACCCGCTGATGTGTTTTCTGCCAGTTCCAGATAACCAGGTCGTCAGCTTAAACATTAACGGCCAGCGCCTGTTTGCACGCCCAGGGGTTAAACGTGGAGGGCGCTTGGGTCAAATAGACTGGAGCGCAGACGCTACGGTGTTGAAGAGAGTAATTCAGCGCCAGCATGGCATCGCCCCCACTTACAAAAACGATCTTAGATACATTGTTGAGCAGTTCTCAAACAACGGACTAATCGGCACTGATTCTTTCCTAGAGCAACAGCGATTACAACGGGCGCGCGATATAGCTTTGGGGATACTAGAACGTCAAGAATCGACTGAAGTGTTAATTGAGGGGTTGCTTCGTATTCATTCAATTGAGTCTCAAATAAATGAGATTAAGAACGCCATCCGGAAACAGACCGAGTCACAGGTTCGCACTGAACTGGATGAGGAAGCCGCTCAAGTTGAAAATTTGAAGGATGAGAAAGTGCGTCTGGAAGAGGAGATTGAGCGACTGGAGCGCGCGCGCGACGGCCAACGGACGGCACTAGGAGTGGAGATTGACACTCACGAGGCCAGGCTTGAGGATGCCTTAAAGGAGAGGCTAGCCAAACTGATGTCGCAACCCGAACAGGTGTTGGCTGATATAGCAGTCTTCCGTGCAGTACTGGGAATAGATTCCTCAGCACAAAACCGCAGAATTGCTGCTCCAGATGAAGAGAGCATGAAAGTAGCCCAAAGTTCTGAGCACCCGACTCGTCCTCTTTGGGCGCGCTTAGAACAAGAACAACTCGACTCATTAGATCAACCACAGCAGATGCGGCAGTCGCTTCGCAACGCTCTCAGGGCCAAGAATATAAGTTCGGCTGCTGCGAGACCATTACACTCAGCATTTTTATCAGGCGCAGTGCCGATTCTTGTCGGGGACGGCTCGTTAAAAGCACTCGAAGCTTACGCTTCATGTGTGGCGGGAGGGAGGGTGCTCTGGCTACCAATCTCGGCAACCACCCTTGAACCCAAGGATCTATTCGGAAGGGTTTCTCCGGTAACTGAGCGATTTGTGCCACAATCTGGTGGTTTGATTGATCTTCTAATTCACGCCAGCACGACAGACGATCTCCACCTTGTGATTCTTGATGGTATAAACCGTGCAGCAGTAGATGCTTATCTTTACCCGGTTCTTTCTTGTTACATGGAAGCTTGGCAGGGTGAGATGAGGCGCGCGTTTCCGTTATTCCACCCAAACGCAATCCCCGGCAACGATCCTTACTCCTCAGCAGCTTGGTTGCAGTGGCCACCCAACGTGCTACTGGCTGGAGTTTTAACCGAGGGCGTTGCTGTAATTCCTCCTCCATCGGCTTTTTGGGGTGCCGCCGTGCTGCTGCATCTCGGACTATTTGGAAAAGAGAATGAAGAACGCCACGATGATCAAAGAAACATAGCTGCTGACGCAACCACTGTTTCAGCAGGCACATGGAGACAATGGCGTCAGGCGGTATGTCCACCTGATCTCAGCGCGTCTCCACAACTAAAGGAGTTTTTTGAAACGTCGGTAGAAGCTAACCTCCATTTGCGCCCAGAGATCAGGGCGCTATCCGCCCGCATGTATGCTTCTGCGCAAACGTGGGCGAATGAAGATCGAGCTCTGGAGGATGCTGTAATTCACTGCATTGTTCCACAAGCGGTATCTACAAATCAGGACGACGCTCTCTTCGAGACCCTCAATCAACTACAAAAGATGAGCGGTCGCATCGAGACCGCAGTTCGACTTGCGCATGAAGTGTTATTATGAGTAGACAAAGTTCTTCAGGTCAGGTCAGGTCGCAATCGGCACCACGTCTCATTAACCTGACGGAGGCACGTTTCCTCACACTTCGTAATCTAGGTTTCTCAGTAGGGATCCAGGATTTCGACCCCACGGGCTCCCGGTCTTTATCGCCAGTAACGGCTCTCACCGTCCATGCCGAAGCATTTCGAGCCGCGCTTTGGTTTCTCTCCCGGAAGGGTAGTAACGCGGTCTACATCACCCGACTCATTTACGCTATGAGCCGTCTTTTAGATACTGGTGTACTTTCTAACGGAGGCACATCAAGGACGGAGATGGTGCGTGCGGATTACGATGGTGAGGTCGACCGAAATATTAACGAACGGCTCCGCGGTGTGCTGAGTGAAATGGAAATTCTCGGTGATGTGGTGGCTCTCCCAGGAGGCTACTGGCTGCCAGCACCACTCCGCGTTATCCCCTTACGCGCTATCCGTCGATGGCTACTCATCGGCGGCATACCGACGAATCAGCTTCCGATTCATGTACAGAAGATAATCGAACATACGGGCACCAGTCGTATCCTTTCACAAAACCCCTCCGAGATAAATCTGCACCTACCGCAGCAATCTGAAGAAGCTTGGTGCCGGCTGCCACACACTCCGGTGGATGTGTGGACTCAAAGCGTCCTGAATACGCCGTCAGCCAAGCTTTATGAAGAATCAGAAGACGGCTTCGAGTATTACGCACCTAGCATTGCCAGGGGGCGTAAAGCTCGTGACATGCAATTCTTTCGCTGGGTCGAGCCAGCAAAGTTGTTACCGGACGGTCGGTACTTCGCACGGCGTAAGTCGACGGTTGGCCCTACCACGTACAGTATCGCCGTGATTCAACGGGGGAGGGTTGTAGCCACCTGTAATGTAGATTCCGGAGAGGTAGATCTTCGAAGACTCCTTTACGGTCTCGATTTGCTTGCCGGCAAGCCGGTTACAGTAGGCGTAATACTGACCGAAGGAGGGTGGTCGTTCGAGCTTAAGAACCAGTTACCAAGATCCGAGCACCGGATATTTATGATGCTGGGACGACTTAGCCTGCTCTCACCCAAACATTTTTACCCCCGGAGATGGGAATTACCTACGGGCTATGCGGCCCAAGCCGTCTCTGCCTTAAAACGCTTACGCGTTCGACTAAATGATGTTGATGGTCTGCTTAAACAGTTAGCAGAATGATCTGCGGTCCTTCGGTATTGCTTCAAAAATTTGGTATCGAATCTTTGAATTGCAAGCATGAGGTATATATGGCAGCGTCAGAAGAATACAGAGCAGAGTACGGCGTAAAACAGGTCGCAGATGCGCTTCACTACCGACTGAGTCGCTACCTAGAAGCACAGTACCATATCCGTGATACGGGAATAGTCGCCGAACGCAGGAAATTGTTTGAAGAGATCGGCACAATCGGCAAACAGCCTTACCTTGAGACCACACCTACATACGCGTTGGGACAACCGTATGCCGAGTTAGGACTCCCCTCTCCGGTGGGGGAGACGCTTACAGAGTTGACCAAGTGGAAGCGGGGCGTTGGCGTCTTCCCTCGCCCCTACCATCACCAAGCTGAGGCGCTTCAAAGCTTCCTTAACGGCGGTGAGGATCTGATCGTAGCGACCGGCACCGGATCAGGGAAGACTGAAGCATTTCTTTTCCCCATTTTGGGTCACCTATTACAGGAAGCGTCACAGCGTAATCAATCGTTTCAATTGCCGGGGTTTCGCGCGCTCTTGCTCTATCCAATGAACGCTCTTGTCAGCGACCAAGTGTCGCGCCTCCGCCGTCTCTTTGGTGACGTACGCATCAGGGATCTTTTCCTTGAGGGCTATGGTCGTTTCCCTCGTTTTGGTATGTACACAAGCCGCACCCCTTATCCGGGGGCGCGAAACTCTAAGAAGGATCCGTATCACATGCAATCAGTCCTTCGGTACTACTTAAGCTTGGAAAGCCCTGATCCCGACCTCAGCCCTACTCAACTAACTGAACGCGCCCACTTAGTTGAAGAATTACATAATCGGGGCAAGTGGCCTGCCAAAGACCTCAAGGGCTTTTATGGCCATGACGGAGAGAGGTGGGAAAAGCGTCTGAAAACCCAGCCTGGGGATCGCGAGTTACTAATGCGGCACGAGATGCATCACCGCTGTCCCGATATTCTCGTAACTAACTACTCGATGTTGGAATATATGCTGCTGCGTCCCATAGAACGCAGCATTTTTCAACAGACTCGCGAGTGGCTCAGGCAAGACGAGCGCAATTCACTGGTCTTAGTCTTGGACGAAGCCCATATGTATCGCGGCGTGGGTGGCGCAGAGGTAGCCCTACTTATTCGTCGTCTCCAAGCCCGCCTCGGCATCCCGCGTGAACAAATGCGGTGCATCCTGACCAGCGCAAGTCTTGGTAGCAGGCTGGAAGCAGAACGTGCCGTGAAAGAGTTCGCCGTAGGACTGACGGGACACCCCATCGGCAATCCGATGCCGTTCCGCCTCATCCAGGGACAGCGAGAGAAGCGTCCCGCAGTTAGGCCGGGCACGAACGCCGAAGCTAATCATTTTGCAGATTTTGAGCTTTCCAAGTTTTTTCAGCGCGCCGAGGATCTACTTGGCGCCACAAACGCCATCGTTGATCTAGCGGAGAAACTCGGCTGGCCCCGACCGTCGACGCCAGATTCTGCGGATGATTTGGATTCAAGAAAGAGAGCTGAAGACAGGCTTCGTGCTTATCTCTATCAGCAGCTATACGGCTTCGGACCGATGGAGCTTCTAATTTCAAAGACCGCTGGTAATGCCACTGCTTTTGCTGAATTGGCACAGACGTTGTTTCCCGGGGCTGAGCGAGCCGAAAGGGCCTCGGAAGCTCTATTAGCTCTAGGAACGTATGCTCATAACGGTGAACGCGTGCTACTGCCGACGCGCGTGCATCTTTTCTTCCGCGGCCTCCCATCCCTCTTTGCCTGCGTTAATCGACGTTGTGAGGTGCGGCGACATCAGCCGGGCGAAGAGTTGTTGTTAGGACGGTTATACACAGAGCCCCGTACGCACTGTGCCTGTTCAGTTCACGCCCGCGTATACGAGTTGTTCACCCACCGAGATTGTGGGGCCGCTTTCCTCCGCGTATTTAACAGAGAACTAGATCGCACCTTTTACTGGCATGAGCGTGGCGGCACTGTCGAGAGAGTGGGAAAGCCGCTCGAAGAAGACTTTCTCTTGGTCGGCGACCCTCACCCGGATGAGCGTGATGAGTTAGAGCCAGTCTGGTTAGACATGGCCACAGGCCAGATTAAAACGATGCCCCCCCAGGACATTGATCACTACCAGCAGTTCTGGCGTTCTACGAAAAGCACAGATGCCGGAAATAACCGACCTATGCGCCAGAGAAGGCGGCGTGGGGTGGGGCAGGATGTGCAGCAAGAAAGGAACAAAGAAAGTGTATTGTTTACGAAATGCCCTGTATGCAAAAAACGCTCGACGCAACGCATCATGGATCTTATGACGAAAGGTGAACAACCTTTCGCTAATTTAGTGCGCGAACAACTCATGCTCCAACCTGCGGATAAAAAACAAAGCGCGCAATTCCCGAACGGCGGGCGCAAGGTCTTGTTATTCTCAGACGGTCGCCAAAAGGCTGCACGCCTGGCCCGCGATCTACCCCGCGAAGTTGAATCGGACTCCTTCCGGCAAGCCCTCATCTTAGCGGCTCACCGCTTGAGCCACCTGATTGGTGAAGCAACGCTCGACCACCGTTTGTATGCCGCGTTCGTAGACGTCTGCAACGACTTTCACCTTCACTTCTTTGATCGTGAAGAGAGATCTCAAAAAAAACTTCTGGATGACATCAAGCGGTACCAAGTCGATTACGACGCAGACCTACAAGTAGCTCTCGACGAAGACTGGGTTGAAGAATCACCGTTACAGTACAAATTAGCACTACTACGCCAGCTTGCCGACCCCTTTTACTCCCTCTATGCTGCGTGCGCAGCGTATACGAAGCCGACACAGGTATCTTTACGCAAGCTGAAGCGGCGTTTGTCAAACCTTCCGGCTGAATTCTTAACTGGGCAATTGGAGTCAGTGGCGATGGCATGGCTACAAGCACTGCTCGAAAAAACTGCTTTTGATCCGAGCATCAGCGAGCAAATGCGTAAAAGGGTGGATGAATTCTTCAAGCCACTACAAACGAATTCCGCAATCGCACGTATAGAAAGAACGCTTATCGAGCGCGCCGGTCTCAATGCTGCCGAGATGGGTTCCATACGTGAGGGACTCTATGAGGTATTTACACGAACGGACGCAAGTGGTCACGCCTACCTTCTCCCGGCCAGTCTCGCCCTTGTAGTAGCCGTCGACTCCACTTGGGTGCAATGTGCCTCCTGTAGACTGACTTATCATCTCGATTTGCTAAGCTGCTGTGTAAATTGTAGCTCAGATAAACTGGAGTTACTCCCGCCGGAGCATCCCTACATGCAATCGCGGAAAGGGTATTGGCGCGAACCGCTTCGGGCCGTACTTTCCGGCGCACAGCCAATCCATGTCACGGCAGAAGAGCACACTGCGCAACTATCACAGCGTGATGCCGGGGTGGTTTACGCGACGACCGAGGAGTATGAGTTGCGGTTCCAAGATGTTCCACTGGGTCAAGATAAACCGCCGGTAGACGTGCTGAGTTGTACCACCACCATGGAGGTAGGCATCGATATCGGCGCGCTGAACGCGATCGGATTGCGAAACGTTCCACCTCAGCGTGAGAACTACCAGCAACGGGCCGGTCGCGCAGGGCGGCGTGGCACGGCTGTTTCGACCGTCGTCACGTACGCCCAAGGCGGGCCTCACGACAACTTTTATTACCAGTACCCAGAATTGATTATCAGTGGTGATCCCCGCCAGCCTAAAGTTAAGATTGATAACCGCCGCCTAGCTGGTCGCCATATCAATTCTTTTCTGATACAGACTTTTTTCCATGAGCAACTCGACCGTATGGATGTCGAGGATCAGCGGGAGATGGCTGAGACACGAACGAATCTCATGAGTGCTCTCGGTCCTGCCGCTGATTTTTTCGGAAGCGACAGTCGAAATCTATTTTCACTACCGGTTTTTAGAAACTGGTTGAAAGTTAATCTTTTTGATCCGCCTATGCCGTTGGCAGATGTAATTGCCACTTGGTTACCTGACGAATTGTGCGGCCCGGAAGTGACAAGCGAAATTGACCGTTTGGCTGAGAAGCGCGCCTTTGCCGCGGAGGCGGGCCGACAACTTATTTCAGAATTTGAGAGAATTGCGCCAAGTTACATTACCCTAGGACACCCTTCGGAAACAGAACATGTGGGCGGGACAGGTGCGAAACCGGCAAGTGGTGAGGATGCGGTGACAGATGATGAGGGGGCAAAGGGTTTGCTAATCGATGTCATGTTCGACAAAGGCTTGCTTCCAAGCTACGCCTTTCCGACCAACTTATGCACCTTTTACATTTTCGAAAATGACGGGAATCGAGTTCGTATCAAGGAACGCCCTCAACAAGGCAAAGACAAAGCGTTGAGCGAATATGCACCTGGTCGGTTGCTTGTAGTTAATAAGGAAACGTACCGTGTCGGAGGGATTTATGTCGAAGGCACGAATTCGGCCAAGCCCGCAGAACAGCTTTTTTCAGACCCTCTTGATTCGTATGTTTACTGTCCACAATGCACCTATGTGCGACTTGATCATTTACAAACCATAACGGAACTCTGCCCGGTCTGCGGTACGGCTTTGAAAGTTCAAGAAATTTTAGACCCGCCGGGATTTTCGCCTGAACGAGGCAAGCCGCTCAACGAGCGTGACCGTGACCAGGAAATAAGTTATGCGACCTCTGCTCAATTCCCTACCCCAATAGACCCGGACCGCTTCACATGGAAGGTCGGCATTGGCCGAAACCTAAGCTATACGTTTGAGCAAAATCAGCGTCTGGCAATTGTCAATAAGGGGCCTAAAGAAGAAGGTTTCCGTGTATGTGAGTCGTGTGGTGCCGCCTGGCCCGAGTCAGAAGTGCCGACGAAATCGCATAATCGTCCCTTCCAGATTGATGGACATATTTTACGACGCGAAGGACTTAGATACGAATGCAACGGCCCTTTGCATTCTCAACCGTTGTACCTCGGATATTCATTCATCACCGACCTGCTGCTTCTACGCATAGCCCTTCGCCCACCCATTAATTACGACCCGTTACACCCGTGGCTGCATGACGCACTGCGGACGGCAGCGGATGCAATCACCCTGGCAGCAAGCCTTCAACTCCACATTGATCCAGGAGAGCTTAGTGCCGGCTATCGACTCATGCCAATGGTAGAAGAAGATCCCACCGCGCTGGCATTGGCTGACATATACCTCTTTGACACGGCCGCGGGCGGAGCTGGATACGCGGCTGAAGCAGGCGACTCATTATCACAAATACTGGAAGGAACCTTATCAATCCTGCAATGCCCTAACGGCGGTTGCGAACGCTCTTGCACGGAATGTTTGCGACATTATGGCAACAGATATTGGCACGAACGGCTTGATCGCCACCTTGCAGCTCAGATAATCAAGTACGCGACCCTTGGTGTCATGCCAACTGTCGTCAGCATCAGCGAACAGGCCAATCAGTTAACATCACTCCAGCGATATCTCGAGCTTAAAGGTCTGGCCAGTGGCCTTGGCAATACTTTAAACGGCACAAAGGTTCCATTGCTTACGTCGAATGCCGCTGCTGCAAAAAGGGATCGCCGCTCAATTGTCGTTGGCACATATCCGGCATTGCTTGATATCAATGACATAGGTTTCGCGCACCCCCTCCACGCTCTGGATGGCGAAGATGGGGTGATGGTTATACTGCTTAATGACTACATTGTCGCTAGGGACCTGCCATCCTCATATCAACTGTTCTGTAGGGATTCGGGCATTGCGTAATCAGCCTCGAAAAACATTGGCGCGGACACTTAAAGAGATTTGGCTAAGTAGTAATTGCGGTTAACAGTAAACACTGGTGCTGAAGCATAGTTCGGCAGTTTCATGTCATGTATTTGACAATGACATTGTTGAGAATTGAGGCACCCACTATATGCATACAATATATCGTTTAAAAGCGCCTAAGGAAGGAGCATCTCTACCGGACTATTTTAGTCATAGCCTACTTACGAAAGTAGAACGCTGTCCCCTGCAATGGTGGCTTTTACATTCGAAGTATGAGGGGCTCGAGGGCCGCTACCCGCAAGCAATTCACGCGGCTACAGTGAGCGGTAAAGTTGTGCATGCTACTATGGAAGCCTTTGCTCACGCGCTGCGGCTGTCTGGCAATGTGTCTCCATGGTCTTCAGAGTACTTACGAACCAGGCAGTCCTTTCCGCTTCGCCAAACAGTACTGAAACTGCGTGAAAAAGAGCTGGCATCAATAACGGGCAATCCACGAGTTAACGCGACTGTAGTTCGCAATGGTGTGTCTGTTGATAAATGCATCAACGCCTTTAAGCGGCTGGTAACATTGGTCTATTCATCAGACCGTATAAAGGCCAAGTCCTCTCGAGATGCAGGCAATGACGTAGCAAAGTACAAGAGTCGGGTTATATCTAATGATGTGAATTTCCTTCCCACGAACCCGCCAGCTGTTCCTAAACCAGATACTGATAATCCGCATACACTAATTAAAGGCCTGAGCAAAACCAACTGGATACAACTTGGTCAAGTTCCTTGTCCGGCGTCGCTCCCGGAAGTAAGTTTGAGAATTTCGAAACCACCTCTACTAGGAACAATTGATTTAATTAAAACTGGTGAAGAGGGCGATACCATAGTCGAATTCAAAACCGGCGAGCCTCACCCGGAACACAAATCTCAATCGAAGCTCTATGCAGTGCTCTGGTGGCACCAGACCCGACGCCCAATTCGGGAACGGTTACTCTTGTATACGGATTATGATCCCGAGTCACTCGGAGGGCTAAATACTACTCAATTAGAGGAAGAAAAAGGCTCGCTCCAGCAGCGCATATCTGTTGTACAGGCTGATTTTAGTCTGAACCCTCCACCAGCACGGCCATCACCGGAGAACTGTCAATTATGCCCTGTGAGACAGCTTTGCACAGAGTATTGGCATGCTCCTGAAACATCTGAATATAGGTGGACTGTTGAACCGATCAGGCAAATTAGCGCCGGAGAAGACATTACCGAATGGCGTGACATTGAATTGGGCCTCACTAATGCTGTCATTACAGAACACGGATTTACGGTTGATCTGAATATCCCAGTGAGCACGAATACTCATACCTTCCCTGTGCGCCTCGTATGTAATGTGCCAGCGAAGTTCAATGCCGGCTTGAAGGTACGCCCACATAAGGTGAAATTGCTAAGTGTGGGTCTGAAACGAGAAGGAACAGCAATACGCGTTATACATTCATCTCTCTCGGAAATGTTTTGGAGTTAATATTGAGTAAGCCCAACCCAGTTATTGAACGGCGCATTACTATTTTGTGTAGTAAGTTTAGCCCAGATAACCTTCGCGAACATCCCACAGATAGCCTGTTTCAGCAACGTCATTTGAGAATGGGACGCGCGCGCCATGCCTTATCGGGTGGATCAAAGTGTGTCCGGCAACTTTATCTAAGATGTCCGAGTTATTTATTCTGGATGATAACCACCGCTCACGCCAATATGCAGCTAACATCATCGTTCGTTGCGGCGCATTACGTTGCGGGACGAGGTATAGCGGTCTCTTATTAAATCCGAGCAGAATTTCTCGATAATTACTCGCTAGAGGCACTGCGTAGACGACGCGCCGGTTTCCGTGCCAAAGGATTTCATCACCTGCCAGTCCTACCGAGTCGAGTGCTTCTCTGATTTTTCTCATCAGCGGATTGACGCCCTCGCCAAAAATACTGTTCACCCGCCTGTTACCCTGTCTTCCGAGTAGGAACTTAATCCAACCGAGAGTTTCCTGACTGAAATGAAAGGATCCGAAACCCACACTGTAACCTAGGTGCTCGTACTGTAATTTGCCTCCTCTTCTTCCACCAAGAAATTGCGTTGGAACCTTGACACGGTTGTATTGACTCGACCCGACGCCGTATAAACTCGTGGTACAGAGCAAAGCCAAGTTATGTGGACGTCGTACGGGCTTACCTTTCATTGACGAAGCTATGATACTGGGTTGTTGCCCGTACTTGTCGGCATAATATTTAACTACCTCGGGGCTACCTAGCAGCATACATACGAGCTTTCCGCCTAGTACTGCATTGTAGGGAGCAACCGCGCCGCACACCGTTATATCCATCATGTCTATACCGACATGTTCGGCTTTGATAAGCCGAGCAAGTTGACCAAGGGCAGCACGAACATGAGTTGAACGGACCGCTTCTTTTAACTCTTTTCCCGATCCAGTGATAAAGCCGTGTTCCTGGAACGTCATTCTTATCGACAGAAGATTTGCAAGGTGGACACAACGCTTACTCCGAAAGAGCATTGTCCTAGCCTTCTGTTCCCAGATTTTTCTGTTAGTGAGATCTTTAGCTTTTGGTTTATGTATCGATAGGTGTGGGTTCAGTTGGTGAAGGTGCCTCGCCGATTTAGACTCACTGCGGAGGCGTTCGATAATCGAATGCGTCGGTTTACGGAGGTGTTTACGCTGAAGTTCTAAGCTACTATCTTCAAGAAGGTCATCGAGGTAGATGCCACCAATCAATTTCGCCAACGAGGATTGTAACTGTTCAGCCCGTTTGGTCGATGGATGTTGGATTAGTTGCTCGGTAAAACTGTTAGCATCCCACCCGATGTGCTGATCTCGCACCTTCTGCTGCACGACGGAACTGCCCAACGCCGCGATGCCTATGACAGGGTGATTTGGGCCAGCAGCATCCCTAATTAAAATCATGATTGAGCGTCCAGGGACGGATTTATAACTATTAACCCAAGTGAGTCTTAAGTAGCGCCAGATGTCTCTCAGCTTCAAGCCAGTTTTTTCGCATGTCTCATCACCTTCGACAAATTGAATATATGGAGAGATCGTCTCTTCCAATGCAGAAGCTTTTTCTTGGTCATTATCAATCAGCGCTGCTCGCCGAAGTTTTTCCGAGAGTTCTCTGCCATCACGCATAACAGAGAAGACCGAATGCCACCCCTTACTGGTCAGCCTTTTCCGCTCCATGCTTTTAACAAAAGCGACCACGGACTTTTTGCTTAACTGAGAATCCCGTTCAAGTAGGTGTCCCCTACGTATTCGTTCCTTTTCATCAGAGGGAGAGCCTGATTGTGGTGAAGGGCTGTGAATTCGTACAGCATTGTCATCGACCCTTAGTCGCCAACTCTGTGCGATTAGATCCAGCATTACATTCTGGGTCACACGCAGTTTTATTTCTCCCAGGGGGTGCGGCCGGTTAGGGCCTAAAGCAAACTCCTTTCTGAACATCTTTAGCGTACTACTACTTATTAGGCCCCCGTTATCACGTATCTCCTGCTCGAGACGGCAACAGAAACGTACAAATTGACTCGTCTCCTCACCTAGGTTGGGGTTTAAGTTGAGCCAGGTCCTTCCGTTGTTAGGTGCCATTATTTGCTTATACTCTCCGCTTTGGTTTTACGTAATGAAACAGATTGCTAATATCCCAAGGCCGCTCTGGGATGTAATACTTCAAGTTAAAAACGCGGCCAGAACATTACTCCATGATTGTCTTAAAGAGCTCGCGCATGCCTTTTCTGTCTCGTTAGAGATGCTGCATTCAGCTCTCGCAGCCGAAAGCAATAGCAATTCCAACAACCGCCGGAAGCCCCCTTCATCGACTACGGCGGCCTTTACTACAGGTGCGTAAATGTGCTCGTAAAAGGGGTGTTCCTCGTTCAGCAAAATAACCACTTCGTGATCAGACGCCAATGGAACATAGAAGCTCATTTCTGTCAACACTTTATGCTCAATGCGGTAATTCATGCCAGGTAGCGCATTCCCATTGGCAGGAGCATTAGAATTGGCGTGGTGTATATTGTATCTTGAGAACATGTCCGGCAAGACGGAGGCATTCACTGGAGGTTCAAGTAGGTAATCCTTTCTTTCAGCGTGCGATTGAGCGAGTGAATTCGTATTGTCACCTTTCACCTCAAGGAACTTTTTTCGCACCCGGCCATTTAATTCATGCGCTACCCTCTCCATATCCGGTGAAAGGATGCCAATGATCTCATCAGTCGGATGAATGCCCTGCTTTGTATGGGTAACACCAAATAGTTCGTCAAGTTGAGCGTCAAATCGAATCTCGCAACGCCACCAATCGTCATAGTTCTCTTTGCGCTTGCTACCCATGAAAAACCAGCCATAATCAATCTCACGATCTGAACGGACGATTGACACGCCGGCATTTTTAGAGATGCCATATCTCCTTTTTTCCTCATTCGAATAGGTGTGCCATTTATCAACGGGGAGTTCTGTGAAGGTGATTTTTATAGTTGAGGTATATTTTGCGCTGCCATTGGTGGGTGGCGCTACTTCATAACTTAATTCAGGGCCATACTGAGTTGCCCCCACGAGATTGTTTCCTTTTACCAAGAATAAAGGGTCAATGGTTTGCACCACCTCACCGTTTATTTTGATTGTCTTTCCTTGTTGAATTTGTTTACGAAAGATGCGGCCGAGTTCACTCTGCAGTTTGGAAATGAGTGTTTTAATTTTCTTATGATTTAACCGATCACACTTTGACCATACGATGATGGTGCCTGTTGGAGATGCTGGCGACTGGTGAACATGCTTAAGAGATGCTCGTTTTGGCTGGGGCACGTAGGAAATCAGCCCCGAAGCAATCTCGTCAACATCCAAGTACGTCCACCAGATAGTGCTTTGCTTGGTCCAACTGTAGGCGTCGACGCGGCGCGCTTGGCTCAACGAACTGTTGGGAAGCCCCAT
>Ga0196965_1000689_pt1 | contig 16651 bp, 18 predicted proteins | sample S1_20metaG_FD_148668 | JGI IMG/M metagenome (GOLD analysis project Ga0196965, IMG submission 148668) | Soil microbial communities from Anza Borrego desert, Southern California, United States - S1_20 | ecosystem: Environmental > Terrestrial > Soil > Desert | place: USA: California | collected... | reverse complement strand
ACGTTCGCATAAGGTCGCTGATAACCTGGAAAGGGTTAGAAATCTTTTACTTTCGACACGGCACGAAAATAATCGATGATCAGCAAAACAAATCTTTATTATGCGATACATCAATTTAAAATCATGCACGATGGCATTGTTGTGCTTCATCACCTTCTCGTGTTCCGATGTTGAAATTGCTCCTTCGGAAAAATCATCAGACGCGTCGATAGCTGCTGCAAAAATTAAAGCGCCCCACTTACAAAATTCATTTTGGGCTAGTGTGAGACCGTACAGTATGGACTTCCCGTATGCTGAACTTACCTTCGAAGGCTTTGAAACCGGAAAGACATTAACCATCAATTGGGGTGATGGCACAATCGAAACCTACACGTTCAACGAAGGCTACAATGGCAGATCCATTGTGTGGATGGAACACAATTTTGGAAGTCTTGACACCTTTACCATTTCGGTCACCGGCGACCTCAGCAACGTTGTCTCGATCATCAGCCCGCTGACAACGGTTGAAACTTTCGAGATGAACTTCGAGAAGCTTACCCGAATTGAAAATGTTGATATGCCGTACAACTCAATCCACACACTTGACCTTTCTAAGAACCGTCGCTTGAAGACTTTGAGCGGGCCCTCCTCGATCCTGGTGAAAAACATCATTCTTCCAAATACACATCATCTCGAATATCTTTCGTCCGGATCACCTAACCTTTCAACCGAAGTTGTCAGCGATATGATTGCAAGTGTTTATAAAAATGCCGTCACAAAGAAAATTCACAATGGCTTTTTTGGGCTGGATACTGAAATGTCGCCGGAGCCTGCATTCCCTGGTCCTCCCACTGAGGAGGATATGGCGAAGCTAATCGAGTTGCGCGATGCATATGGCTGGACGATTTTCCCTAATCCTTAAGGAGTTAATTGTGAAATAAGAATAATGAGCCAAGATTTAGATGGTGCCTGGGGTCACGTTTCTTCCAGGCATCGTCGCTTTATCAGCGAGCACGCTTTAACATCACTTTTAAGTAATCGTCGTTATCTTCCTTGACATAGCGCTTTCCAGTCAGAAATAGCGTACCTTACATGTACTCAACTCAGCCACCGACGCTATACCCCTAATTCTGTTCATTCCAGCATTCGTGACCTGATTCACTTAGTATCGAGAGTTGATGATACAGGTATTTATTTCATTCTAAAACAAAGTAAACTGTGCGCCAACTTAAGATTGTTAAGCAAATTACCGCCCGTGAAACAAAATCGCTGGACAAATATTTACAGGAAATCGGAAAGGTAGACCTGATCACAATCGAAGAAGAGGTGCAACTGGCAGTGCGGATCAGGGCTGGTGATGAAATTGCAATCCAGAAGCTTGCAAAAGCAAACCTGAGATTCGTCGTGTCCGTGGCAAAACAATATCAAAACAATGGGTTATCACTTGGCGATTTGATCAACGAAGGAAACGTCGGCTTGATCAAAGCAGCCACCCGTTTCGACGAGACACGCGGTTTCAAATTCATCTCCTACGCGGTGTGGTGGATACGACAAACAATCCTGCAGGCACTTGCGGAGCAAGCCCGTGTCGTACGACTTCCACTAAACAGAGTGAGTGCACTTAATAAACTTTCCAAGACATTTTCAGCGCTTGAACAGAAGTTTCAACGCGAACCCTCTTACGAAGAGTTAAGCGAGTCATTGGGCGTAAGCGAATCAGAGATCATCCTTACCACCAGCACGTCAGGCAGACATGTTTCACTTGACGCTCCTTTTATTCAAGGTGAAGAAAATAGTTTGTTAGATACCCTTGCGGGAACTGAGGCGTCCCCGGAGAGCAAGCTAATAGCGGATTCATTACAGAGCGAAGTAGGTCGCGCGCTCGCCACACTGACGTCCCGCGAATCGGATGTGATCTCATACTATTACGGGTTACGTGGACTGGAGAACCTAACCCTCCAGGAAATCGGTGAGAAATTCAACATCAGCACCGAACGCGTCAGACAGATACGCGAGAAAGCCACGCGTCGCCTTCGGCACTCCTCGAGATCCAAGATGTTAAGAACCTATCTCGGATAGCTACTCGGTTGCCAACGGCAGCAACGAAAACAACGGGCTAAACAGAAACCCCACAGAATTGCAATGAACGAAATGTTTAAGAAATAATGAACGCAATAGCTGTAACCGACATAGCCCGACGATTTGAGCAAAATCCGCTCGTCACGGCAAAGAATTTAAAGCCCAGTAGCGACGACATGGTTGTTGCTTCTGTGCTAAACCCCGGTGTATTCCGGTTTGATAAAAAAACCTGGTTACTCGTACGCGTAAGCGAGCGGCCTCGACAAACCGAGGGGTTCATTTCCGTCGCCCGATACGAAGACGGTGAAATCGAAATCGAGAGGTTTGCAAAAAATGATCCACTGCTTGATTTGTCCGATCCAGGCGTTATCCGCTACAAGGGCCATTCGTATCCAGCGTTGCTTTCACATCTCCGGCTGATGTACAGCGAGGATGGGCAGACCTTTCACGAAGAAGAAAACTATGCTCCTATTTTCAGTGAGGGTGAATCAGAGTCGTATGGCATAGAGGATTGCCGCGTTACGGAGATCAACGACATATTCTATCTCACTTATAACATGGTATCCTCGTTAGGTATTGGCGTCGGGCTCATGCAGACACGCGACTGGAAACGAGTTGATCGCAGAGGAATGATCTTACCTCCGCAGAATACAGACTGTGCAATATTCGAAGAAAAGATCCGCGACCGGTATTATGCGTTGCATAGTGCGAGTTGCCCGAATTCCGGTGGAAATCATATATGGATCGCTGAATCTCCCGACACAATTCATTGGGGTCATCACAAGTGCATTGCTAAGACACGCGCTGGAATGTGGGATAGTGTACGCATTGGGGCTGGCTGCTCCCCCATTCAGACACCAAATGGCTGGCTTGCTATTTATCACGGTGCTGATCAAGAAAACCGCTATTGTCTGGGAGGACTATTACTGAGTCTAAAAGATCCCTCACAAGTGATTGCGCGAAGTGAATTACCTTTTATGGAACCGGTGGAAGGTTATGAATCGAATGCATCTTTCGGTAACACGATCTTCTCAAACGGGCATTTGGTCATTGGCGACAAACTCCAATTGTATTACTGCGCCGGCAATGAAAATATCTGCGGCGCAACGTTATCAATACGGGAAATACTCAGCACACTAACGCTGCTTAAAAAATAAGCTTAAAGCCCTTCGATGATGCTGAAGAGTTCTCTTGACGTTCGTCCCAGCTTAAGCTGCAGGTTCGCCAGCATTTCAGTTTTTTTGGTTCGGTCAAACGCCAGTTCATCGTCTGTCACCTCAGAAAATTTCAATTTGAACTTCGCCTTTTGAGCTTCCCATTTTAAATCCAGTTCTGCGGCAAATTTTGACGATAGCATATTTCTTTTGGATGGTTAGTGCAACAGACGATACACCAGTTTAGACTTCATTCGTTACTGCGACAATAGCCTCTAGCTCTTCCGGAATCACTTGCTGAGCATCGGTCTTCATTACGTGGAGCACAAAATGTTTGTCGAATTTGAATTCATACATGCCCGATTCTGAAAGCTCAGAACCCTTCCCTGAATGCTGTAGCATCCGCAGAAGGTCCTTCGCAAAAAGCGATGATTTGATATCATTAACGGCTCTCCCTTTATGCATCGTCATCTCAAATGTCAAACGGCCTTTGTCTTTCGGATTTGCAGCTCTGACTTCATGTGCGGAGAATTTATACTGCTGTGGCGCATCTGTGGCAGAGACCATGAGCTTGAGGACTGCCGGACGGTACTTGCCCCAGAAATATCCATAGGTGTCTCCCATCGTTAAGTAGTTAATATAGCTATTCATATAGTTGCACCCGAGGTGCAGATTGTTTCGAAGTGAATTCAGTAAAGCGCCTTAAAAAGGAAACTTTTAACAACTGAACGATGATTTTGTGCTTGCAAATTTGTGATTGGAGATCTTCTGTCCCGATATTAAGCTTGCCGGGAAGAATAGTCTGTCAGTCTTAGATTGGAAGACGCTGGATCATGTCTCTACAAGGTACGCAATATATGCGACATTTCTTATGAGTTGAGGTTATATATAAATGTCGTTCGAAGGAACTTAAACAGTGTCACGGGCGCTGCCTTAGCGTAGCGTCCATGCAACCTGCTTCCACGTGCTTTGATACATGCAGTTGAGGACGGGTGGTGAGATGATTTGATTTATGGTTTCTGTATTTTTAAAGCCATTGAAGTCAAATGCCTGAGATAAGAAAATTTGTTACCACAATCTCGCTGCTGTTTTTATGGATAATCCTGATTACAGCGATTTTTGTCATTGAACAAAAATACCGGCATCCGGATGTAACGCCAGGTGATTTCCATTCGCTGGAACAATACCTGGAAGCACAGTTCAATCAAGCTTATAAAACTAAAAACCTAGGTTGCGGGGGATTTGCAGTTATTGATCGCGGTAAGATCCGCCTGGAACGTGGTTTTGGAATTGCGAATCATATAAACGCTCGGGTAGATGTTGACAGCACTTTGTTTTTGTTATCATCATTGAGCAAGGCAGTAACCGCGTGGGGTGTGATAAAACTCGTGGAAGAGCAGTGCATAAAAAGTCTCGATGAGCCTATCTTCCGGTACCTGCAGCGCTGGTCGTTTCCAGGAAAGGATACGCTTGCAAAATATATTACTTCGCGACATTTGCTGAGCCACACTGCCGGTTTTGTTGACGGGTATGGGCATAGCGGCGTAGAGTCCGAGAATGATCTGCAATCTATTGAGGAATCACTGTCCGGGCCGAATGACGCGAACCAGGGTGCAAGCCATCCTGCAACTGCGGTGTTCAGGCCGGGTACTGAAATGTCCTATTCAAGTGCGGGTTACGGAGTCTTGCAACTTCTGATAGAGGAGAAAACAGGAAAACCATTTCATGCGTACATGCGTGATAACGTTTTGCTACCACTCGGAATGAGACAATCAACCTATCGGCTTGAAGACGTTGTGCGGGAGAACAGGTCAGCACACCTGGCTGCGCAATATGATCTGGAGATGAAGCCGCATCCACATCGCTATTACGCAAACATGGCTGGCGTATCATTACGAGCGAGCATACATGACCTTGCGCTATTTGCCGCTGCATACTCCTCCAACGCCATCCTTTCACAAAAGTCAATTGAAGAATTTTACACACCGCAGCCAGGCACGTCCATGACCTGGGGCCTTGGCCACACGCTTTACATGGAAAACAGCGAAAACAAATTTGTCTTTGGACATGGGGGCGGCGCGTTTCCGGCATCAGGCTCAGAAATGCGTATCAACCCGACTACAGGGAATGCGATCGTGCTTGTTGCTACGGGATCACAAAACTTTATCAGCCCGTTAGCTGACGACTGGCTTTACTGGGAAACGGGTAAATCGACATTCGACATCAGGAATGTGATCCGCAGGCGGGGTTTGGCCGGAGCCCTTATTATGCTTGGGGGCTGTATAGGAATTGTATTATGGCAGATCAAACGGAAAAACAGAAAGGGGAAATGACCAAGAGCGTTTCGAGCTTACCAGTAGTCAAGCACCAGTCGGTGTACTTGCGGCCCTTCAGCGTACGGATTCTAGCACACCAGGTTCAAGTATATGTTAGCAAGTTGTTGAAATCTTAGCTTCCTTTTAACTTTCTTTAAAGAAAACCTTACCGATTACTTGTTAAACATTTTTAAAAAAGAGGTCGGTACGTCCTTTGCCCGTAGACGTGATCATTTTTGAGTGAGCACCACAAATGTGCATTACCGACTCCGCTGCATCCTGCGTGAATCCGCTTTTCGGGTATGCGCAAAACAGGCAGAAGGCTTCGTTCTCACAGAATTTATTCCAAAGCTGTTCAAGTCTTACGGTAGCGCCGACCTGGCCTTCAGCCCAAAGGATTGCTACCATCTCACCAAACGCACGAACTTTACGTCCGTCACGCTTGGCTTTTATAATCACGTCACTGATTACGTGGTTAAATAAGTTCTCGTCAGGCCATCCATGCACCATAAATTTCGAAATAGTTTCTTCCGCATCCAGTGCGATATACTGGTTACTTGCTTCAAGCCTTTTAATATTCAGTCCTCCCTTTACCAACCGTTCGCCCAACTGTTCTAAATGAGAAGCGGTTGCAATTACGACTACGCAATCACCAGCATCAACACCACCACTTACGTAACCACTAAGAAGGTCGAGAAAGACATCATCATTTTCATAGATCTGAACAACATGCTCCAACGGAGCAATTTCGCCCCAGAAAACCTGGCTTGAGGTCTGGGTCCAATCTTCGTTTTCTACTGTCAAAGGTGTCATGATGTTTAAGTTAAAAGCTACCAGGTAAGTGTATTATTAATTAAGCCGGTAAATAAATATGAAAAATCGCACCTTCATTGAGGCGCGATTCTGCTCTGATAAAACCTTTATGATTTTCAACAATTTTCCTGCAGATAGCCAAACCAATGCCTGTTCCCTCATATTTTGTTCGGCTATGCAACCTGTGAAACATATCAAATATTCTCTCCTCCTGGTCGGGCTCAAAACCAATTCCGTTGTCCGAAATGATTATATGATGGTATGTTTTATCAGGATCGCCTCCTTCGTGGATTATTGCCTTTCCAGCCAGCAACTCGGATTGAACAACTACTTCTGGCGCCTCCTCGCGTTTCGCGAACTTAATCGCATTGCTTAACAAGTTCAGAAACAATTGGTGGAACTGAAATCGAATCACTTCGAGCTGGGGCAACCCGAGATTCTTAACGATTGCTCCTTTCTCTGATATTTTTACTTCGAGCTCGTTGACGACTTCTTTAAACAGTATGTTAAGATCAACATCTTCTGTCTTGTCTTCACTGCCGTTGCTTTTCGAATAGGCGAGCAGGTCCTGGACTAAGTTTTTCATCCGGCTCGATGAATCAATAATTCGTCGATAGAACTCATTACCCTTTTCTGAAAATTTGTCTCCGTCTGATTCAAAAAGTCTGCTTGAAAAAGTCTGAATCTTTCTGAGAGGCTCCTGCAGGTCATGACTTGCTATATGGGCAAAAGATGACAACTGTTCGTTAATCTCCTCGAGCTCTTTATTTTTCTCCTGCAGTTTCTCCTCAGCCTTTTTCAATTCTGCATTTCTTTTTCTCAAATCGTCAGTTCTGTCAAGCACAATTTTTTCGAGCGATGATTTGATGAGTTCATCAGATGAAACATCCTGCATAATGCCAATGTAACCTATGAAGTCACCTGATGTATTATACCGTGGTATTGAATTGACGTAACTGGTATTATAATCTCCTTGCGCGTTTAAAAACCGGAATCGTGCTTCAAAATTCTTTCTTGCCGAAAAGGAGCGTTTCCACGACTTAAAAACCTTCTCGCGATCTTCAGGATGGATAAAATTAATCCAGTTTTCGTGCAGCCCTTCTTCAATGGTTTTACCTGTGACGAGCTGCCAGCGCACATTAAGAAAATCAAAGTAGCCATCTGCGTCTGTGGTCCAAATGATCAGGGGGACGAGATTGGCCATTGTTTTAAAGCGTTCCTCGCTTTCTTTCACTGCCTGCGCGGCGCGCTTTTGCTCGGTTGTATCAACTGTAAAACATCGTGTGTGAATGAATTTATTTCCCTCCCACAATGCGGATGAGTTAAGTGTGACATGACGGATGGACCCGTCCTTACACACAAGTTCCGCTTCTTGATTGCGGATTGCGCTTCTGTTCAATAGCTTATTCAGGATATCATCGATTAGCTGCTTGTCTGAATGAAATTCAGAAATATGGTGACCTACGTATTCGTGTGTTGCATACCCCAGCATATTTAATTCGGCAGGATTTGCCCAAATAATAATTCCCTCGCTGTTTACCCAGTGAAGACCAATAGATGCATTTTCAAAATAGTCCTTAAGCGCGCGCTCCGTTCTGTTCTTCTCTGTGATATCGGAACTATGGAAGATAAAACCTTTAACGCGCTTGCGGTCATCAAAGTCGGGCGATAATGTAGCATCAAGATAATGAACCGCATGTCCGGTGTTAACCGAGATCTGAAAGTGTGCGCGCTCTCCGACCAGAACTTTTCCCATGTGACGCTGCAGTTGGAAAAACATCTCCTCTCCCGCAATTGTGGGAAAAGACCTGCCGGCGACGTCTTCCTTGATGGAGAACCATGTTCGAAAAGGTTGATTGCAATATTGCAACACCATATTACAATCGATGTAAGCAACTAAGGCGGGAATGGAATCGATCAGCGTATGAAGGGTATGCGGTTCTGTGACGCCGGTCTTATGGGACAAAAGGTCTACATTTCCCAAGTCCCCAGTAAAATGATTATTTGCACCAGCCAGTATAGATTTCAAGTAATGAAGGTTTTATGAATGGGTTCAAGCTTAATCAGTGATAATATAAAACAATTGTGCCAACTGCCGCTCAAGGCATACAAATGGAGCCCGTTTCCATTTTCTTTGTCGATCTAGAGATGTTAAAAGAATCGGTGGATTATGATTCAACAGTGTCTGAAAAATCGTTCGGCGCTGAACACCGTCTCCAATACTCGATGATGACACTAATCGTTTTTTTTAGCTCTGATATTGAATGCTCCTTAACGAAAAAACCCTGCACAGACTGGCTATAGGCGTCGATAACATATTTCTGATTTACCGCCGTTGAAAAAAATAAGTACGGAATGCACTTGTTACTTAATCTCGCGTCGGTTTTCAGCTTCTCTCTTAACGCAAAGCCGTTAAGCTTTGGTAAATTGATATCTGAGAGAATAAGAAAGGGTAGATCTTTGCTTTCGTTGATATGGTCAAGTGCCTTTTCTCCATCGGTGAAGAACAGGATCTTGTTCTGATAGTTGAGTTCGTAAAATACTTCTGCCAGAATTTCCTGGTCATCACTATCGTCTTCGATTACGATGATTGGTCCCTGCTTGTTTAGAATAATCGACTTTTCAAGTTCGCGTTCCATAAATATGGCATAAAGGAGTAGAGGTGTAAAAGCATCACTTCAGAGCTTGATTAAAAATAACGATAAAGAATGGAGATTCACCGGTTTGTGAGCTACTAAAGCTCACAAACCATTGTAAGTATCGTTTATAAACGATGAACAACATGTTTGGTCGCCATGATACTACGAGCCAATTTGACCAACAGTGTCAGACGTTGCATTCTTAAAAAAGAAGCCCTCTCCATTTTTCCAAGCACGGTGCAGGGCTTGAAGACCCCCCGATTAGTTTCGGTTTTGATAATAATGATAAATTGATGATGATCCTTTCTATCGAACGGTCGCAGAACGTTAGAATTCAAAATCAGGAAATATTTTATAAGAGAATGTCGAACGTTTCTCCAGCGATGGGCTGGTTGTATTCCAGAAGTCCAGCACCATCCAACAAAAAGCGCGAAACAATTATGAGTTGGCCTCCGGAGCCATGAACTTCTTTACCAGGGCGGTAAGTGTGCTGTATTCACTTATTTTTGATGGCTTGGTCAGGAAGTAATCACAACCCAACTCAAAGGACCTTATTTCATCTTCTTTTTTTGCTGAAGCGGTGAGAATAATCACCGGCAGCGCGCTGAACATCGGATGCTGGCGAATTTTCTCCAGCGTTTCAAATCCATCCAGCAATGGCATATTGAGGTCCAACACAATTACTCTTGGTTCGGGAGAAAGGGTTGTATCACTAAGTTGATCCATCAATTTTTTTCCATTGTCAATTGTCAATACTGGCCCTTTGTAACTATGCTGCAACAGGGCCTCTTGCACAATCTCCAGATCATCGTAATCATCATCAATTAAATATACCATTCCGAATTATTGTTATTATTGTTGAAAAATGTTCCTGCCTACAATTCTAACAAATTGATGATGAAAGAAAAAGTAATCACCCGCAACAACGTGAATACATGGGGAAAGGGTTACCGCACCATGGTCTTGGCGCATGGGTTTGGTTGTGATCAAAATATGTGGCGTTTCGTCACTCCTGCATTCGAAAACGATTTTAAGATTGTCGTTTTCGATTATGTCGGAGCAGGAAAATCTGATGTAGGCGCGTACAACAGTCAGCGATATGCTGATCTGAACGGATATGCCCAGGATGTGCTGGACGTTTGTGAGGCATTACAGCTGAGCAATGTTATCTTCGTAGGACATTCTGTAAGCAGCGTGATTGGCATACTGGCTGCTTTAAAAAAACCAAATTATTTTTCTCACCTGATCATGATTGGGCCATCACCATGCTACATCAATCACGATGGATACGTGGGTGGATTCAACAGAAAAGACATCGATGAGTTGCTGAACACAATGGATAGCAACTACATCGGCTGGGCCAATTTTCTTGCGCCCGCGATCATGAAAAATCCGGAGCGTCCGGAGCTTTCTCACGAGCTCACAGAAAGCTTTTGCTCGACCGATCCAAAAATCGCCCGGCAATTTGCAGAAGCAACATTTCTATCCGACAACCGGAAAGATCTGGGTAAAGTTAACACGCCGTCGTTGATCATGCAGTGTTCCGACGACCTGATCGCACCGTTCGAAGTAGGTGATTATCTGCATGCAAACATGAAGAACAGCAAACTAAAAATATTGAAAGCGACGGGTCATTGCCCCCATATGAGTCACCCGGAAGAAACGATTGCTGTCATTCGCGAATATCTTGAAGGAATTGAGTAAATGATCGGCAACATCGACGTGCTTCCGTGCGGATACGTCTGCTTCAAGGACGACGGAACCATCACGGCATGTAATGTTACCGTTGCTTCCTGGATCGGCTATCCGCGCGAGGAGATAATTGGCAAAAGCATTGAAACGATTTTTACACTTGCCACCAGAATTTTCTACAACACACATTTCTTCCCTCTGATAAAACTACATGGGAAAGCGAGCGAAATATTTCTATCAATAAAAAGCAAAGAAAACCAGGACGTACCCGTATTGGCGAATGCGTCGCGTACAATCGAAGACGATGTTCATCTTATTCACTGTGTGTTCATTCGCGTAGAGCAAAGAAAAAAGTTCGAACAGGAACTATTGAAAGCGAGACGCGACGCAGAAAATGCGTTAAAGGATAACAAGCAGCTTGCTGAACTTTCCAAATCATTGGAGCAACATGCGCTGGAACTGGATAATCAATACCGGCGCCAAATAACAATGAACGAAAATCTCCGGCAGTTCGGTAAAATCATCTCACACGACCTGCAGGAACCGATCCGCAAAATTCAGATCTTTATTGACATGATTTCGAAGGATGCGAACACACATCTAAGTCCGAAAAGTGAAGTCTATTCTTCAAAAATCGACGCAGCTGCTGAGAAACTAAAGGCACTGACAGCAAGCCTGCATGAATACATTGCGGTTGACAATGAGAAGGTCTTTTCGGAAGTAGACGTGGTAACGACTATTCAAGCCGCTAAATCGCGCGCCGCCAACATTCGTGAATTTTCCGATTTCACCCTGGAGATAGACGCAATACCAACCATCGAAGGGTACAAAAAACAATTGGAACTTTTGTTCTTCCATTTGATCGACAATGCGATAAAATTCAGAAGTCCTAACCGAAAACTAGCCATTAAAGTTACGCACCTCCTACTCCATGAAAATATTTTCAGAATGCCAAATGACCAATACAAGTACACTGAACACGTACGGATAACATTTGAAGACAATGGGGTCGGCTTCTCAGACGAGTACCGGGAAAACGTGTTCCTGTTACTTAAAAAGCTCGACAACAGTACAGCAGGATTAGGTATCGGTTTACCTTTAGTGAAGAAGATAATTCACAATCACTCAGGTAACGTCAATGTGACAACCGAACAGGGAAAGGGAACATGTTTTGAAATCGAGTTGCCTGTGAAGGTAGGAAATGAGTGAAGCAGCATCCAAATGTTCTTAGACTGTTCAAGGGAGAGAGTTTGCGCGCATTGCTTCCGTCTTATTTCATACCAATCGTTTTCAAAAACTGCTCCCGGTAATTTGCGCCAATCGGGACTTCGTCGCTTCCAATCAAAATACGATTGCCCTCAATCACCCGTATCTTCGATTTATTAATGATGAATGAACGATGAACCCGGATAAATTGAGACTTAGGCAGCTGTTCTTCAAAAGAAGAAAATGTAATTGGCGTCAAAACGGTATTGTGCAACGTCACAATCTTCACATTGTTGCCCTGCGCTTCGGCATACAGGAGATCATCAAAATCAAAGTTCAGGATCCTTCCTTCGGACTTAACATACAATGATGTTGGCGTTGGAGGCGTGGTGGATACTGTTGTAACCACTGACTGGTTAAGATTGGACTTCGCTTTGTCAACAGCCTGGATGAATCGTTCCAATGAAAACGGCTTCAATAAATAATCGCATGCACTTACATTGAATGCTTCGTGCGCATATTCCTTGTATGCCGTGGTGAAAATAATCTGCGGCTGCTTTTTCAATGTCTTTACAAACGCAAGTCCATCAAGTACGGGCATGTTGATGTCGACAAACAGGACGTCAACTTCCTTCTCCGACAACAATTGTTTAGCCTGCAACGCATCTGCACACGAACCAATCACCTCTAAATCCGGCAAGTAAGCGCAATATTGCTCAACGATCTTACGCGCTATCGGTTCATCGTCTACAATGAGGCATTTTATTTTCATTGACACTTTAATCTTAAATCAACAGTATATTTTGAATCCGTTCGTTGGATCTCCAACGAATGCCTGCCTGCATACAGCAGTTCCAGTCTCTTTCTCACACTCTCAAGCCCGAATCCTGAATGCTTTTCCCTGCTCGTTTGATCCACCATTTCCGTCGAGAATGAATTGCTAATGGAAAATACAATGTAATCAGATCTTTTTCTAAGGTGCATATCAACAACTACATGTTTATCCGTGGTGTTCCTTGCATGTTTGAATGCATTCTCCACGAACACGATCAGCAACAACGGAGGAATCTTACAATCGGCGTCAAAGTGTGATTCGATGTCAGCGGTGAGTTGAAGTCTGTCGCCTAACCGCAGCTTCTCGAATTCCACGTAGTTCTTAAGGTAGTCAATCTCATCGCGAACAGGAACAAACATTTCCTTTGCATCGTACACAGAATACCGCAGTAATTCCGAAAGCTTAAGCAACAACGGTGGAACACGAGTAGCTTCTGTCAATGATAGGCCATAAAGGTTATTCAGTGTGTTGAAAAGAAAGTGCGGACTAAGTCGTGATTGGAGTAACTGCAACTCGTTCCTGCTCTGCACCATCGCGGCTTGTGCTGAGGTAACCTTTGCTTTGTGCTGTTCGCGAATGATAGTAAACAGACTGGCGGTTGCCATTGTTACCAGAAAAATGAAAAGTACAGTGACAGAAAATGGAAAAAATGTGGTCTTTTCAATCATGGCGTTTAACAAAAACGCGATCACGAGGAATCCGGCTAGTATAGCGAGCGTGAGAAACGCATTTACTTTGCTATGATTTTTTATCGCATTACTACGAAGTGCTACAAGCGTGGCAGCGCGCCCAGCGAGTAATCCGGTAACTAAGATCAAAGTAATGCCAATGGAAAATTCAAGTGCGATTCCGGGAACAGCCATTCGGAAGAGCCAAAGAAAGAACACGAAAATTGTTATTGTTAGCGCGATCCAGGCAATTAATTTGTTCCGCTTGCTCATATCAATTCATTTCTCACGAAAGTGCTACATGAAGCCCGTTTACCCAAACGCGGATGACTAAAACCGCCTGATGACTGACGAAAGTTCTCAAATCCCGGACGAACGCGTTCGTCATTAAGAAACGTGCGTTGATCAGGCGCAACGTTATATGTGTCATAATAATTTCTCTCCGGCGTTTTGCTGCGCCAATTTTCAGAAAAAATAAAATTATGAAGAACGTAGCAACATTTCTATCCAATCTATTTACGAGGGACCACAATCGTTATGAAGGTGTTCGTCCAATACAGGTTTATCTTCTCCGTCTCGTGTTCTTATTAACCTTTGTATTCCTGGGCATGGGTTCCTGGTCTACCATCTTAGGTCACACGGGTGATTGGAAACCTTTAAACGCGATAGCCTTCAGTGTTTGGGCTGCCTATTCGACGCTATCTTTTCTTGGCATATTGAAGCCGTTGAAGATGTTACCTATCATCGCCTTCCAGGTGTTTTACAAAACGGTGTGGTTAGTGATCGTCGCTTATCCGCTATGGAGCAGCGGTATGTTGACCGGCTCCGATGCAGAACAGATGACCAAGGACTTTATGTGGATCGTTTTACCAATCGTTGCGATGCCGTGGGGCCACTTCTTCAAAAGCTTCATTAGAAGCAACGCTGCAAATGCATCTCGCGAAGTTCACGCTCTTCCTGCACAAAATTAATTCTTTTAAACCTAATCATCTTTAAACCGGCGAAATCATGAACTTCTTTAAAACAAATCCCGTGATCGGCATATCAACATTTCGCTTGTACCTGTTACGAATATTTTACGCAATGGCTGTGTTGATGCTCGGCATCGATGTTTGGACAGAAATATTTACGCATGAACAAAGTTGGGCTCCGCTCCCAGGGGTTGCCTTCAGCTTCTGGGGCGCGTTTTCATTGTTGGCGATCATCGGAATTGCCCATCCGTTGAAAATGCTTCCGTTGTTGCTTGTGCAGTTCACTTACAAGTTGATCTGGCTTTTGATAGTTGCTTATCCCTTGTGGTCGGCAAGTCAGCTGGCGGGCGATCCGGCCGAATCACTTACCCGGGCGAACGCGATCGGTCTGGTCCTTGACTTGCTCATTATACCGTGGCCCTATGTTTTTAAACATATTGTATTTACAAAGACGGCCAACGTATAGCGCGGTGAAATGAGCACCTATACACCTGAGAAAAGTGCAGAACCCTTAATATCAATTCATGTTTATTATCTTTATGAAAAGAAGATCACCACGTGACGCCTTGTAGAACCAGGTTCCTTCTCGCAGATGACGACGTCGATGACCTAAGCCTTTTTTGCGAGGCGGTTTGTGGCATTGCACCCATGATGGAATGCCTTACAGTCGAAAATGGTTATGAGCTTTTTGATTTGCTTTCCAATGAAGATATCAGTAGACCGGACTTGATCTTTCTTGATATTAACATGCCTTCCATGAACGGTTGGGAATGCCTTAAAAAATTGAGGATTAGCCCGACATACAATGTAATCCCGGCCATCATTTACTCTACTTCCTCTGCCAAAAAAGACATTGATATGGCATATAATCTGGGCGCTTCGCTGTTTCTTACCAAACCGGAAGACTTTCGTGAGCTGTGCTCCATCCTGGAAATATTGGCGAAAAATCCACCCGATTCACTGCTGGGCGGCCTCAATCAGTTTCAAAATATCAAGTTGAATTGATCGATTTCAAGCCTTCTGAAATTTCCGATTAAGGCACGAATTTTTTCAAAAAATCGAGGCACTATCTTTCCACGACTCCAAACAAAAAGGCCCCTTATGCTTGAACCACAGCTTTTGGATGACAATTCGCTCATCGCTGAATCAAAGTCCAGCAAAGAACAATTAGAAGCAGAACTAGCCGATGCCAGACTACTGCACCGTTTGAGCATAGAACTGATCCAAGAGGACGGGACGGCGGGGCTTTACAAGAAGATCGTTGAGGCCGCAGTTGCACTCATGAGATCTCAATATGCAAGCATGCAAATGTTATATCCCGATCCCGGCAACATTGGTAAATTAAAACTGCTTGCCTCAAGTGGATTCAGTCCGGAAGCAGAAAAGTTTTGGGAGTGGGTCTACAAGCATACCGGTAGCTCCTGCGGAGCTGCACTTCGCGCCGAACAGCGCGTCGTGATTCCAAATTTTGCGACTTGTGAATTCATGCAGGATATGCCGACACTTCCAATCTTCCTTAGTGCAGGGATCTACGCAGCGCAGAGTACCCCACTGTACTCGAGGAGCGGAAAATTACTCGGCATGATCTCCACTCATTGGAGCCAACCGCACACGCCACCCGAAAGGCATCTTAACCTCCTGGATATTCTTGCACGGCAGGCGGCAGACCTGATCGAACGAAGCCAGACTGCCGATGCTCTCAGGGAAAGTGAAGAGGAACTACGCGCACTCGCGAACCAATTGGAAGAAAAAGTTTCGGACAGGACGCGTGAATTGCAAAGATCGAATGAGGACCTCTTGCAGTTTGCTCATGTCGCCAGTCATGACCTTAAAGAACCCGTTCGTAAAATCAAAACATTCGGGCTTCGGTTGCAGGATGCATTGGATCGCCAAACAATCGAAAACTGTAAAGTTTACACTGAGAAAATACTGGAATCGGCCAATAGAATGGCTTCCATGATTGAGGGCGTACTGACATATTCTTCATTGAATGCAGTTGATCAGAGGATTGAAACAGTAAACCTGAACGAGATCATTGATGAAATAAAGTGCGACCTTGAGTTGTTAATGCAACAAAAAAATGCTGTGATCGAATGCAACACTTTGCCTTGCATCGAGGGGATACAGGTGCTCATTCATCAGCTTCTCTACAACCTGGTCAACAACTCGCTGAAGTTTGCAAAACAGCATGAAGCCCCTGTCATTAAGATCTCAGCCGAGACGCAAATGATTGAATCCTCCCCTTACGCTAAATTAATGGTTAGCGATAATGGTATTGGATTCGATTCAGTGCACAATGC
>Ga0196965_1000688_pt1 | contig 16664 bp, 14 predicted proteins | sample S1_20metaG_FD_148668 | JGI IMG/M metagenome (GOLD analysis project Ga0196965, IMG submission 148668) | Soil microbial communities from Anza Borrego desert, Southern California, United States - S1_20 | ecosystem: Environmental > Terrestrial > Soil > Desert | place: USA: California | collected... | reverse complement strand
TCCGACGCGCCTGCGTCTTGCTATTTCGTCGTGGATGCAAAAGGTAGCTTCGTTCCAATAGAGGTATCGTTTAAGAACGCGGAGTCATCAGCATTTTTTGAAAAAGCTTATGAATCAATTAAGGCTGACCTCGTTGGAACCGCGACGTCAGTTAAGGAGAGTGGGATCACGGTCGTCTTGAATGACCTATACATAATGCGAGACAAGATATTCTTTCCAATTGTTATCGTCAACGACTCATTTCTTCCATTTGATGTGCAGTCAATTCGCTTCTTCATCCGCGACAAGAAGATGGCAAGAAGGACTGCGATCCAGGAAGTGGAAGTGACGCCAATCCACTATAGCACACAAGAGCGAACGGTTCCGGCAAACGGAAGCCTCGCCGTGATTCTCGCATTCGACAAGTTTACTATCTCGAAAAGGAAGTTGCTGGCCATCGATGTTTCCGAAAGACATGGTAGTCGCAATATCGCGATGAAATTAAAGAGCAAGAGAATCAACAAAGCGATTCCAGTGACGCAATAAATCAATAACAACATTAATGATATAGCATTATGAATCAGAAAAATCTTGATTATCTAAAAGAAGGGCTGAAATACCTGGGATTTGGAGAAGGTCTCAATGACAAGCTTGCCGAAAACATCAGCAAGAAACCGGTCCAGTTTCAACTTAAGACCGAAAACCAATATGGCAATGACAAGGTGAACTACGTCCTTGACTTTAAGAAGGGAAGTGAGTCCGACATGTATTTCTTCAACAGGTACTCTGCCACACTAAGAAATGAATCTGGTGAGGAAAGAACACAATCGTTCTACCCGAAGAAAAACACAGGCATCACGGCTAAAGAAGCCTACAATCTCCTGAGTGGCCGAGCCGTGAACAAAGACCTGACTAACGCAGAAGGTCAGCCATACAATGCGTGGCTGCAACTCGACCCATCGCAAAAGGAAGCCAATGGCAATCTCCGCTATAAGACGATTCATGAAGCATACGGATACAACCTTGAAAAGGAATTGCAACGATATCCAATCAAAGAGTTGAACGATATCACGTCAAAGGAAAGATTAATACAATCTCTCGAACGAGGGAACTTGCATCAAGTCACCTTCGCCAAAGGCGATAAGGAGGAGAAGATGCACGTCGAGGCAAACCCGTTGTTCAAAACATTGAATATCTACGATGAGAACCGAAAGAAGGTATTCCATGAGAATAGAAAACAGCCTGAGAATAATGTCGAAATCCGGCAGGCTGAGGATGAGAAAAAAAGAACGGGAAGGGAGGACCTAAACCGAGAATCCGGTGACACGGCCGAACGGAAACAGAAGGCCGGAAAGTCAAAAGGGATGAAGATTTAGAACAGCATCCATCTCAAATCACGAACAAAATGTTACCTTCAGACCCGTTATGGACAAGACAATTGACGAACGTCTTGTCCATCTTTTTGTTACTCACCCTGGCCATGATAAGGCTTAGCCAATTCCGCTCTGCGATAATTGGCGTCAATGGAGAACATCCTTCAATTTTTCTCTTAAAATCAAGCGATATTTCAGATAAAATTCTAATTTACCTATTAACAACATTTTTGTCCTTCTTAACAAGCTCTGGGAAAAACTAAATTAAAGGTGAGTGACACCAGAATGGATGTTGAGATCAGCCGGGTAGGCCAATTAGAAAAAGCAATAAAAGCGAAAAATTCTCTTGTTTTTTTATGAGTACACACTTTCGAATACACCTCTGGGAAAAATTGACGCTGGAGACGTCCAAATTGATCATGCAGGAAGGTGAAAAACTTCTCATAGAGTTAAACGAAACGGCAAAGCTTCTCAAGGAACGGGCGCTCACGCTAATGAACTTTGCGCTACCAGTTTTTACGGGACTAGTCGTCTACGTATCACAATTGCTGCAGCAGAAAGAGTATGGTATAACACTTTGGGTTGCACTATACTTTACAACAATTGCAGCTATGATAATAACACTTGGCTTCAAAGCTTACTGGCTCTATAAAGAGAAACCGAATGGTATTGAGCCGAGAGAAATGGTAAAGGATGAAAGGAAAATTTTACACGTTGATCAGGAAAAAGCATTTGTGATCGCTCGAATATCTTCAATTCAGGCATCGATTGATCTCAATAGGACTGAAATAGCAAAACGATTGAACAAACTCGAGCGTATGCACACCGTTCTTAAATACTCGATTATTGTTGCAGTGGCGGGACTGCTGGTATTCATCGGTGTTCAGCATCTCCAATGTCTTCGCCCTTAGTAATCCAATCGGTATTACCTTCCGAAGGATACCAAGGTTCAGGAGTTGCCGTTTCGGGTTGTTGGGGCTGCGGTGGCGTAGGTTGTTCCTCTGTTGGTTTGATATTTGGATCTCTTGTCATATTGCTTAACGGAATATATTCATAAAGATAGAAAAAATCATTATCTCTATCAGATATTAGTTTGTCTAAGAACATTTAGGGCGACTTCGAAATCTTCAAGTACCATCGGTAAATACATTTGAAGCAATGCAAATCTCACGTGAATCTCGTTTGCTAAATTCCTCTTCAACTGTCCCAGGTTTGGATAACCTCTCAATGCAGCCACAAATACCTGCTGCGCCGTCATCCTTCTGAAGTCTAAAGGCGAATCTTCAGTGTAGACAAACTTAATAAAGTCCAGAGCTTCATTGAATACGGTGAGGTCATTGTTGACAGAGAATGGTAAATTCTCAAGGCAGTAATAAAAGGTATTCACACCTCCGTAAAATGGACGTTTAAATTCTCTTACCAAGCTTTCCCGGTCAACTCTTAGGCCAACGTAATGATTTTCAATTAGAATTGGCTGAAACTTACCATGATAAATTTCGTCATATTGGTTCATTAGATAATACTCCAGGCTGATCGTTAGATAGTGTGAGCCAAACGTTTTATTATGAATTCTATCATCGGAGATTAAAGTCCTACCGTGGCAGATGAAGGCTGTATCGATGAAATAATTGAAATACAAATCGCCGTCCCTCATAAGATCCGGCTTCTCAAGAATTATGTCGAGCTTCTCCTTCGAAAACCTTATTTCGCAGTGCGAGGAAATCCAATCTACTATTTTTTGCAGTGTTGAAAGTCTGTACTCTTTGTAACCAGGCGGGTATGGTGTTGGCAGCACACCAAAGGAAGTGATAGATAGAGTTAATCCATCTTCCTGCATATTCTTCGCTTCGATAATTTCATTTTCTAACAGCTCAATGGCAAACTGCGAAATAACAAATTTGTGTTTTAGAATTCCGGGGAAGCTTTCAGAGATTTTCATGAGAATTGGAAGACTGGTGAAGTCGATCACAAACTCGGAATCTGAGTTGATGTTAACGCCTGTAAAATGCCTAACTGGAATTACTACAAATCCATTGCTTTGCTTCGATGTAAGGAAACTATATACCTCTAGGACCTCATCCCGTGAGATTCTTCTAACCAACTCCGTGAACGACAGCTTTCCTCCATAATATTGCGCTAAGGCCTCATCTTTCTGAATCTTTTGCCTATCCCCAGCTTCACCGAAATGTTCGATTAATGTCTTATTTATCCCGCCTATGGATGCGTCCTCAAACGGAATCGACCTTATCCCCATACCCGTATAATTTGAGCGACGGATTTCATCTGAAATTCTCGCCGCTAATCCAGAATATTTATCAAATATTGCCACAACCTCAAGTTGTATAGGCTTACGCATCATTGTATCTTCAAGACGAGTTGTTTCACCTTGTTTGAGCCCAAGGATTGGTTTCACCATCCAATTTTCTTGCACAGATATATCAGTAACATCAATGAAGATATCTTCTCCATTCACTCGAAGTTTTACCGTCGTGTTAAGCTCTATTGAATCGGGCCAGGGAATTTCTTTCCGATCGCCGATTTGAGTAGTCAAGAAAAAATATTGTTGCTTAAGCATTGGTCTATTCGCTCCGTGCTTTATTACCTCCTGGTAGAAAATCTCTAGACCCAGCACCTTCTCACCATTCTCGATACAAATCTGTGCAAGCAAAAATTTTTCCCTCCAGTTAAAAGCAATGGACAGCAGATTATTGTTTAAATGGCTACGTAGCTCGCCAATCTTAAGCTTATACAATGCATAAATGAGATAGAATTTGAAGTGTGCGTTGTGCGGAAATTGCGAAAGCGCAGTTCTCGTGAGATTTAGTATTTCTAGACTATTTTCGAGCAACTCATAAATTTCGATTTCCTTTAAGAATAATCGCTCTTGAGGAGAGGTTGCCCTCCGGCGTTTAAGCACTTCCATAAGTTTTCCGGAGTCTTTCTTTAGCTCAAGCAAGCATTCTGTATATATGAAGAGCGCGGGTTCCTCACTTCGCCAATCATGAAATTCCTCTATTAACGCAACAGCGAGTTCATGTTGTTTTACAACGAAACATATTACCAAAACGGCATGTCGTAATTCCGGTTTTAGTTGTGAGTAACCCACCTTGTAAGTATCAATTTCTTTTAGAATGTTTTCAGAATGGCTTGATTCGTATCGATGATAATACGAATAGACCAATGACCGGTAAATGGATTCGGAAAACTGAACGGGGCTAATATAGCTATTGTAATACTGCTCGACTTGTTTTTTATTCTGGATAAGAAAATCTGCAAATTCAAGGAGATTGCTTGTCTCAATGTCAGTCACTCCATCAAGTCTTTCGAGATACTCGATAAAGCAAGATATCGCCTCTTCAACTTTGCCCAACATTTCATATGCATGATACTTCATTGCCGAAACGTAGCTGTCTTTGGTATTCAACCCTTCAGCAAAGCTTAAGACGTCTTGATAGCGCTTAAGTTGATTTAGACTGATCAGAATTGAAGAGTATAGTTGGTCCGAAAAAGATTCGCGCGAGAACGAGGAATTGTACAGATTAGTCATTTCAGTCACCGATTCTGTCTTTCCATAAAGAAGATATTCGCTGTGCCAATAATAGAATATCGTCAATCTTAACGCTTTAGATGTCCTAAATAGCTCGGTATGTGCAGTCAACGCGTACACTTTTGATAGAATTAAGTTTGCGTACCCCATCAAGCTACTTGTTGCATAGCTTTCTTTCTGTTCAGCGAAAATGCTCTGGTTCTGAATTGCTGCGAAATTAAACATCAGTCTTCCGATCAGCTCCCAAAATTCCAAGTTATTTCGGTGTATAGCATCTGGAACAATTCTTTTCTCTATATATTTAGTTAGAAGCTCTCTCACTTTTTCCGTATCCTGATTTTTCTGGAAAAGAAAATGATGAATGCAAATTCTTAGAAAAACTTGGCCAGCCTTGACTGTCGGCGAGATGTTCTGTTCATTAAAATTCTGGTCGCAGATTAGTCGGATTGCATTGGCTCGCTCATTTAGACTGTTTTGATTGAGTAATTCATTCGCTAGAACTAATGCCTTGTCAAGCTGTTGCGAGTTATAATATGAAACGCAAGCCCTTTCTTTATACTTTGAATTATTGGGCTGGAGGAGGTAGCTTTCAATATGGTAATCCGGCAATTGGGCTGAGTCGGATCGGTCAACCCTGCATATTCCCATTAGATGGTACGCCCACGCTTTCAATTCATTGCGGTCGTTGTCTGCCAGGTAAGAATCGTCAACATCGTCAAGAAATTTCCTCAGAAGCTGAAATGCTGTTTCAGGTTTGAAATTATCAAGTAGCCCCTCTATGCTTCTTAACTGGGAATTGAAATGGTGCTTGATGCTTGGCAATTCCCTTGTCTTATACTTCAAAGTGATAAGGCCAATCAAAAGTAATGCAAGCGTTATTAAGATGGCCCAGTCGCCACCAATAAACAAGACTTCAAATAAACGAATCCCCCAGTATTGCCATTTCTCCAAGTCAGGAGACTCCTTAATTTCACCTGTTAGAGAAATCAATGAATCTTTAAAGCCGAAGACACTTAGTTCGGCAATAAAGGCTGCGACTGTGATGTAGATTGAACGATTTAAGAAGTCTATTCGACGGAAGAAGAACCTAACGATTGATGATACAAATTGCATAGTATGAACATTGGAACACAACAATATCGCCAAAACTTGGCGCTACTCAAAGGTAAGCCAGTCATCGAAGTTTTCAAGGCACTCAAGGTCGTAGAGAACATAGCTTTACTTGTTTGGATCGAACATTTTAAGCTTTTACCTGCCCAAAGTTCGGCCTTTTTCCGGACTTGATGCCAAAAGACTACGGCATTTGAACGGCTTCCTCCCTGCCATTCCTTAAAGTCATTCCAGGTTCCCTCCATTAAAATTCCGTTTCCTTCTGGCGCAAGCTGAGGAAGCGGAGTGACCCATTATGTAGTCCGGAAAAAGCCCGGTCTCATGGCCATCTAAAATCAATATTCAACTCAAAAGATGATGGTTATGAAAACAACAACTGAAAAGAACGACTTGTATGAAATGATCAACAACACGATCCTGGAAAAACTTCAGAATGGCATTGCGCCGTGGAAACAATCGTGGAATGATTTCGGGCCCGCCCGGAATTACGTGAACAAGAAGCCGTATCGGGGAATAAACGCATTGTTGCTAAACAATCTGCACTTCGAATATCCACTCTACTTAACCTTTCTTCAAGTGAAAGAGCTTGGAGGCTACATCACGAGTGGCGCGAAAAGCATTGAGGTGATCTACTGGAAGACACTGGAGTTCGAGAATGATGATAAGATCAAACGGGTTCCGTTCTTACGATACTACAATGTTTTTAACATCGAGCATGTCAAAGGCATTGACCTGAAGGTGCCTGAAAAGTATGTAAATGATCCGATTGAACACTGCGAGAAGATCATTACCGATATGCCATCAAAGCCAGTTATTGAGCACGGAGGAGATGAGCCGCACTATAATTGGCGCGAAGACAAAGTGAAAATTCCGCATCGGGACAACTTTACGTTATCGGAAGAATACTATGCGACGATGTTCCATGAGCTGACGCATAGCACGGGACATGAATCAAGACTTGGCAGGGAGAACTGCATGAAACCATATGCATATGGTTCAAGAGAATATTGCAAAGAAGAACTCGTTCCAGAAATAGCCACGTGCTTCTTATGCGGCGAGATCGGAATATCTAACCGAATTCTCGATAACAGCGCGGCATACATCAAGTTCTGGCACCAACGCCTCACACAGATGTTCAAAGAGGATCAAAGAATCTTCGTAGCTGCATCATCAATGGCTCAAAAAGCTGCCGATTACATACTTGATCGAAAACTTGAACCCGCTATCTCCGGATAGCCTGTATTTAAGAGGGCTTTTCAAAAGCCCTCTTTCCTAACCTGCTTGGCGTTGAAACAATGCTCGCTTCACTTTTCGCTCCCGGATCGCAAGATGAACTGTATACCAGATGGTTCCGCGAAACCAAATCCTTCATCACCTGGTGATAAGTCGACGTCGACCTGATTCTCGAAGCACTCATAAGCGCCTTCCTCGTGATAGGAAATGGATTCGCAAATTGGTTTTCAATCCAAAGTGAGCAGAGTGCGGTGCACATGCTAATGTGCGTTGAAGTAAGTGTGCGATCCGACGTAACCCGCAGGAGGAAGTTTACCAACGCTTCAGCCTCCCTCATTTTCCTTCATTAATTTTGCAATGTCATCATAATCGTAGAAGATGGTTCCGCCAAGTTTGCTGTAATTGAGTGATCCATTCAGACGTAAAGTCTGCAGGGTTCCCGTCGAAATCCCTAAGAGAGTTCGTACTTCAGGAGACTTCAACCACTTCTTATGAGTACGTGACGAGTGGGATTGAAGAAGGTTTTTTATTTCGTCGAGCAATTCTTTTTTAAAGTTTTCAAGATCGCCCAAGGTGATCAGTTGGTCCCGGCAAGGGATCGAGCGCGCTTCATTTTTTTGCATTCAGTGGAGATTTTGTTTGAAAGCATCGGCAAAATAAACCAGAGTGTAAGGCATTCTTCTAGGAAATCCATTAGGAAGTTATCCTTACTTTAATGTGCAAATTTTAGCTTTCAAACTACCCGGTCGGCGCCAAATATCGCTGCCCACTGCTACGCATCAGACGGGGGCAGGAGCAAAGTAGCCTTAAAAGAAATTTAAAGTTTGTATTTTCGCTTGCCTCAATACCTTGTATGAAATTAAAAGCTTTTAGAATGGCAATTGGATCGGCCTCTAATGAGAATACTAAACTATGAATCGGTTTCCGAGAAGAATAAAGATTGACACTGTGAAATCTTTGTTGGCGAGGACAGGAAATAGATGTGCGTTTCCGGGATGTGAACATCCTTTGTTTAACGCCAACAATCTCTTCGTTGCTCAACTTTGCCATATTGAAGCAGTTTCGCCTGAAGGGCCACGCTTTAATCCAAACAGGACAATTGAAGAAATAAATTCTTATAGTAATCTACTGTTTCTTTGTTATCGACATCATAAAGAGACAGACAATGTCGATTCTTTTTCCCCTGAAAAAATGCGGCAGCTAAAGGATGAACACGAGAAACAATTTGAAGAATCTAAGTTCAGAATCAATGAGAAAGCGTTGAAGACAGTTGTTGACGAGATAAACACTTTTTGGTATGAGATAGACCGGATAAATAGGCATGAACACGTTGCCCCCGAATTTCAAGTTGAGATTGATGTCGATTCAAATGAACGAAGCTTATTAAATGAAATAAGAGAGCGATTACGGCATTTCGAATATCTGGTCGCAATCTTATCGCAAGACTTGAAAAAGGAATACTTTGAGATTCTTTGCCTCGGTATTCCAAATACTATGACTTCTATAACGACTCGAATTGATCAACTTGAGATCAAAATCTTGGAGCAAAAGTTAATGAATGAACCTACGCAGACAGACCTTAGGAACGAACTCAATACACTAAAAGCAAATTTTAAAGATACAGCTAAGAGAGCAGGTTACGCAGATTGATAAATCCTTAACAATGCATGGTATTGCGGATTCTTTCGCATTGATACTGAGGCTAACTCACTTGGTCGTCGAACGTTTCTCCGCCGTTCCATTCCAAGCCAATCCCAATGGTAAACCGTTTGTTTGCGCCTTCAAATTCAAAAAATGTTCCAAGCGATTCATGCACAAAGAACCCATTCGCATAGTAAATTTTTAGCAGTGCAAAATGCTTAATGTTTTTCTCGTTGTGTGTAATTACATAAATTGCAGTTTCCTCCTTTGACAGACTACTAACGAGTACAGTGGCTTCGTAAATGTTGTTTTTTAGTACGACAACGTCCTTGATGAGCATATCTTGATAAGCCTTAAGCGGCTCCTCTTCGTATTGGTCCTGCGGACAGCACGGGAATGTACAGGGATATTTAATTCCGATCTGTACAGCGTTTGGCGTGATTGCGTTTATCATGGTCGGTAAGCGAGAACCTTCTTCAATTCCGGAAATTGTCTTGGACGCACCTTGAGGAATAAAAAGCCATGAGCCAAGCCGTCCTCCTGAGGGGATTCGTTTACTCGTCGCCCAATCTCGTAATCGCTGAAGAGCAACCTGTGCCTCTTCCCTGGTCACCTGTCGCATCCAGCTAAAATCTTTTTCTTTAAATTTGTCCTGGTATTTCTTCGGATCTTTAATGAATTCGAGAATTGTAACTCCTGTTACATATTCTATTCGCTTTACGGAAATCGGATTTAACAAAATGTTCTCGAGTCGTGTCAACCATCGGAGGTTTTCAGGTCTATTGTTTTGTTTGTTGGTGTCAATGTGATCGACTACGTGTGCGGAGCTCGGTGCCGCACCGTGAAATGCGGTCGCGACAATCCGATGGACCGGAATGGAAACAACGGTTAAGTAGCCAGTTTGCTTGTTAATTTTCCCAAAAGTCCATTGATTGTCCCATTCGCGTAACCGTGCTCCTTCACGTGGAAAACGAAACACCTGACCATTGTCGCGTACTGCGAAGTGTTCCTCTTTAATCCGACATTCGCGTACTTCATTGAAGTGGTCGAAAAGCTCTTTCATGACGTATGGTTTAGGGTTGGGAAGTTAGCCTAAGCCTCTGACAGGTAGTGTCAAAATGCACCTCGTCTTTCATCTTAATAAGGTTCATCCCATCTATCTTGAGACTTGCGAAATTCATGGAGTCAACTCCTTGATTCAAGATTTACTATTCCCGCTTTCCACATCAGACTTAACTTCTGGCGCTAACCTACTTCCGGTTGGCAATGCAGCTCTTGTCAAAAGACTACGGCATAAACGGCACCTTCCTACGGCCTTCCTTCCAATTATTCCGTTTCCTGTTTGACAATCCGGCCACCCTTCAGTTGAGGTGCACCATAATTTAATTCTTATGATTATGGAAAACACAAATGAAAAGAAAATCTTCGACGTCGCAGAGATTCAACTCTCCTACAAGTCAAAAGTGAAAGCCTCCATGCGTCCCAAGATCACGGGATCGAAGGATGCTCACAATGTTCTTCGTCAATACTGGGACTCTGACAAGCTTGAGCTCGTTGAGCAGTTCAAAGTCATGTTGCTTAACAGAGCTAATCAGGTCATTGGCCTACTTGATCTTTCAACTGGTTCGACAACAGGAACGATCGCAGACCCACGTCTTATCTTCTGCACAGCGTTGAAAGGTAACGCTTGCGGAATCATCGTTGCTCACAATCACCCTTCCGGAAATCTTTCCGCCAGCCAGGCTGACATCGCGCTTACCAACAAGTTGAAAGAAGCTGGAAAGTTTCTTGAGATTCAACTGCTAGATCACATCATCATTACGGCTGATTCTTATACATCATTTGCAGACGAAGGGCTCGTGTAGCCCTTTATTTAATATAATATACATAAGCACGGAAAGATTGTTAACTAAAACTTACTTGAATGTTTGAATATTCGGACTGAATCCAAGTGACATCGCTACGTATGCATTGTCAAATAGAAATGATTCCAATTCATTCAAGTCCGAAAAGAACATTTCACTTTCCGTGAATCTCATTGATAGTTTTACATTGCTTGATCTGGAAGAGGAGACGCGTTGAGGATCAAGCTCACCGAATCCAAGTTGCATGCCCCGTTCAGGCTCCCATCGCAAGTAGTTTAAGAAATTCGGGTAGCACACAAAATCAAGCTGGCATTCGCGCAGAATCTGGTGAATGTCATCACGGTATGTGTAGTAAAGGACAATTGTGTACATAGTCAAATCCGCAAAATTGTTCCGAAAATCCCTATATGATCTTCTTTTAAGATCTTCCGTTTGAAACGAAGTACAAAATAGAATCCAACGACGACAATCAATGTCAAATTTGCGATTTCAGAAATTCAGATGCTTCTCCCCTTGGCAGCCTGTCCTTTGGGCAGACTTGCTGGGCTGGAAAAGTGCGGTTATTCGCCAAAAAAATGATATATTTACTCTTTGTATTTTCTCAGTTAGCCTAGATGAATCCTCATCGATTTGCAATTCTTTTCTTCATTGTGACCGCCATCATTGTCGGCTATGTTTTCAATTTCCCAAAGGAGTTACGAAATTTCTGTTTGGCAACCGCAGTCTTAGGTTTTGAAATATTTGACTTCTTCATCGCAAGAGCCCGTACCAAAAAAGTTTTTATTTTCAAAGTCTGGTCAACGCAATGGATGTTTGGGCTTGGATTCGCAGCGCTTCTGGTTTTTTCCTTTTCCGATGATTCAATGGATATATGGAACGTTTTTGCAATCTCGGAAACGGTTGTCTATGCAGCGCTATATGTTGCCAGAAATCGATTCACAGCATTCCAAGTCGAGAAGGATGGGATTTTGAATTTGAACAAGGGAGAGATCATTGCTTATTCCACCATCACAGCAATAACAATTAATGATACGGAAATTGTAATTGACACAACGCGTTATAGAAATGAATTGGTAGTAAAAGCTGATGTGCTTTACTCTCCTACATGGGATAAACTCGTTTCAAACTTTCCAAACTTAAAGGCGGCATCCGTAAAGGGATAAATTTCCGACGATACAGAATAGATTAATAGATTTATGTGACTAGTTAAAACGTAGGATCAGTGAAATATTTAATCATAGTATTATTGCTTTTAGTCATAGTGGCGGTAGTCATTTTTGTCCAGAGGAAAAGAAACACGAACTCTCATATCGTTTTTGTACCCCAAGGCCTTAGTGATGCAAGAGTAGCGAGCCTAAATCTAAAACAGCAATCCGACAGTAGTTTAGGAATCTTGGACGAACGAAGAATCAAGTTTCCTGTGAAACAGAAAGGAGAGACTGATGATTACCGAGGAGTGCCTGAATTAGAATGGATAGTGGACATTATTCCAGATAAAGGTTTCCTCTTCAACAAAAATGAGTTCTTAAAAATCTTTGATTATAACTGGAGAACAGATTTCGAGTCCCAATTTTATGCTTACTTCCCAAGCACACAGAGGTGGAGCTTTGCAATTGCCGGCGATTCGCCAGAACAATTTGATTCTCTTGAATTAGCAGTAAGCCTTGCTCCTGTTTTTGGAAACGAAGAAGATTTGACCGTCGAACGATTACAAAAATACCTTATTGAGTTACAAAAACGCCTAGGTGCTTTTAGCGGAAGATTTCATGTTACTCCAAGAGAAACACCGGAAAGCGCCGTGAAACGTTCCAAAACGTTGAGGGCGTTGCAAAAGGAGTTGAATTCCGACGTTATCATTGTCCTTCGTTCGAATTCACGTTTTAGATCCGATCAGTTTTGGAACACATTGACCGACCTCGGCTTGAAATGGGGTGATGGGGATTTGTTTCATTGGACTAATTACGAGAGCGGTGTCGGAGACGATAATTTCTTCAGTGTCTGGACCTCCACTGAGCCAGGATATTTCTTGCCAGAGGATGTAGCAAACGGAACAATGAATCCGGAAGATCTAATTTTTGGTTTTTCGATACCAAGAAGTCCGGATCCGAATAACGTTTTTGAAATTGTTGTTGAAAGCGTCGAGTATTGCCAGTCAAAATTAGGCGGTACGATTGTCGACGAAAACGGTAGTCCTTTCGATAAAGAAAAATGTCGAGCTAAGATAAGACAGATCATTAGCAAGATGAATGAAAGTGGGTTTGATCAGGGGCAAGGATTAATTCTGAGGCTGATATGAATAGTATGTTCATTGATAATAAGTATTCACAGCAGGGGCTTTGCTGCCTTGCAACCAAGTTTTTCATATCTTTCGTTATAGTATATATGCAATTTTATGAGTTTAACCATTACGATCAGTGACACAATGGGCGTTGGCAAAGTAGTTAACACCATTGATGTTTTATTACCGAAAGAAAGCGTTCGAGTCAGAGATATTATTGAAGCGAGGGTCTTACAGGAAGTTGCACATTATAACAACATGACACCTGAGTACTTTAACGGCCTGGTGCAACCTACGCACGCGGAGAAAACATTAAACGGCTATCGCATGAAGGAGCAGCGAAAAATCGATCCAGAAAAGCAGGTGTACATTGCCCTCGATGCATTCCAAAAGAACGGTTACTTCATCCTCGTGGACAATAAACAAGTCGAAACACTTGAGCAGCAGGTGCATGTTTCCTCTTCGACCAAGATAAGGTTTGTAAAGTTGACCCCATTGGTAGGAGGGTAACTATGGGGCTACTCGACATTTTAACCGGAAACCGCGGGAATACCGAATTTAAGAACCTAACCCAGCAAATCACTGATGAGGCAAATTCCAGGAGCAGGGATGCATACTCTATTTTTGGTGCGTACGGAAGCCTCGATTCGTCGAAAAGACTTGCTGAAGGCACCAATGATTATCGAAGGAAGTTTTTGTTCTTCTTGTTCGAATTCCTGATCGACAGTAAGCCGAAGCAAGGTTCCTGGCGGGATAGCTGGCATCATGCATTGAAATTTATTCAATACCTGCTTAAAATAACTGAACTCAACGATACCGACGCAATTGAATGTGCACAATTTGTTCAGCGCTTTCGCAAAGCAAATCCCTATGCGTATGATACTCCAGATCTTGCAGTTGTTGAAGCGATTGGTCGATCCGTCCGAAAAAATGGACTGACACCAACGGTGCGGAATGGGCTCCTTTCGATGCAACATGAATTCGATGGCTACGCTAATAGTGCACACATTAAGGCTCAGGAAATGATCTTATTTTTCCTGCAGGAGGATCTGGAAGTTGAGGTAAGTGAGCATGACAGGTGGGGACAGAATGTTGTGTCATTTATTAAGGAATGTACGGTGGAAGAAAGGGAATCGTGGATTAAGCTATTCGTACATGCAAAGGCATCGGCCGGAAAGTCGACTCCTTCCCAGAAATGGTTGAAGGAGGCCGGGCCACTGGTTGAAAAAATCGGTCACATAAAATTCGCCTCTAAAATGGAGGAGTGGTTAGCACTATTGCGAGTTCAACTCCAGGAAATCCATAAAAGCAAGGATGGAAGATATGATTTTTTAAGAACCGAAAATCACGAGGTGATCAAGGGTCTAATCTGGTGCTGCGGCTTAATTGCGCCTGGAACTGTTCACGCTTCGCTCGACGAGTACGCGGCATGGGCTTACAAAAAGAAACCAGGTGTTGGACCAATCTCAGCAAAGACCGGCACGGCAGCGATGTTTACATTTTCAATGTTGCCAGTGCGGGAAGGTGTTTCTCGGATTGCAAAAGTCAAAATGAAAATCAGGAACAATACGGTGCTGAAATCAATCGACAAGATCATCCGTGAAGTAGCTGAAAGAAATGATCTTTCGACCGATGAATTGGAGGAACTTTGCGTCCCTGACTTTGGTATTCACGAGAAGGAATATTCAATGACCTTCGGCGAATGTCGGGGGGTATATAACATCAATTTAAACGAGGTCAGGTGGGAACGCAATGGAAAAATACAAAAGAGCGTCCCTGCAGAAATAAAAGCATCGAACGCATCCGAACTGAAGACATTTAAAAACACGATCAAGGAAATTGATGCTCTGCTGCCGGTAATCAAAATGCGTCTAGAACAAAGTTACCTTGCTCAACGTGAATGGACATTCAAACAATGGAAGTCACTTTACTTTGACCATCCATTAACATCACTGATCGCCGACAAGCTCATTTGGCATTTTTTTAAAGACAATCACAAACAGCAGGGAATGTTTTTAGATGATGCCTGGGCTGATGCATCAGATAACACCATCGATTGGCTTAATGATGACGTGAAGGTTCAACTGTGGCACCCGATCGGATTTTCATCTCATGACATTGTTGGCTGGAGGAATTTTCTTACCAAGAATCGAATCGTCCAACCTTTCAAACAAGCCTATCGCGAAGTGTACATTCTCACTGACGCCGAACTGCGAACCGATACTTATTCAAATCGCTTTGCTGCGCACGTTCTCCGACAACATCAGTTTGCCGCACTCACAAGACAACGCGGCTGGCATTATCAGCTCATGGGCAACTGGGACTCACATAACACGCCGTATTTTGACTTACCCAAATGGCAACTGAGCGCAGAGTTTCTTGTTAACGCAGAATGGAATGACGGGCCGGGTGCAGTGAATGACATGGGGATTTTTAACTATATAACCACCGACCAGGTCCGCTTTCTGCGTCAAGGTCAGACAATGAACCTTTACGATGTCCCCGCCCTGGTTTTCAGTGAAGTGATGCGTGACGTCGATCTGTTCGTTGGTGTTACAAGTATAGGGAATGATCCGGCTTGGCAGGATGGCGGGGACAATTTTCAAAATACATACTGGCGTCAATATTCTTTCCAGGAACTATCTGAATCTGCAAAAGTTCGAAGTCAGGTTTTGGAATCGCTGATTCCAAATTTGAAGATTGCACCGACGTGTTCTTTTGATAAAAAGTTTCTGATCGTGAAAGGCAAAATTAGAACGTACAAGATCCACATGGGCAGCGGTAATATATTGATGGAACCCGATGATCAATATCTTTGTATCGTGCCCGCTAGTGCTAAAGCATCAAAAGAAAAAGTATTCTTGCCTTTCGAAGGTGATAGTCTTCTTTCAATCATACTCAGCAAAGCGTTCATGCTCGCGGAGGATGATAAAATTACTGATCAAACTATAATTAGACAGATTGAGCGTTGAAGCCGTGCCGTTGTTTCCAATAAAGCGACAGTTGGGCTGTTAACTGACCTTGACAATGAAAAACTACGAAAGACTTGCTATTAGATCTTATTTAATCATCCTCGGAATTTCCATACCGATCTATTTCTTGTTGTACGGAGCTTCCGGTCACGAAATAAACGTTCCTGCTGGAGAGATACTCTGGATGGTTGTAGCTGTCGTGGCGTTTTGCTTAGTGTTGACATACAGCGTAAGGCAGAAGAGAGCTGAAGCATTGGAGTCGATCATTTTTGTCTTGCTACTTCCCGTTTTACTCGCGACGATTTACGCCGGGATCAAGATTTTTTGGTCAATGGTCTTATTCGATTTCGACGACAGCGTTGTAATTCCGAGAATTCTTTCCTATGTCGTTCCAGTAATCTTCGTAATATCAAATGGCCTGATATTGATCGCTGTTGTGCGATACAAATTGTTCAATAAGAAAAGCGCTGGGGAATGAGATATTTTATGATATCCATATTGTGGTGGCTTGGGACCACCTTCACCTATGCAACGGGACAGCAAGGAGAACTGGTCATTTACAAGGGCGATACATTGACTATGTTATCTGAGCCGCTGGAGGTTTATCTCAGGAATCACGAACCAAGGGAAAAATTGCATCCAATACTTGGGAATGGAAGTTCTACC
>Ga0196965_1000687_pt1 | contig 16678 bp, 15 predicted proteins | sample S1_20metaG_FD_148668 | JGI IMG/M metagenome (GOLD analysis project Ga0196965, IMG submission 148668) | Soil microbial communities from Anza Borrego desert, Southern California, United States - S1_20 | ecosystem: Environmental > Terrestrial > Soil > Desert | place: USA: California | collected... | reverse complement strand
GAAGGTGCGGAGCTGTAAACGAGCCGTCTGAAGATCAAGATTTGCCTGCGCAACGTCTTGCCGCGAACGCAAGAGCTGCAGCTCTACCTGGAGCAATTTATCCAGCGAGGTTGTTCCGATGTTATACCGACCCTGCTCGATCTTGTAGATCGTGTCATTGTTAGCCAGGTTGAAGGTTGCAATCTGCAGATTCACCTGTTGCTGCAAGACGTTAAAAAAACTTTCAACGGCCAGACGCGAGGCAAATTCCATTTGCTCGACGTAATCCCGTTTTGATTCTTCGTAACGCAATGGTTCAGTCCTTCTGTCCCACCGCAACGAATTGAACGAAAATATCGGTTGTGATAACGCAACGTTCATCACTGTGCCGCTCCATTGCTCGCCAAGTACCTCATTGAGGGCCTGAAAATCTTTAAAGTACGCCAGGCTGGTGTTTGCTGAGATTGTTCCACCGGTAAGCGCGATGGGTTGAATGAGTCCAAGATTCAGGTTGTTGTCGGTTTGCTCCACGCTTAGGTAGCGAAAGGTTCCGTCGGGTTGCGGTACCTGCTGAACGATTTTATAATATGCTGGAATACTTCCCTGAAGTCGGAGTTGTGGATTGTAGTTCGTACGGAAATACCTGTATTGCCAGTACCTGTTCTCCTTGCGCGTTTCTTCGCGCTTCGCATACGGAGAACTTGAGGTTGTTCGTTCAATAATATCTTCGATCGAAAATATTTGTTGAGCCGACAAGTTGATTGAATGAAAGATCAATACTCCACAAAACAGGAGAGCAAAGAGTTTATTCATAACGTAATGAAGTAATGGGGTCCTGACTTGCAGCCTTCCGTGCAGGTGCGATTCCGAATATAAGTCCGACGGTGGCAGCAACGCCGAATGATAACACGATCGAGCTGAAGCTGATAATGGTTTGTATGCCTGCAACTTCTGATACAATAAATGCCATCGACACACCGAGCACAACACCAATGAGTCCACCGGAGACGCTGATCATGATTGCTTCGAACAAGAACTGCTGAACAACATCGCTCTTCTTTGCGCCGATAGAAAGCCGTAAGCCGATTTCTTTAATACGTTCAAGTACAGATGCGAGCATAATATTCATAATTCCAATACCACCGACAAGAAGTGAGATCCCGGCGATCGCGCCCAATACGTAATTAAAAATATCATTGGTCCGCTGTTGTTGTTTCAAAAGCAGTTCGGGAATTTCTATTTCATAATCAACGACGTCATAGTGACGACGTTGCAGCATACGCGAGATGATCTCCGCTGAAGGTTGTAATGAAGAGGTCTCTTCAACCTGAATGACGAGACGATCGAGCTGATGATAATTTTTCTTTTCAGCTGTAGCGGATTCACTATCCTGGTTATTGGCATTATTGACCATGCCCCTGCTTCGCATTGCCTCCAACGCAACTTCCTGCGCGGTAATGTGATCACGATTTTTGTAGCGGATCAACATGCTTTGCAACGGCGTGTAAATGTCCATGTTGAAATCGCGGATGCCCAACTTACTGATGCTGTTCTCTGACACCAATCTTTCTTTGAGCACGCCAACAATTGTCAGCCAGTGTGGCCCAACCTTAATATTTTTACCAACCGGATTTTCTGTCGGGAAGAACTTAGCTTTAATGGATTGACCGATGATACATACGGGAGCACCGATCTTCATTTGCTCTTCGTTGAAGATCTGGCCGTCTTTTAGTTCGAAATTGTAGATCTCAAAGTAAGAAGGCTCAACACCGACAAGCTTTGCAGATCGTCTCAGTCCCTTTCTGACAACGTTTGTTTCAAGAATGATCTCAGGACTAATTTTGGTAAGGCCGGGAATCGTCGACTTGATACTCTTTACATCACGGATTGTAAGGCCAGGCGAAAACTTCTTCTTGTCTTTCTTGCCGACCTCTTCTTCAATCTTCTCTTCCTTTTGTTCAATGATCGGCTTAATGACAATGTTATTTACGCCCACAAGCTTGATCTGATCGAGGATCTCCTGCTGTGCGCCATTGCCGATTGCAAGCATCGCGATAACGGCCGCCACACCAAAAATAATTCCGAGTGCTGTCAGGAGCGAGCGAAGTTTGTTAGCAAATACTGCGTCGACTGCGATGTAGAGATTCGCCAGCACACGAGGTGGAACCAGGGCTTTCATCACAATTATTTAGCGGGGTTTGACGCTTGTGTAATGATCTGCGGGTTCGGCTTGTCGGCGGGTTTGTTTTCCGGTTCCTTCTTTTGACGCTTGCCGTTCAACTCGGGAAGGAGATTGAAGTCCTGGTCTTCCATGCCGGGTGGAACAGAAAGATAAATCTTGTCTCCTTCTTCCAAACCTTTCACGACAACAACATCATTCGCATTCGTAGCGCCGAGGATAACTTCCTGCTTGATTGTATTGATGCCATCTTTTTTATAAACGAAAGTGATCGTATCCGCTTTGCTGTGAAGAGATTCAAGCGGCAGGAATAACGTGTTCTCCTGAATACTTGCAACAATCTTGTTACTGGTTGTCATCGATGGTCTGAGTGTGGTATCGGAGCCGTGAATTTCAACCATTACCTCAAATACTTTTGCATCTGAATTGGGGCGCTGCTCACCAACGTTGGCTACACGCATAACGACGCCGGAAAGCTTCTTATCTGGATAAGCATCGAGCCCGACTTCAACCTGTTGGCCAGCTTTTACTTTTCGCACATCCACTTCATTGACGTAAGTCTTCGAAACCATTTTCGTCAGATCAGGTAAGGTTGCAACGTTTGGTTCCCACATGTGGATCTGAGAACCTGCTTTTACCGGCTTTCCATCCCATCCCTTTTCGTAGATCACCATTCCATCTTCGGGCGCAACAACGTTGAAGGATTCGAGGACTTTCGTCATGGCCGCAAATTCATTTGAGACTTTTCTAAGCTCAGCCGACACCTCGCGCATCTTCTCGATGTTCTGGTTTTTCTTGATCTTGTAATTTTCCACAGCCTGGTCGAAAGACCGTTGTGCTTTATCGAGATTGATCTCTGCCTGTTTGATCGTTGCCGGCGGCTCGAACTTAGATTGTTCGAGAATGATCTCCTTTTCTTCGACACCGTACTCAAGGTTGATCAGCTCATCGCGCGATTGGCGGAGCTGAAGGGTTGTATCAAGTTGGGTTTGAATGAACTTTGAGTTTGCTTTCTCAAGCTCTATTTGTTTTTCGTTGAATCGGTTCTGGAATTCAGACCGGTCGAGCGTCGCAACCCAATCCCCCTTTTTGACTACCGTTCCTTCATCAATGATATCCTGTATTGTCACCTGCCAGATCCGAAAATCCCTTAAGGTACCAGGACCGAGTATTTTGACCGAGTTTTTTGCTTCAAGCTCACCGGTAGTTTCTATTTCAACTTTAAAGGGTCCGCGTTTAACAGTCGTCATGATATCCGTTACTTCACCTGATCTGTTTCCCTTTACAACAAAGAAGGTGACCACAAGAACCGTCAGAAGACCAATACCGACAATAAGATTACGTTTCATGATGTGCGGAGGTAGGTTTTATTCAGTACCCAAAGATACGTGAATGGTTACAGGAAGGTTCGCCATTTATGTAATAATGCTGATGTTCGAGCGAATTCGAACACCAGCATCCATGTGTGTTATTGCTTGGGGCCTTGCTTGATCGAGATCTTACTCAATGCGGCATTCTTATCGATTTTTCCAGTGCTGTAATCCTGTAGCACTGCATTCTTCACGGAGAATTCAACATTCGATGGAATGTCGCATCCTTTGCATTTCGTCAGGGTGACGTTAAACACAAGCGCTTCCTCTCCTTTCAGACTTCTGACTGTACGTCCATATTCAAGAATATTTTCTTTCATCTCCTTCTCAAATTGAGGGTACAGCTCAATAACCTTTTTATCTCTTGTCTGCTGATCAAGGTCATGCAGATCTATTGTCGGCATGTTGAGCCTGTTGCCCTCGGCCTGGGTGCTGCTGTATACCTGCATGTAGTAGATCACGCCATAATCTTTCAAACGCTCATAATAAATATTGTCTTCCGTGAAGAAAGTATTTGAAAGATCGGCACGGTAAAGGCGATTGAAGATACTGCTTAGCAATTCCATGTCGGGTTCCTTTTCTTCAATGGATTCAGTGTTCACCACGCGAAGTTTGCTGATTGCCTGATCACGACTGATCTTTCCCTGCCGGAAAGCAGTGATGTCGGATTTCGTTCCTTCAACAGAAAGATGTGTTCTCTTACCGCTATTGAAGAATACGTTTCTATTATTACCCCGATTTGTTACGGTGATCTTCTCGTTCGGAGCTAGTTGGCTGATCAGATCACCATAGTCGAGAATGAAATCCTTCGATGCTTTAATTAATTTCTCATTGTACGCTGTTTCGATGCTATCGCGATTCATTTTCCGCCGCTCCCTTGACCTGTCTTTCAACCTGTCCTGTCCATCGTCATCTTCATCGACCTCTTCAGACTCGTCCGTACTAATACTGTATCTAAATCCATTTCCATCGCGTTCGAAGATTACCGGATTCGGCGCTTCAGGAGGGGCTACATGCACGAAATATGGCATACCGTGCGCCGATGGCAACTTGAACGTCACACCGTAGCCAGGTAAATAGTTACCTCTTACTTCAAGTCCAAAAAATGCATTTCTGTCTTCAGAGATTTCTTGCTTAATCAAAGTTGAAAGTACGCCCTCAGCAACTTCCACATCGCGTTTCATCCGCTCTTCGTCGATCTTTTGCGCCAATACCGGAAAGGCTCCCATCGCAGCGATCATAAATCCGTATACCCAAATTCTTATTCTCGTTTTCATAATTCTTCTTCCTTTAAAACTTTTAACTCCTTCTATAAACACTTGCTGCAGCTTAATTTTTTATTTCATTGTTTGATGAACTACCAACTGTTGAGATGATGCTCGTCAAGATCTGTTCGGTCTCCTGCTTGAAGATATCAGTGTCTTTTTCAAGACTGTTCATCTTCATCTGTACCAATTGTAAATCATTATTGCGTTGCTGTTGCAGATAATCCGCGAAATCAACGAGCAGGTTTTCAATGTATGTTTTTTGCTCAGCGGATGTTAAGGCGAAATAATCCTTCACCTGTTTCATGTTTTCCGCCTGCATACCAGACACAAACTGGCTGATTTGTTCCTGTGATGCTGTTGACGCTTGTCTTATCAGCGCATCCACTTTATTTGAATTCAACGCGAGGTTTTGTTTGATTGATCCGGTAAGCTTCTTTTCATTCTCTTTCCAGCTTGCCTGAATAGCTTCATTATTGTTCTCGAGGGACTCGTTGATCATTTGCCTTACGTCAGCTTCAGTCAGTAATGGCTCCTGAATTATTTCAGCAGGCGTTGTTTCCTTCGATTTCTTTTCACCGAAACCGATCCGGAATTCATTATCAGTTACCGACACGTTTGCGCCGGTCATTTTTCCCACCAGGATAATGATGAGTAAAGACGCCGCAATACTCATGATCGTTTTCAGATACGGTACCTGCCCGAAGAACGAAGGCTTCGTATCACTGAAAACAATCGGCGGGGCAATCACTTCTTCGTCCTCCAGATGCGACATCACCTTGCGCAGTCCATGATATTTCTGCAACGTTGCGCGCGCATCATCATTCTCGAGAAGATATTTCTCAAACCTCTCCTTCGCCTCGCCGTCAAGCTCACCGTACAGGTAAGCCATCCAATCATTTTCATCTGGTTTATAACTCATATCCTATTGAATCTTTGTTGATGTTCTTCTTTTCTAAAACTTTTCTCAGGCTGTCAAGACCATAATACATTCGCGACTTCACTGTATTTTCCGAGATATTCAGTACCTCAGCGATCTCACGGAATTTTAACCCTTCATATTCCTTCATGATCACAACTTCGCGTTGTTCCTCGTTAATAGTCGACAGCGCCTCCTGCAGAATGTCGCTTAGCTCCGTCTGTTCAAACTGACGTTCCGGATTATCGTGACGCTGACCCGAAGATTCCCATCTTGGAGAATCATCTGCTTCTTTGTTCCAAACTACATCGAATGAAAGTGAGCGGCTGCCTTTCATTTTCCGGGCTTCTTCCCGACAATAGTTTACCGCGATCTTATAAAGCCAGGACTTAAATCTCGCTGTATCCTGTAGTCCGGAAAGATTTTTACACATGGAAATAAATGTCTTCTGGGAGATCTCCATCGCGAGGTCATGGTCGATAAAAAACTTGTAGCCAAAATTGTAGATGCGTTTGTACCAAAGCTGAACAAGTCTGCCCTGGGCGTTCTGATCCCCTTGCTTAGCCTTCAGGATTAAGGAGTCGGAATGCATCATAGCGATATCCAATAGCGTTTCAGCATGCATAGTACCCATTTTCAATCACCATTTCCGCGTTTTCATTCAGGATTTGCGCGTTTGATATTAAGATGGGCCCTGTGCAAAAAAAGTTTTATCGACCGAAAATAATCTTTCACGGCCTTTTTTTACCACTGCTGAGCATCATGCGATTATATTTGCCGGTCATGAAAAAGCTGATTTCACTGTTGATCCGTTATGTTCCGAGAAAGTACCTGCAGCGGGTGGCTGGCCTGGGATTGAAATTCCTTAGTCTCGCTTACAGTGGGTCAAACGTTCAGTGCCCCGTTTGTGGAAAAGGCTTCCGGAAATTCCTGCCTTACGGGAGAATCAATCCGCGACCAAACGCGCTTTGTCCCAACTGCCTGTCGCTTGAGCGACACCGGCTGATCTGGCTGAATTTAAAAGCAAGTGATTTTTTCAAGAAGCCACTCCAGGTACTTCACATCGCGCCTGAAGCGTGCTTCATTCCACGGTTTGAAAAAGCTCACGGCAACGGATACATTACTGCTGACATTGAATCGCCTTTGGCGAAAGTGAAGATGGATATCCATGAGATCCCTTTTAATGAAAACACTTTCGATGTAGTTCTGTGCAATCACGTGCTAGAGCATGTTGATGATGATATTCGCGCTATGTCTGAAATACAACGCGTATTGAAGCCCGGCGGATTTGCAATCTTACAGGTCCCGTTCTTTAATCCAATTCCTGAAGTTACGTACGAGGACAAAACCATTACCGATGCACGTGCGCGTGAAAAAGCTTTTGGGCAGGATGATCACGTAAGGAAATTCGGAAAGGATTATTCTAAACGAATTGAGCAAGCAGGAATGACTGCGGTTGAAGATCGGTTTGTGGATTCTTTCTCAACTGATGAACGTTATAAGTATGGCCTCGCGGAGGGCGAGGTGATTTTCAAGGGTGTAAAGGGGGTATCGGATTAAGGTCATATTCAACAACACTTTTCCATTAATCTGTCAATGGTTATATTTGGGTATAACTAATTCCCAAATCTATGACCATAAAGAATCACATCATCGCAGGGCAACTCATCTTCGCTTTCCTGCTCATCACATTATGCATCCAATGTTCTGACAAAAAGAGTTCGCAAATCAGCGAACAAACACCTTCGATTGCTGACGAACCTGAGACCGTTAAAGACTCAATCATTGCTTCCTGTATCTGGGACAATGTAGCCCTACGCCAAGACCCATCCGACAAAGGAAAATATCTCACTGCTTTAAGTATTGGTGAAGTTGTTACTGTACTTCCCAACGCGATTGACACGGCCGACGTATACGTAAAAATCAGGCTGAATGATGGCACTGAAGGCTGGTCTAAAAAAGATTTCATTGTCAGTAATGGTCAGCCACATGTTAATATAAAAGATGCAGACATATATAACAGGCCCGATGCTCTTACTAAAACTGACAAAAAATTTAGTAAATACGATATCGTTGCCGTCACAAGCTCAAGAGAGGACTTCCTGGAGGTAAAAGGTAAGCGGTCAGACGGAAAATGGATCGAAACTGGCTGGATCAAATCTTCGAACTTATCAAACAACAAACTCGACATCGCTGCCGCGAAGTTTATTCAGAAGGCATTAGCCGAAAAGAATGACGAGAAAAAAATAACCGTTCTCCAGGAGATCGCCAGCAACAGCGATTTGAAGGACTCGCAGTTAATTGTCGAACTTCACGAAATCATAAATACTATCCAGGCTAAGCAAATGGAAATTGTAACTGAAGAAGTCCTTGCCGGTGAAGTCAACCCCCAGTAAATATTTTAGTGTTAAATGCGAAAAGGCTCTCTGAACGAGAGCCTTTTTGTTTCTTATGGCGTCTGAACTCCGACCAATCCTATTTCTTCCTGATGTAGATGTCACCATTGTAATTCTTCATCGTGAAGTCGGGGCCACCACCGTTGACGCTTCCACGTTTCCAGTCGTCGATCTTTACGCGATAGACTCCCGATTTTGTGTCCTTCTGTTGTACCGGACCCGTGCTTGTTAAACTTACATCGAAGTCGGTGTAAATCTCGCCCTGCTCGGTTTTCATCTTCAGCGATGCCTTTAGCGTCGAAGGGAACGAGAGGTCGATATCGCCGTTGTACGTTGTGAATGACATCGGCGCGTTTTCGGTGATCTTGTCAAACGTTACTTTAATCTCGCCGTTGTAAGTTGTCGCAACAACGGAGCCGGATATGTTCAACGCAGTAATTTCACCGTTGTAATTCGTCAACTCGAGCTGTCCCTGAACATTTGAGATCATCAGGTCTCCACCATTGTAAGTGTGCATTTCCACATCCATTCCTGATGGGATTTCAAGCTCTACGTGTAACCCGTTGTTCCATGAATCTGATTCCACCTTGACGAAGTTATTGGTTTCCACAACTTCCAGGTCCATTCCGCCACCGCCGATTCTTCTCAGCCCATTGCGTGATTTTCCCTCATCTCCGTCCTCGTCGTGATCATGATCGTGGTCGTCACAGTCGTCACAGTCTTCATTTTCAATCTGCTTGTACTTTACCAACACGTCCTTCCGCGCCGTTCCTTTAATTGTAATGGAGCCATAGTTCAAATGGGCTTTCAGTTTTCCTCGCTTAGCAGGATCAGAAAGCGGAACGGTAAATTCATTATTGCTTTGAGCACACGCAATCGAGCCCGAGATCAGCATCAATCCTGCAATCATTAAGCTCACACCAAGTATCAATATCTTCTTCATAATTTCTTTTTCAATCATTTTCACTTTTCTTTCAGATAAACATTTCCATTGAATGTTTCAAAGTCAAGGTATACGCCGCCCGTACCAACCTGGTATCGATTTCCGTTGACCTTATACTTTGTTCCATTTTCCTTTTCTTCATTTTGAACAACGCGTAGCGGCAGCGGTTGAATCTTATCGATGTTCGTAAAGAACTCGCCGTTAAAACTTTCAAAACTCAATTCCGCTGCAAGTCCTTTCGGGAAAATTGCGTTGATGTCACCATTCAATGAGTAGAACCGGCAATCCTTCGGAGGATTGTTCAAGTAATCAACATCAAGATCGCCGTTGATGGTACTTGCATGCGCCTCGCGAACGAGTTTCGTTAGCTGAATGCTGCCATTGATATTGCTTGCTTCGACAGCTCCCCTTACATTTTCAACAACTACGTTTCCTTCATTGATCGTACTCACCGCAACATTGATTTGAGTCGGAACCTTAATGGTAAAGTCCATACTGTAATCGTACTGGATATTGCAGTCGCGGCAATCCGAGTCGTAACCCCAGTCATTTCGCGACCACCCATGGCGCGCCTCTCTTGAAAAACTGTTGCATCCGTCCTGCACATACAGGTAGATCGTGTCGACATCGTTCATGACACCCAGCTGCAGTTCCTGTTTTCCTTTCTCCAGTCTGGCAGAAGTCTTTGCCGTGATTCTTTTTTGGACTTCGACAATGATGTCTTCACCATCGTATCCAACCACGTTAATACTTCCATTAATATTGGAGACCACGAGGGCATTTTGACTTCCTTTCTTTTCAAAGGACAACTTCTTCTCTAACGTTTCGGTGAACTCCTGCGCCGATGAAAATCCTGCTAGGAGTATCAGAGAACCGATTAGCATTAATCTGGTCGTTTTCATATTAAAACTTTAAGATTTTCCTGAATTCTCTTCTTTACTTCTGTTGGCGTACCATCAGATTCAATAATTTTTTCCAGCTCTTTCACGGATGACTTAACCTGAAGCTGCGCCATCAAATCCGCCAACGCAAGCTGTACAAGTGGCGAGGTCTGTTTTGAGATTGATCTGACAATTTGTTCACGAACAGCGCTATCCCGGACGTAAGGTTTTAGTGCATCGAGCGCCGCGAGTCTGACGTTGACGTTTTCATCTTCGTTCAAAGTCTGGATCAATGCACTGGTAACTTTTTCACTCACCGCCGGCATGTCCTGCGTCAGACTCACAGCCTTTAGCCTGTCCGTTGCAGATTCCTTCTCAAGCAGTGAGAGCATCATCATTTCCTTGAGATCCGTCACCTGTTGTGTCAGCGCCTGCATTTCAGTTGTACTTGCAGGCGAGCCGGGCCGGACAAGATACCCGACCAACAATCCAAACACGAGGGCAACCGCAGCGAAGGCGAGTTTGGGAGCCAGTTGCGGCCAGGAAAAGAAAGTATTCCAGTCGAAGCGAACGGCTTTCTGCTTTTGAAGTGCCAGCATCTGATAAAAGCGATCATCCAGCGCCGGTGACGGATCTGGAAACGACAGCTTTGAGACCCGTGTTTCAAGATTATCCATTCCCGCAAGACTCGTAAAATCCAGTTGTCCGGATTCGATAAGACTTTCGATCTGCAGCTGCTCTGCTTCAGTCAACATGTTATTGTTGAATTTATCGATCAGTTGCTCAATCTTCTCGTGTTCCATATTATAATCTCTTTTCGATTTGCTGATAAACTTCTTTTAACTCCTGTAAAGCCCGGAATACCTTCACTTTTACGGCTCCTTCCGTGCAGCCGAGGATTTCTCCGATCTCCTTATACTTTTTATCCTGAAATTTGCTGAGCAGGAGAATCTCTCTCTTCTCTTCCGGTAGCCGCTCCATTGCCAGTGACAGCATGTACAGGTCGTCCTCGTCTTTAAATTGCGTCGATCTGTTTTCATCGCTGACAAGCCTGTCTTCCCAGTCTTCGATCGCATCTTTGTACTTAAACTTGTTTTTCCGGAAGTGGTCATGATTCACATTTCGCGCGATGTGAAACATCCACGTTCTGAAGTCACCATCTCCCCGGAAGAGATAGCGGTATTTCAGAATCCGGAAGAATACGTTTTGCACCAGGTCTTCACATAAATCAGAATCTTTGGTCATGCCATAAAAAAAGCCAAACAACGGCTTCTTGTAGCGTTCAAAAAGCAACCCAAGCTTGTCAAGATTGCCATCTTTCACACTGAGCATCAATGCATTGTCGGATAATGCGTTCAAGTCTGGTAGTTTCGTATTCAAACAGGGAAACCTCTCCTTTTGCGGATGGTTACAAGGAAGTTATGATTTTTCCGGAAAGTAAGATGTGGGCTGGCGCCAAGGCATAAAAAAAGGCCGTTGTTGCCAACGACCTCTAAGATCCTATCATTCTACCGATGCTTACATTGCACCCAATTCCATCAGTTTATTTCTTTCATTCTGAAGCTCACGCGAAAGCTTGGTTTGTTTGTCCATTGCTTTGCGCTTGTATTCCTCGTACTCAGCACCAATTGCATTCGCGAGATCAGCCTTCTCCTTCAGATTATGCTTGATCATTTTCAGTGAGTACATGATTACGGCAATAGTCACACCTAATGCAAGAATGATAAATCCGACCAGGCCGGCAAAAAATCCTTTATCGAATTCAATCCCGAGCACCTTGATATGCGTACTCGCATAGACAATGTCCTGCATTGACGCTTCTTTCTGCGCAAGCAAATCCTTGTTCGCTTTCAATTCATTTTCAAGTGTTGCCGCTTTCTGTTTAGCAGCAACAATAGCCGTTTGCTTTGCCTGAACGGAATCAACGACAATTTTCCACCAGGCGTCGAGTAAATTCTCTTTAATGACTTTGTAGTCCTGGTAATTTTGTGATTTTGTTTTCATGAGCAGGTAACGCTCACGCAGTGTCTGATCATCTTTATTTAAAGCATCAGTAGCTGACTGCGCTACTGCACCAGCAAAACTTAGAACACAAATCAACAAAAGGGCAGTGTGCTTCATAGAGGGAAAGTTATTTAAAATTTGAAGTCTAAAAATAACACCGGGTTTCCGATGTCTGAAGATAAACCCAATCACAGGCGGAATAATTCGTTCAAATGAAAATGTTTCCGATGAAATTAAGGCTGCTTTGTAAATACAAGGTCTGTTTGATGCAAATGGACAATCCGATCGAACAACTCTTTCAAATAATGATACTCTTGTGGTGAGTAAACATTTTTTGATAACACCAGGTTATAACTGAGGTTGACTTTATTTCCGACCTGAGTGGCATCAAAAAGCAAGCGACCGCCTCCATCGGGCATGCTAAGCCTGACCGGCACCGGAAGATTGTCAAGCTTGATTTTTTCGGGTATGGTAATCGAGATGATCAAAGTCTCATCAATGGGATAACCGAAGTCAACCGGATATGTCCGCGTTTTTGACTTGAATGGATTCTTTTTCCATGAGCCAATCAGGAAAGGATTGAAGAGAAGCAATCCTGTATTCGATGTCTGATCATTCTCGCTATAGATCTCAAATGTCTCACGAAGATTTTCGTTTATATCGTCGACATTTTCGATAACATAATTATCAACCTGAATCCTGTCCCACTGTTTTCTCAGCGCTTGAAAATATTCGTCGTGCGAAGCAAATGTAGCGAGTTTTTGCCGCTGCATGGCGGCGCTCGCACTTGCGCGTACTATTGAAATTTTTCCCTTCATCGTACCATCTGGCAAAAGTTCCAGATCGGCGATAGTGGTATTCTTATCACGAGCATTTGAAACGAGATCAACGAACGATGATTCCTTTTCACTGAAAAGCCTGCCTTTTCCATTTAAACACCGGAGCGGCAACAGGCCGAATGGCCTAAACTTATCAGTCGCATCAAGCAGAAAACGAGTTCCATTAACCTCTACACCGGCAATCACATAATTATAATCGCTCAATACCGGGTATAATTCAATCGGTGCACCATTGTTCCTTGTCGACAGGATTACCGGATCAGCGTTGATCCCTGCATAACGCAGGGCGGCAACAAGTGAAAGATTGATATCCGCTACATTACCCTTTTTCAAATCGAAAGCCTTCTTTATTCCCAGTTCACTGTACTTGCTGTATTTGCCATCCCAGGTGTACCAATCTTTTATAAAGTTGTAAATCTGTTGTGCTTTCGCCAGGTCATCATGCTTTTCATTTAACATCAGATCCAGGTGTTTGTCAAGGATGTCTTTTCCGCGCCTGAGTTGCCCACCAAACCTGGATTCTTTACGAAGTTCGTCTCCTACATCCTTCCACCCAATCGTTATCCGATCCACCCTTCCATCAAAATATCTAATTTCTGAAAGCTCAAAATTTACCGATGATGAAAAGTTCGATTTAGCGGTCATAAACTCCTCCTCCACAAACGCAGGTATATTCAACATGCGTAGTTTTAGGAGAGTACAATCCGCACGGTTCGCGCCAATTGTAAAACAATCACGAACAAGTTTGGTATCATTAACAGCCAAAGGCAGCGAACCTTTTAATGCAACATTATAGTTGTAATTGGCAGGTATAAGCGCCCAATACTCACTTGCTATTTTGGGGTATTCGCCCTGAAATTCCCACCCGCGGAATTTATAGATGTACGGTGATTCCAATGTATACAACACCTCAACTATGCTTCCTACTTTTACATTTGGAATTGCAAACGCCTTAACATCCCAGTACTTGTCTTCATTCCGCGTGAAAATATCTTTGTATGCTAACGATGTTTCCATCGGATATCCATTCTCGAAATTATACGATGAAGCTTTTAATGAGATGAGTATTTCTTTATCGCGTTCTCCTTTGTACAAAGGAATTTCGTAGTTCGCGATCTTTAATCCTTCAGGTTTTAGCACCCTGTATTTAACATGGTATTCAAAAAGCAACTTCCCGTTCTCGGTTGAAATGTGTGCTTCGCCAAACTCATTCAAAACGAGACAAGCAGCGGATGTGTCTTGCTCAAATTGTATCTGAAAATCCTGCTGTGTAATCTGGCCGTATTGAAATCCATCATTCTGGCTAAATGCAGGTATTGACAAAATCAGCAATACAAAGTGTAGAGTCTTCATGGGTTTGATGTAAATATCGCTGATAAGGCTTTCAAAAAAAAAGCTTTACGTGCACGTCCTGTAAGTTTGTATTTTGCAATGGCTGTGAATTATCTAAGTTTCCAATCAGGGCGTTCGCTATGAAAATCGGTCTCCTTTCCGACACCCATTCCTTTCTTGACCCAAAAGTATATGAATACTTCGACGCTGTCGACGAGATCTGGCACGCCGGCGATTTTGGAGATGTTCGCGTGGCTGATGAACTCGAAAAATTCAAGCCGCTTCGTGGGGTTTATGGAAATGTCGATTCAAAAGATTTGCAGATCAGATTCCCGGAAAACCTTTGGTTTAACTGCGAAGGAGTGAATATCCTGATGACTCACATTGGCGGCGCACCTCCGAATTACAACCCACGCGTTAAGCGCCTCTTTGATAAAACGTATCCCAAACTCTTCATCTGCGGCCACTCACATATCCTCCGCATCAAGCGCGACCCTGCGTACAATAATATGATTTATCTGAATCCGGGCGCTGCCGGAAACCATGGTTTTCATCAAACGAAAACACTGGTCCGTTTCGAGATTACACTCGGCGAAATCAAAAACATGGAAGTAATAGAGATCGGAAAGCGCGGCGTGATCGTCGCTTAAACGTACTGATTCAACATTACCGGCATCACCAGCATGAGGATGTCTTCAGCCTTGTCTTTCTCAGCGGGCAAAATAACACCAGCTTTGTTCGGCGCCGACATCGTTAACCTGATCTGTTCTGAATCAAGATTACCTAACATCTCGACAACAAATTTGGCATTGAAGCCGATTTCGATATCCTCACCTTCGTGCTCGCAGCTCAAACGCTCATTTGCTTCGTTTGAAAAGTCAAGATCTTCAGCGGAGATTTGGAGCTCGCTTCCGGTAATTTTCAATCTTACCTGGTGCGTGGTTTTGTTTGCGTAGATCGAGATACGTTTCAACGCACCTAAAAGCTCTGTGCGGCTGATCGTCATCTTAATGTTGTTTCCTGAAGGAATTACATTTTCGTAATCAGGAAAACGTTCATCGATCAAACGACAGATCATTCGGATGTTACCGAACTTGAAGAAAGCATTTGACATGTTGAAGTTCACACTCACATCTGTATTCTCCGCAGGCAACGTTGCCTTTAGAAGATTCAATGCTTTTCTAGGAATGATGATCGAGTTTCCATTGTCAGACTTCACATCTGTTCTTCTGTAACGAACAAGACGATGTCCGTCCGTTGCTACGAAGGTTGTATTCTTATCGCCAAGATTCACAAACACGCCTGTCATTGCAGGGCGAAGCTCGTCGTTGCTAGTAGCAAAAATTGTATTGTTTACGGCACGCGCCAGTACTTCTGAGGACAACTCAGCTGAGAAGTCATTTGACACTGCAGGTACCTTAGGGAAATCTGTCGCGTTTTCGCCTGATAATTTGTAACGTCCGTTATCGGAAATGATCTCAACGCTGTAAGTTGATTCGTCGATCGAAAACGTAACAGGTTGCTCAGGAAGGTTTTTCAATGTATCAAGGAGGATTCTCGCAGGAACCGCAATACTTCCTTTTTCCTTTGATTCTACCTGAAGTTCCGTGATCATGGATGTCTGCAAGTCGGATGCAGTAACAGTCAAGCCTCCTTTTTCAAGTTCAAAAAGAAAATTTTCGAGAATAGGAACAACAGGGTTCGTAGTAATGACGCCGTTGATGTTGGAAAGCTGCTTAAGCAAGTAAGCAGAGTTGACGATAAACTTCATTCTTGAAAAAGTGGTTTATGTTAGGGGGGTAAAGTTAAAAAGAAAACCGAATTTAAAAACGGGCTATTTTGAGCAAAACTGAGAAAATTTATTGCGTTTTGTTTGCAAAGAACGAACGCGGACGTATAATAGACCGGACTTTATCGAAACTCAGGTAAGCAGGCTCACCGTTGACGAGCGCCGGAATAACACCCGTCTGTTTGCCTGCAAATAATGCTAATGTATACTTTCGCGATGCAATATCTTCAACGGTCAGCTCCATGATTGGCGGAGTTGCGATTACCTCAGGACGAAGTTCTTTGCCGTAGCTTTCCACCGTTAATCGCGCGACTTCATCCAGGAAATTATAAAGCTTCGTTGTATCTGCCGAGGGATCTTGAATGATCGTAAAGTAGTCTTTCACCATCGCAACTTCGAAGCTTGCCTTTGGATCTGACGGAAACACTGCTTTCAGCGCCTTAAAATTTTCCCAACGAAAGTTGAACACAAGCTTATCGCGGAAACCGCTCTCGTCAAGCTCAAAAATTCCTGATACATATACACGGTATCCCGGAATATGCATGATGTAGATCTCCCCGTTCGTGTCCCGGAAGTATGCCATCGCTTTCGATGTATTCCCACCGGCATCAAACTGTTTGCTTAGATTTTCTTTCACACCCACAGAAACTGATGTAGCTGTTGAGTCGAGGTGTAGTGAAATCGAATCCTGGCTCTCCCCCGTTATCGCACGACGCGGCTCCGCCTGTGACAAAGTTGCAAACAACACGCGGATCATGTTATTGTCAGCCCGGTATTTATCA